>Ga0307421_1001474_pt1 | contig 14185 bp, 14 predicted proteins | sample SalMarWE160270MG_FD_202163 | JGI IMG/M metagenome (GOLD analysis project Ga0307421, IMG submission 202163) | Salt marsh sediment microbial communities from the Plum Island Ecosystem LTER, Massachusetts, United States - WE1602-70 | ecosystem: Environmental > Aquatic > Marine > Intertidal zone >...
CCGGTCGTTTGTTGGCGAGCATGGGGCGGGAAGGCGATCTCCCCCGCATGGATACCAACAAATTAGTCACCACGGGTGTTTATGGATGCATGCGGCACCCCATGCACTTGGGTTTATTGTTCTTCCCCTGGTCGGTGGCATTGATGCTCGGCTCCCCAACCTTTCTCCTCATCATCGCCCCGCTGGAAATGCTCTTTATGCTGGCGTTGATCAAGTTCGTTGAGGAAACAGAAGCAATTCGGAAATTCGGCGATGATTATCGTGAATATCAAAGACATGTGCCCATATTCAACCTTCGTCCCGCCTGTTGGCGGCAAATGCTGAGCAAATGAATTGCTTGGAGAAATCATGACAGTCTCTATCGATGTTTTTTCCGCCGCAGCGATGCCTGATGATGCCTTGGTGCGACAGGAAGGGATTGGGTTCATAGACGGTTCGATTCCCGGTTACACCTTGATGTTTGGAGACGATGTCGCACAAATTTCGGAGATCGTCGCCTCGCTAACCCAAAAACAGATCATTGTTTTTATTATTGAAGATGCCATGCAAGATGCGCTGCGGGATGCGGGTGTTCCCACGGGATGGGATGCGGGCGTTGTCCTGATGAACATGAACAACGCTCTGGGTTTCATCATTCATGTATCACAGGTTTTTAGCCAAGATGATGGTCAGGATGCGGTGCTGAACTATGCCCGCGAACGGCTGCGCGGCTTTACTCTGATCATGGGCGAACCGACCCCTGACAGGTTGATGCAGGCACAGGTTGCCCACACTCTGGGGTGTCCTTTGTTGAGCACAGCTGAGCTGCCACCCTCCTTGGAGCCCGGGGACATTGTGGTTGAATACTCGGCTGCAATCGGTGGGGTTGAGCCCTGCAATATCGTTCAGCAGGGCATCGAAGAACGGGGATTGCAGATTCAAGTCCCTTTGCCGGAATTGCCATTGGCATACAGCCCCGACTTCTCCGGCCAAGTCGTGCGTGATGATGCTTGTGGGGCGTGTCTCAGCGGCGTTGAACTGACGGTAACAGGAGAAGATATTCTCGATGGGCGGATAGCCGTTATTGGACCAGACCTAGATTCCGGTTTGCGTGGGAACCAGTCCTACGCGCTGCTGATCGAAGTCAGCGGGCGGGAGATGCAAGCAGATTTTGAGCCAGTGCTGGAGCGTCAAATTGAGACGATGCTCAATGAGCTTGACGGGGTAGCCCACCGTGGGCAGCGAACGATGGTTACTCTGCGTATCACCCAAAAAGCCGTTGGTAATGGTCTGAGTTTGCGCCATCTGGGAGAAATTCTTCACGCCCGTTACCACAACGAATATGGAATGATATTGAGTCGCGTTCAAATCACCTTTTTTACTGAACCGGCGCAAATAGAAGCCATCAGAGCAAGAGCACAAGCCACCTATGAACAGAGAGATAAACGCTTAAGCAGCCTGGCGGATGAAGACGTTGAAACCTTCTACACTTGTAACCTTTGCCAAACGATTGCGGCCGGGCACCTATGTGTCATCAGCCCGGAACACCCGGGGGTTTGCGGTGCAGTGGACTGGATGGATGCACGCGCCGCGGTCAGCATCCGTGCGGTCGGGCCGAATCAAGCCATCGACAAAGATGGTCTTATCGACAGCAGGCTTGGCCAGTGGGAGAGTGTAAATCGGATGGTTCAGCAGGAATCGGGTGGGGCAAGAACAGCCTATAGCCTGTACAGCCTGATGCAAGACCCTGGATCGGCATGTGGTGACTTCGAGTGTATCACGGCCATGCTCCCGGGCTGCAATGGTGTGATGATTGTGGAGCGAGACTATGAGGGAATGACACCGAGCGGGATGAATTGGGAGATGCTGTATGAATTGGTTGCAGCGGGTGCTCCCATTCCTGGCTTCATGGGGCATAGTAAACGTGCACTGCACAGGGATAAATTCATATCGGCGGAAGGAGGCTGGCAGCGTATTGTCTGGATGAACCACAAACTCCGAGGGAAGCTTCGACCGGTTCTTGAAGTGCTAGCGACTGACTCGGGTTTGGAGGGGTTCGTAGACATGATCGCCACTGAAGAGACCGGTCTAACGGATGAGGCAATCCTGGATTGGATGCAGACCTGCGCGCATCCCGCGTTATCGCTGAATCCGATGATCTAAAGGGACGATCTCTCTACAAAGCAGCTTCATGACAACCGAAACGTATAGGGTAACTTGATGCCAGGGATCGATCTACTTTGAGGTGGGAGTCATCCTTGGATTCGCCATGATTAATGTGATCACGGCAACAGCGTTTCTCACCGAGCTGACGGGACCGATTATGGGTAAGTTTGCTATCACGAGAGCGGGTGAAATTGGGAAGGCGAGTGTTGATAGATGATTTTATGGAGTGGTGCATTTTAGATTTCAGCTGAAAAACAAAGGGACTATAAGGACATGAATGCCGAACGGATCATGGAGATAGAAGAAAAGATCAACGACCTAAAAAAACGTTGGCCGGCACATTCGGTGTCGCCTACCCTCTTTCAAGAGCTGGAAGATCTGGAAGAGGCTTTGGCGCAAGCAATTGCAGATTCCCAACAGGGAGGAGCTAATGACTCTGCCCCGCCTTCCAGTTAGCTACTCGTACTGAACAACGATATCTTCTGGGGGATAGTCGTAGCTTTCAATACGGATTAATACAGGGCAAGTCTTCTGGTCAAGGATAACGCTTCCCAGACCATGATGCGCATAAGCGTCGGTGGTTCCTATTGCCAGAAGTGCATTAGAGGACGATATTGAAATCATTGGGCTGCCGCTGGAGACCCAGAACGACGATTCAAACCCCACCACTGTAAAATGTAGCTCCTGTTAATGCGTTCGTATAAAACTCGTTGGTTTGTCTTAACTAACTTCACCGCCCTTTCCAGCGGAATAAATTAAATTTATTACATAATGGGGGGACATTGGCGAAACGATGGCTGTGCCCGTTCCAGTTGGCCCGCCAGGCGAAACAGCTTGGACTCGTTGGCATAGCTACCCCTGGAGTGCATGCCAATCGGCAACCCTTCCTTCATGAATCGAGAACCACTGTGCATTGGTTCTCCAGCGTACTCGACGAGCAAATCCTTCGGCACGAACGGTACACCCTTAAACGGATCAACTGGAAATCCAGATTAACCCGTTGTGCGAGCCTGGTCGTACATCGTGTGGATAACGGGATTGATCTGGGGATTGAGAGTCTCGATATGGCGAATGGCTTTTTCGAGCAGTTCAAGGGGCGAAATCTTCCCTTGACGGGCCAATTCTCCCAATCCAAGACCATCCTTCTCGCTGTACAATGATTCGATCGACTTGGCAGTTCCCCACCTAGCGGTTACCCCACCATCGCGTATTTTTCGAGAAATCTCAACTCTAAACTGCGACTCGTTTCATTAACGAACAGACTATAGAAAAATGCCCCGCTTGGAGATCCTTGATGGGCTTGACATTGACGTAACGTTAAGGTGTATGATCAACGCTATTGAGGGACGTCATGGTATACACGATTAGTGAAATCGCCGACCTGGCAGGTGTGACGACTCGGACGATTCGTTACTACGACGAGGTCGGGTTGCTGCCTCCCACCAAGACGGGCAGCAATGGTTATCGTTATTACGACCGGGAAAGCCTGCTGCGCTTGCAGCAGATCCTGTTTTTCCGTGAGTTGGATGTGCCTTTGAAAGAGATTGAGACCATCATGAGCCGACCGGATTTCGACTTATTAAACACCTTGGAAAATCACCGATCGGTCCTCCAGGCCAGGGTGAGCAGGTTGGAAGCGCTGATCGACACGATTGACCAAACGATTGCATCGGAGAACGGAGAAGGAACCATGTCGGACAAAGAGATTTTTGAGGGCTTTGACGAAAGTCAATATGAAAACGAAGTTCGGGAGCGCTGGGGTGACTCGCCTAAGTATGCCGAATCGCAGGCAAAGTGGTCCAATTATTCTGAAGCGCAGAAGGAAGCCATCAAGGCTGAAGGTGGTCGTTTGACGGTTAGGATGGTTAGTAAAGAATCCAATACATCCCCAGACGACCCGGATGTTCAGGCTGCGATAGGTGAATACCATGCCTATCTAAATAAATATTTCTACACCTGCGATATCGGCTTCCTGCGCGGTTTGGCAGATAACTGGGTCCAAGATCCTCGCTTTGCCATCAATTACGAGAGGATTCGCGAGGGTGGGGCGGCGTTCGTGCGGGAGGCGGTTCACATCTTCTGCGATCGGAACGAGTAGTCCCGAATATATGGAAGTATGACGTGCTAAGGAATAGGTCAACTGGCAGGAGTAGAAGCGCCCGTGAGGGCGCTTTCTGCTACAGGTGGCCACTTCGCTCCGCCTAGGCGTTGATTCCCCGGCTAATATTATAGACTTGACAATACAATGTAATACATAGTATAATGTGAAGCATGATGAAAAAAGAAGCGCTATCTGAACTGCACGAAAAGCTAACGCAGGAACTCCGCCGAGGCATCCTGGTCTTGGCTACGCTCAGCCAACTTAAGGAGGCGAAATACGGGTATGCATTGATTAACAGCCTGGCTGAGCGTGGACTGGACATCGAGCAGGGGACGCTTTATCCACTGCTGAGGAGGCTGGAATCTCAGGGGCTACTGCATAGCGAATGGAATGTTGAGGGCTCGCGCCCTCGCCGCTATTACGCAATCAACTCAGATGGTTCACGTCTGCTTGAGTTGCTTACGGTAGAGTGGCGCGACCTGACGACTGTACTTGATGTTCTGCTGGATGGAACAACCACGAGAGGAGAAAACAATGAATCTAATTGATCGCTACGTCCACGAGGTTGGGCGGCATTTACCGCGCAAGACCCGGCCTGATATCCAAGCCGAGCTGCGTTCCTTGCTAATCGATGCATTGGAAGATCGAGTGGGTCGTGAACCAGCCGAAGCCGAGGTTATCGAGCTGTTGAAAGAATTTGGCGCACCAAAACAGGTTGCAGCTTCCTACTATCCCGAGGGACAGTACCTGATCGGACCTGCGCTCTACCCGCTATTCCGATTGGTGGCCGGGATTGTCTTGGCGGCAGTATTGGGAGCGCAACTGCTGGCATGGGGGGTTACGTACTTTATCGCTCAAGATCTAATTGCCCCTCTGGAAGCCTTGGAGAGTCTGTGGAACAGCATTCCCTCTTCGTTGGGGATGGTGGTTATCGTGTTTGCGATCCTGCAGTGGTTTGAAGTCCGCCCTGAAACCGAGGGTGAACCCTGGAATCCGGAGAGTCTCCCCGAGATCAACGAAGCTGAAACCGTTAAGAGAGGCGAGCGAGTCTTCGGCATCGTCATCGGTATCGTAATCCTGGTCGTCCTGGTTTTCTTCCCGGAGAGCGTTGGGTTCATGACGACTCCCGGTGGTGAATTCTTTACAAATCCAGTGATCGCCCAATACATTGGATGGATCAGTTTTTCACTATTGGCAGGCATTGGGTTGGATATCTACCTGCTCTGGCAGAGGCGCTGGGGGACAACAACACGGATCGCAAAAATCGCCACGGACTTACTGAGCGTAACCATCCTTTTCCTGCTTGTTCAGGGACACACTGCGTGGTTGGCGAACCACGGGTCGAGCGGTTTTTTTGCCGCTCTCGAACGGCTCCCTGATACGATCGGCGGTGGTTGGCAAGTTATCGGCATGGAGGCGTTCCGTTTGGCGTTTGGCGTGGCGTTGATCATCTCGTCTCTCGAGACGCTGGTGATGATCTTCCGCATGGCTCGAGCGAATTTGAAGAACGGATATTCTCCAGGTGCGCTTCCCCCAAGCCGAGTTTGACGCATCTGTATCAAGCGATGGTCAACAAACGAGCCAGTTTGATGAAAGCTGGCTCGTTTTATTTTGGGTGAGTATCAAGGCGCGATACTCGCCAAGGTTGTTCAACAGCATGCAACGTGGAATAATTATTCCAGTCATATAATGCGGACTGTTGATTGCACGAAGCGATTCCCCGCTTCTATCCGCAGATTGGCAGGTCGGTGACATGGATGCTATTTACCTGGACTACAACTCCACTACACCCATAGCCCGGGAGGTTGCCGAGGCCATGGCCCCCCACCTCTTTGAGCAGTTTGGAAACCCCTCGAGCAGTCACCCGTACGGGGTCGCCGCCAAACGAGCCGTCGAGGCTGCGCGCGCTGATGTCGCCGCGTCGATCGGCTGCCTGCCCGACGAATTGGTCTTCACGAGCGGTGGCACAGAAAGCAACAACTATGCGATCAAGGGCGCTGCGCTCGCGCTTCGTGAACGGGGGAACCACATCGTCACGTCAGCCGTGGAACACCCGGCGGTCACCGAAGTCTGCAGGTGGCTGGAAAGACAAGGGTTTCGGTTGACAGTTCTGGAGGTCGACGAGCATGGTCTCGTCGAACCTGCCGACCTGGAGCGGGCCATTACTGCGGATACGGTACTCGTGACCGTGATGCACGCCAACAATGAAGTGGGCACCATCGAACCCATCGCCGATCTTGCCGCGATCGCCCACCAGCATGGCGCCTTGATACATACCGATGCCGCCCAATCAATTGGAAAAATGCCAGTAGATGTAGACGCGCTCGGGGTGGACTTGCTATCGATCGCCGGACACAAGGTGTACGCGCCCAAGGGAGTTGGTGCGCTCTATATCCGCAGCGGGACAGCGCTTAACAAACTACTCCACGGCGCAGACCACGAGAGTAATCGCCGGCCTGGGACCGAGAACGTGCTCGGCATCGTGGGGCTTGGTCGGGCTTGTGCGCTGGCCGCTAGGGATCTGGACAAGAACAGGGCGCACTTCCTGGCGATGCGCAACCGTCTTCACGATGCCTTCGTGGCTGCGTTGGGGGATCAGGTGGTCAGGCTGAATGGTCACCCTCAGAAACGCCTGCCCAACACGCTGAGTCTGAGCTTCCGTGGCATCGAAGCCAACACGCTTCTGGCGGAGATTGGGGGGCAGGTGGCGGCTTCGGCTGGTGCGGCATGCCATGCAGAGGACATTGATGTATCCGCCGTGCTCAAGGCAATGCAGGTGCCGATTGAATGGGCGATGGGCACGGTCCGCTTTTCGGTGGGCCGAGGCACGTCGTCCGATGACGTCGATCTGGCGGCCAGTATCGTGTCCGCAGCTGTCCAACGGTTGCTGCTAGGTTAGGCCGGAAGTGTTCTGTCGAGTCGTTTATAATATGTAACTGTCCACCGGTAACGCCGCGTTGGCTGATGGCAGGTAATCTCTAAGCAAGTTCTCGCAAAGACGAAGAGTAAAAAATCAACGAATAACAGAATTCTTATAAAGGATGATATTAACTATGGAACGAACTCGTGTGCTCATCATGGGGGCCGCTGGCCGTGATTTTCACAATTTCAACGTTTATTTCCGTAACAATTCCCAATACGAAGTGACTGCTTTCACTGCTACGCAAATCCCGGATATTGAAGGACGCGTCTATCCTCCGGAACTTGCAGGCGAACTTTACCCCAATGGTATTCCTGTCTATGCTGAAGATGAACTCGACACCCTCATCCGAGATCTAAAAGTTGACCAGGTAATTTTCGCCTATTCTGATATTTCACACCGCGAAGTGATGCACAAGGCCTCTCAAGTTCTAGCAGCAGGGGCGGACTATCGTTTGATGGGTCCGAAGGCGACCCAGGTAACGTCTACCAAACCAGTGATTTCTGTATGTGCTGTGAGAACCGGCTGCGGAAAAAGTCAAACAACTCGCCGCGTCAGCGACATCCTTCAAGCTATGGGGAACCGCGTTGTTGTGGTTCGCCACCCCATGCCCTATGGTGATTTACGGAAACAAATCTGGCAGCGTTTCGCTGATTATGATGATCTGGATAAGCATGAATGTACGATAGAGGAGCGCGAGGAATACGAACCGCATATCGACCGTGGGGTCGTCGTTTATGCGGGTGTTGATTATGAAGAGATACTAAGGCACGCCGAGGGTGAGGCTGATGTTGTTGTTTGGGATGGCGGTAATAACGATCTTCCCTTTTATAAATCTGATCTTCAAATTGTGGTGACCGATCCTCATCGTGCCGGGCATGAGATTGATTATCATCCTGGTGAGGCCAACCTGCGAATGGCGGATGTAATCGTCATCAACAAGGTTGATACTGCAGACCTGGCGGATATAACCACCGTGCAGCAGAATATTCGATCGCTAAATCCCAAAGCTATTGTTGTCTACGCCGCCTCTCCGATTACAGTGGAAGATCCCACTGCTATTGCAGGTGCAAGCGTGCTTGTCGTTGAAGATGGACCGACCTTGACTCACGGCGAAATGACGTTCGGGGCGGGCACTGTTGCCGCAAAACGTTTCGGCGCCGCTGAGATTATCGATCCGCGTCCCTATGCTGTGCGCTCTATCCGGGCTACTTTCGAAAAATACCCCGATATTGGCGTACTGCTGCCGGCGATGGGCTATGGCGAAGAACAGGTCAAGGATCTCGAAGAAACCATCGCTAATACCCCCGCCGATTTGGTCATCGTGGGTACTCCCATCGATCTCCAGCGCATCATCAAGATCAAGCAGCCAAGCCAGCGTGTCCGCTATGAGCTCCAGGAGATAGGTCAACCGACATTAGCTGAGATTCTGGACCGGAAATTTGCGAACGAAGGGTAGCACGAGCTGCGTATTGATTGAGTTCTTAGGACGCCAGCGATCAGCGGGACGGCATCCGTTACGTTTGTTTCATCTTCCGCATGCTCGCCATCAACTATGTGGGGGGCTGGACCAGGGAATCCACACTCCATCATCCATGGTGCGGCGTTAATCCTGAGAATCCCTGGTTTGCTTCGGCAAGCTCAGGTTAAGCTCCTCAATCCTCGATTCTTGAACACAAGGGCTGCTCTTTATTGGCAGCCCTTTTCTTGTTATGCGAATCCAAGTGGGATCGAATTTGCCGAGTCTAGGAGAGATAGGCCTGATGAAGATCGGGGCAGGGTGTGCTAGACCTGAGTGTCCACGCTTTTTTTAGCCCGTTGGTTTCACAGACTTTCTTTCCCGAAGCGAGTTAATATATTCGACGACCATTGGCAACACAGAAATGAAGATAATTACGATGATGACAATCTCAAAGTTCTCTTTCACAAGAGGGATATTGCCGATGAAATAGCCACCGAAAACAAAAAGAGAGGTCCACAAGAAAGCGCCAAAAATGTTGTAAATCACGAAATTCCGATATTTCATGGTGCCCACACCAGCGACGAATGGGGCGAATGTACGGACGATGGGGACAAAACGAGCCAGGACGATGGTCTTTCCACCATGTTTCTCATAGAACCTTTGAGTCTTCTCAAGATGATCCCGGTTTAAAAAACGACGCTCCTTTTCAAAAGCTCGCAGGCCGATAACGCTCCCTATCCAGTAATTAGCGGTATCACCCAGTACGGCCGCCGCAAAGAGAAGGAAGAAAATGAGTATAGGGTTAAGTGAACCCAAGGCGGCAAAAGTGCCCGCGGCGAACAGCAACGAATCTCCGGGCAGAAAGGGGGTCACTACAAATCCCGTTTCCATAAAAATGATCACAAACAGGATGGCGTATGTCCAGCCCCCATAATTCAGAATGATCTCACCGAGATGTACATCCAGGTGAATAAAAAAGTCAAGCAAGGTAGCTATAAAATCCATTAATAACCTCTTTACAAAGCGATAGGATCCAACATTCAAGTATAACGATGTAGATGCTCGCTCGATTGGAATATTTTATATTCGGGAGGGATAGAAATTCCTTATCAAATCGCCCAATGATGACAAGTATATCATTCCAGGCTCTCCGCCGGGTGGTTAAGAATCACGCGGTCTAATTTCTGATGCGGCAAGGTGATACCTGAAAGACCTTGATTTCTCAGGCTTCACCCTTCGGTACGTTCCTTACTCCCACCGGTCGCGTATATTAAGACAAACTCGTTTGGTGGGATGCTCAAAGCGGCGTCAGTGTCACCAGACCAGAGCGCATACTCAGCATTGAACTGGCAGAAAATCTTACCGCGGTCGTTCTTTATCGTGTGGTAGGGACCTCTCACGTTGAACACTTATGTGATTGTCCGCGCTGGGAAGGGATAGTCCCTTCGTTATGCGGGTGAATGACGCTGCGCTAACTAAGGTTGGAGATTAGTGATCAAGGTAAGAGTACAGCAGGTGGATAAGCTCAGGCGATGAAGGATGGCTGGAACAACCCGGTGATAACTCCATAGGGCGGGCTTTGAGCAATCGTATTTACAGCCCTAGACTCGACACCGCTTTCGGCTAGTTTTGGGGCTGCAGTAAAATTGACACTTCGTTGATCATCACATGCGGAAACTAAGAAGCCCGTATGCGAGGGTGGATGTATCCAACGAAGGATCTATGTGCAGGATCAGCATGCGGGTCGCTTTATGGATTACACGGCTGCATCCCGGCAGGCAGACAGATTCTCAGCTCGTGCTAATTCTGCCCTTGATTTTCAATGAGCTTCTTCGTCGCCGGTAGCAACAAAACCACAAGCATCACAGTGCTGATGACCGGCGCCGGTAGGAACATGGAGAAACGTCTAAGCCTGATGACATCTGTGATGCCTACAGGGTAACCCCCGAACATGGACATTGAAGCAGCGAAGATGCCCACGGGGATAGTCCACGATTTACCTTTAATTAATGCGAAGATAAACACCACCCAGGCGGCTGCTCCCCACCAGTTGACCATTTGGCCAACACCGTACATTCCAATCGCGAAACTTTGCTCAACCGTCTGGTAGCGAGAGATTGCCCCAACACCATCGATGAATGTCAGCACATAGGCTAGTCCGCTGAAGAACGCCAGGGCGAGAATTTTCTTCTGCACGCCGCCGATAAAAAGCATGCCAAACCATAGGGCGAAGGCAATCAAGAATACCCAGACCGTCGGGGTGGGCATGCCGATACTGGCGGGTGGGATCATGGGGAAGAAACCGGCAAGGATTTGCGCCATCGCCGCTACGGAACCCCAGCCCCAAGCCCATTCCTTATTGTTCTGGAAGCCGTACAGTACGACCACCCATAACGCCCCGGCGGACATTCCCACCCATCCCAAAAGGGCGAAGACGATGCGCACCGTGATAGCTTCATCCGGACGGCCCTCGAGTATTTTCCCTTCAACGGTAGGCATATAGATGCTTGCCAGAAGATAGAGAAGCAGCAAACCGGTCAAGATGCCAATGGTGGCCAACGCGGTCCCTAATTTGAAATTGCCTTTCATGATGTACCTCCGTAGAAATCGATTGGGGAGTAGCGCGCAGCCGGGTGGAATACTCTGCACCAGGCAAAAGTATCGAAGCCTATGACCGATGCGCTGCGTCTGGTTTCCCCGTTCAACTGGCTATTTTAAAGGATTTGAGGAACCGTGATCAAAGATGGATCATGGTTCCTCTGATCCTCATTCTTCGATTATCAGATATTTCTTAAAGTACGGCAACGTGGTGAATAGGAGCACACCGATGGCAAGGATTGATCCGTATAGATAATCAAACGTTTTCGTGCGGAAAAATTGTGTTGGGACGTCGATCATCAGGATGGCAACCGTGCCGATAACCGCTAACCACCAACCCTTGCGCCGGCCAACAGCCAACAGGGGAATGGACATGAATAATAGGATGACCGCTACCCAGTTGACCTCACCAGCCCATAGGAACAACCACCAGGTGAAATCTGGATACATGGGGTGACCCGGGCGGGTCATCAATGTCCGTTGGGCACCGATGCCGATGACGAAGGCGTGGGTTGCCAACATGCCGATAAAGGTCAAAACAGCAAAACGTGTCCACTTTTGCGCTTTCTCGGCTTTCCGCAGGAAAATAAAACTCCAATAGCCGGTCAGGCCGATAGCGGCAATAATCATTGGGATCGGAAAGCCGTCTACAAAGCTGATATAGGGCAAGAACATAAACATGCCGCCAATTGCGGGCAGCGCAAAAAGGGCCATGGCCAGTGGATAAGTCCACTCTTCACCCTTCCTTATCTCCTGAGAAACGACGATCAGTGCAGCGCCGGCCACGAAAATGATCGCTCGCCAGACCGGGTAGAAGAGATCAAAGAGCTTCAGCCCGCTTGAGAAGGTCGGGTTACCAGCTTCGATATGGATGGTTAAATTGGTCAAAACCCTTTCCAACGCGGTTTGCACGATGAAGGGGATAACACCCACCATGAGCAAACCGATGACGATTGCTATGATCGACATGATCGTCCGATTTTTCTGCGGGGTATCTTTCATTTTCCTTCTCCTGAGGTTGGTATAAGAATGACGCGCTTGTGAAAAGTATCCCATGAAATCACCGTAAAGTTGTTGCTTTAACGCAAATAATCCCCCAAATGAAGGGATATTTGTTTATGGCTTTGGCTCCTAGTATCTATGGGGAAGGAGTGATCTTCCAAGAAAAGGAAGACCTGCGAACTGGTTTTCACCGATCGTGGTTGAAATCCCAGGGCGTTTTATTGAACCTTCCGTCAAGGTGAGTGTGTGGGGAGTATGCGAATAGGTTGGTTGCCGACAAATGGCTGCACCTCAACATCTAATTATCCTGGTTGGTGCCGGCCAAAGCAGCGAGCCCTTCCTGATTCGTGATCGAGAACTCTGTGCGGGTGATATGGATCAGATTCTCGTCGGAGAATTGGTATAGAATCCGGCACACCATCTCACGAGTTGTCCCGACATAGGCGGCCATCGTATCCAGGGTGAGATCGCGCGCCACCGGATCCTCGCCCGTTCTCCCATAGCGCTCAAGCATCAAATTCGCGAGACGCCCCGCTACAGGTTGGAAGGCAAGACTTTCCACGATGTTGCTGGCTTGTTTCATGCGCGTAACAAGCAAACCACAGAGCGACCAAAGCGCCTCCCCGTTGGCGAGAAGAAAGGGAAGCAAATCATCGCGTGACCAGAAAATCAACGAGCCTGATTTAACGGCCTGCAGGGAGACGGGCATTGTCGAGTCGTCATCGAAGAAGGTTAACCCCCAGAATACATCACCAGGGGCGAGCGTGAGAACCACCAAATTCCGGCCCTCTTCGGATTCCTTCACCGCGTGGAGTGTTCCTTCCTTCATCAGGATCAGATATGGCCATAGCTCACCGTGTAAGGTGACGAATTCCCCTTTATCAAATCGTCGCTGATGAGCCAATGATGTGATTTCTGCCATACTTGTTTCATCAAAGTATGCGAAGGGGCTTGTCTCTTGTAGTTGCCTCTGAAGGTCACTCAACATATTGCTCCTCGGTTCGTTTGCGCGATAAATCTTCTGCTCAGTGGATCAAGGACTTTAGCATATAACTGATATTTTCTCCATTGAATTTATCTCGTAGGGAGCTAGCGGGGTGATTGATAGAGTTGGCTAACGTCGCAAAAGATGGGGTCAATTTTCTTTCAAGAGGAGCGGAGTCTGGGGTCCGAGGAGAACTGATTTATGGTATTTGATCTCGTCGAGACGGTAATGGTGAAATTAAGCTGATCCCGGATTATAGCGAACCTTCATCGTCCTGGTCAGTGAGACGGGCAATTGGAAGCGCGAGGACGAACGTCGTCCCAGCATTTTCGCTGCTCTCCACCCAGATGCGGCCATCATGGTTTTCGACAATTGACTTTGCAATAGCAAGACCTAGACCAGAACCGCCGCTGTCCCGCTGGCGCGACTTATCCGCTCGATAGAAGCGGTCGAAGACGTGTCGGAGGTCATCGGTTCCGATGCCCGGTCCGGTGTCTTGGATGCGAATCTCAATCTCAACATCCCGTAATTCCGCTGAGAGAGTTACTTCCCCCCCCTTTTTTGTATAGCGCAGCGCATTGCTCAGTAAATTTCCCAACACCTGCGCCATTCGATCGGGGTCAACATTTACATCAGGTAGATCAGGATCGATTTCGCTGCGCACTTTGATCCCTCTTTCAAGGGCAAGCGGATGATATGCGGCAGCTACCTCTTCCAGCAGCGTGTTTGGGGGAGTTGGGCGACACGTGAGAGTCAATTCTCCTGCATCTGCCCTTGAAAGTGTGCGTAGATCTTCGACCAGGCGCTCAAGACGGCAGGCTTCATCACGGATGATGCCGAATGTCTCCTGGGTGGGAGGGAGAACGCGATCGTGAACTGCATCTGCGTGCCCAAGAATAATGCTGATGGGTGTGCGCAGTTCATGGGCGATGTCAGCAGTCATCTGGCGGCGGATGCTGGTCGATCGATCGA
>Ga0307421_1001476_pt1 | contig 14179 bp, 15 predicted proteins | sample SalMarWE160270MG_FD_202163 | JGI IMG/M metagenome (GOLD analysis project Ga0307421, IMG submission 202163) | Salt marsh sediment microbial communities from the Plum Island Ecosystem LTER, Massachusetts, United States - WE1602-70 | ecosystem: Environmental > Aquatic > Marine > Intertidal zone >...
CGATCTTAATATTGAAGAACCGCCGATTGAAGAAATCATCAGAGATTTATTTACTAAAAAGAACTATCGATGAAAAAATATCTTCAGCTGGCTAAGATTACTTTTCAAGAATATTTTGTTTATCGGCTTAATTTTTACCTCTGGCGGTTCCGTAGTTTTATCGTCTTTTTAACTCTCCTTTTCTTTTGGTTGGCGATTTACGGCAATCAGAGTGAATTTCTAGGTTATCAAAAAGCACAAATGATAACTTATGTTATTGGTATTGCTTTTTTAAGGACAATTGTCTTAGGTTCAAGGTCAGCTGATTTGGCTGGGCAGGTTCGAAGTGGAGAATTAACTAAATTTTTTCTCCAGCCGATTAAAATCATTGGCTTTTGGTTTACTAGAGATGTGGTAGATAAAGGTTTAAATTTTTTCTTTACTATCATTGAAATTTTGGCTATTGTTTGGCTTTTAAGACTCTCCTTTTACCTGCCCCATTATTTATCAACTTATTTTTCTTTTACAGTTTTGTCTTTAATGGCTGTTTTTTTATATTTCTTTTTGAGCTTTACCCTTTCAGTAATTGCTTTTTGGACTGAGGAAATTTGGGCGACTCGTTGGCTTTTTGGTGTTATTTTCTTAGAATTTTTAGCTGGAGCTTATTTCCCGCTTGATGTTTTACCTTCTTGGTTAACGAAAATTATCTACTTTACCCCTTTTCCTTATTTAGTTTTTTTCCCAATGAAAGTTTGGTTAGAACAATTGACAACTTTTGAAATTTTCAAAGCAACTTTGATTTGTTTAGCTTGGTTAATATTTTTTTGGTGGCTGTCTACATTTTTATGGAAGAGAGGCAGTAAAAATTATCAAGCCTATGGAAATTAAAAAATTAATTAAAATTTGGCTAATGTATACTTCCAGAGCGGCTCAAAGTGCTCTTTTAACCACCGGGGCAGCAATACTGTTTATTGTTGGTAAAATTGTCCGTTTCTTGTTGTTTTTTGTCTTTCTTTTTGCTATTTTATCGGCATCGAAGAACTTAGCTGGTTATAATCGTGAACAAGTTATTTTCTTCTTTTTAGTTTTTACTTTAGTTGATGCGATGGTCCAGTTTCTTTTCCGGGGTGTTTATCATTTTCGGCCTTTAGTAGTTTCTGGTGATTATGATTTGGATCTTATGAAACCTCTTCCTTCTTTCTTCCGTCCAATTTTTGGCTATACCGATATTCTAGACTTTGTAACGTTGATTCCTCTTTGGGCTTATTTTCTATGGTTTGTTTTTAGTAATCATCTTTTTACTGGAGTAGGTGATTTAATTTTATTTTTCTTATTATTGTTTAATAGTTTGATCTTAGGTTTTGCTTTTCATCTTTTGGTTTGTGGAGTTTGTGTTTTAACCACTGAAATTGACCATTTGATTATGGTTTACCGTGACTTAACGGGTATGGCCCATTTTCCAACGGATATTTACTATAAATTTATTCAATATGCTTTAACCTTTACCGTTCCGGTGGTTATTTTGTTTACAGTTCCGGCCAAGGCTTTATTAGGTTTATTAAGTTGGCAGTGGGTGATTTTAGCTTTTGTTATTAGTGGAGTATTTTTATGGGGTTCGTTTAAGTTTTGGCATTATGCTTTAAGTAAATATGCCAGCGCCTCAAGTTAAATTTAACGATGAAGAAAAAATTAATCTTTTGGTTAGCCGTCTTCTTTTTTTGTTTGGCTTTAGGCCAACAACTTTACAAACTTTTTTTTGTTTGGCAACAAAATAATTTTGTTGATTTTAAAGTTTATTGGGATGCTGTCAAGGCGGCTTTAGTTGGTGGCAATGTTTATTCCTTTGGCGGAAAGTATTTAAACACTGTCCCTTTTAATTATCCGCCGACAACTTTGCTTTTTTTGCTTTTTTTGCCCTTATTTTCTCAATCAACAGCGTCTTTAGTTTTGCTTTTTGTTTCCATTGTTAGTCTTTTAGGAAGTCTTTATTTGTTAAGTAAGATGTTTTTTAAACCTGCCCAGAAATGGCTGGTTTTCTTTTTATCTTCAGCTTTGTTTATTCAATTTTTTCCGACTAAGTTTACTTTGACTTTGGGCCAGATTAATTTGATTATTTTATTCTTGATGGTTTTTGCTTTTTACTTTTATCAAAAGAAAAAAGATATTCTTTCTGGTTTTTTCTTGGGAATAGCGACTTTGATTAAAATTTTTCCTGGCTTTTTAATTCTTTTCTTTTTGAAAGAGAAAAAATGGAAAACAATAATCAGTTTTCTAGCTACGTGCTTTTTAGGTTTTTTATTGACGGTTTTAATCTTTAAACCGGATTTGCTTTTTAATTATTTTGGCCAAATAGGTGGTAATTTGTTCTTAAAAGGTGGGGAGACTTCCTATTTTGACCAATCTTTGAATAGTTTCTTGTTGAGATTGAATTTAGCAAATCTTTGGCGTTTAATTTTGAGACTGGTTTTTACTTTTGTTTCTTTGTGGGTTTTTTTAAGAACTAAAAACAAGGCTTTGTCTTTTTTTGGTTTGTTTTTTTCGATTTTGATTTTCCTGCCCAGTTTCGCCTGGTTTCACCACTACGTTATTTTAATACCCTTGATAATGTTTCTATGGAGTCAGACAAAAAAGAAAGATTACCTGCCCAAAATCATTTTGATTTTAGTTTACCTTTTGGTTTCTTTTCATTTCCGTTATCCGGGAATCTTTCCGGGTAAAAATATTTGGCTTTCTTCTCATCCTTTTTTTGGAGCTTTGCTTCTATGGTTTTATTCGCTAAAATTGTCTTTTAAGCAAAATGAAAAGTAAAAAATATTTTCTTAGAACCTATGGTTGTCAGATGAATATTTCCGATTCTGAAGAGATTGCTGGCTGGTATCAGCAAAAAGGTTGGCAGGAGACTAAGTCAGTTGAAGAAGCTGATGAGGTTGTTATTGTTACCTGTTCTGTTCGACAAACAGCTGAGGATAGAGTTTATGGCTTGATTAATAATTTGTCTAAATTAAAAAAAGGAAAAGATAATTTTAAAATTATTCTTACTGGTTGCATGATGAGATATCCCTTGAAATGGCTAAAAGATAAAATGCCTCAGGTTGATGAATTTAAAAAAATAGACGAGTTTAAGCTAGGTGGAAAGAAAATAGTTAGAGAGTCTAAAATTCATGCCTTTGTGCCGATTATAGAAGGTTGTAATCAGTTTTGTGCTTATTGCGTTGTTCCTTATGCCAGAGGAAGAGAAATTAGTCGGCCTTTTAAAGAAATTATTTGTGAGATTAAAGAATTATCTCGGAAAGGTTATCAGGAGATTACTTTGTTGGGACAAAATGTTAATGCCTATGGTAAGGATTTAAAAACAAGAGATAATTTTGCCAAACTCTTACAAGAAATTCATCAGATTAAAGGGATTAAAAAGATTTCCTTTTTAACTTCCAACCCTTGGGATTTAAGTGACGAAATTATTGAAGCTATTAGTTTGCCCAAAATTGATCGTTATTTACACTTACCGGTTCAATCTGGCGATGATGAAATTTTAAAAAAGATGAATCGTCCTTATAAAGTAAAAAATTATCTTAGACTAGTGGGAAAAATTAGAAAAAAAATCCCTGATATTGAAATCGGTACTGATATTATCGTTGGTTTTCCCGGTGAAACCGAGAAACAATTTAAAAATACCGTTGATTTATGTCAAAAAGCCGGTTTTGTCAAAGCTTATGTGGCAATGTATTCTCCGCGTTGGGGGACAGCCGCTTTTCATTTAAAAGATGATCTTCCTCTTCGAGAAAAAAAACGAAGATGGAGAATTTTGGACGATTTAATTAATCAAACTGCTAAGAAAAATTGAGAAATTTTTTATTTTCTAATTTAATCTTTTTATTTCAAGTAAAAGTATGATAAGATTTAAACTATGAGTGGTCTTTTCGGAGTCATCGCAAAAAAAGACTGCCGTAATCTTCTTTTTTATGGGACAGATTATCATTCACATCTAGGAACAGAAAAGGCAGGTTTAGCGATGATGAATCATCAACTTCAACGATGTATTCATGATATTTCTACCAGTCAATTTAAATCTAAATTTCTTGAAGAGATTGTTAAAATGAAAGGAACTAAAGGGATAGGGGTAATTAGTGATTCAGATCCACAACCAATCATTATTTCTTCTTCTTTTGGTAACTTTGCTTTAGCAGCCAGTGGTCTTTTAGCTAACAAAGAAAAACTAGCCAGGGAGATTATGTCTCGAGGAGGCAGTTTTTCGGAAATGAGCGGTGGGAAAATTAACAGTGTTGAGGTTATCGGTAAATTTATCGCCCAAAAAGAAAATATAATTGAAGGTATAGAATATATTTTTAACAAATTTGAGGGCTCAATTTCTCTTTTGGCCCTGACTAAGGAAGGTCTTTGGGCGGCTCGAGACCCTCTAGGAAGGACAACTTTAGTTATTGGGCGAAAGAGTGAAGCTTTTGCTGTTGCTTCAGAGAGTTGTGCTTTTCCCAATCTAGGTTTTAAGTTTATTAAAGAATTAGCCCCTGGAGAAATTGTTTTATTAACTAAAAATGGTTTAGAAACTAAAAAACAAATTTTAAGAGGAGGTAAAATTTGTGCTTTTTTATGGATTTACACTGGTTATCCCGCTTCTTGTTATGAAGGTATTTCTGTCGAACAGGTGAGAGAAAGTTGTGGGGCTAATTTAGCTAAAGGTGATAAGAAAATTAAAGCTGATTTTGTTACCGGCATTCCCGATTCAGGTATCGCCCATGCTTTAGGTTACGCCATGGCAGCTAAGATTTCTTACCGCCGTCCATTAGTCAAGTACACGACTGGTTATGACCGGAGTTATACGCCGCCATCGCAAGAAATAAGAGATCAGATTGCCAAGATGAAATTAATTCCCATTAAGGAAATTATTAATGGGAAAAAGATTGTTATCTGTGATGACTCTATTGTTCGGGGAACACAATTAAAAAATCAAGCCATTGAAAAACTCTGGCGCCATGGGGCTAAAGAAATTCATGTTAGGATTGCTTGTCCACCCTTGATGTTTCCCTGTAAATACAGTCTTTCGACTCGGACAAGAAAAGAATTAGCTGCCAGAAAAGCCATAAAAAAACTTGGTAAAGATAAATCAATTAAACTTAAAAAATTTATTGATGAGACGACGCCTCAATACCGGGAAATGGTTGGAGAGATTAAAAAAGAACTTGGGGTAAATAGCCTCAAGTACCAAACGGTAAAACAGATGGTTAAGGCAATTGGTTTACCTAAGAAAAAAATTTGCCTTTATTGTTGGACTGGTGAAGAATAATTTTTAAACCTGTGGTTCTCCCTGACCTGATTCTTCAGTTGGTGTTTCTGGAGCAGGTGGCATTGATTGTTGTGGTTGTTCTGATTGTTCCGATGGTGTCGATATTGGGGTTGATGTTTCTTCCGCCATTGGTTTTTGTTCTGTGCTAACTTCTTCGGTCACAATGTTCATCGGTTGTCCGCAACAAACCAATTCTCCAATTCCAGCTTCTAAAACTTTTACTAAGTTGCCACAAATACTACATTTATAATTTTTGTTCATTTCAGCCATTAATTTTCACCCCCTTTCTTTTTTAATCGAATTATTTATTTCTAACATTTGTCAATTTAGCTTGTCAACCACCGCTATAAGCAAAACTTGAAATCTTCGATTATAATTAGCTTATGAAAAAATTATTGATTATTTGTGGACCAACAGCAACTGGGAAAACTAACTTAGCTTTGAAATTGGCGAAGAAATTTGATGGGGAGATTGTTTCGGCTGATTCTCGACAGGTTTATCAGGGAATGGATATTGCTACTGGTAAAGATTTGCCAACTAAGGCTAAATTTAAAAAAGAGAAGTCAAGCTTGGAAGGAAAAGGTTTTAAAATTGGTTATTACCAAGTTAATGGGATTAGGCTTTGGCTTTATGATATTGTCAAGCCTAATTATTTTTTTAATGTTTCGGACTGGGTAAAATGTGCTCGTTGGGTAATTAAAGATATTTATCGACGTGGTAAATTGCCGATTTTAGTTGGCGGTACCGGTTTTTATCTCAAGGCGATAATTGAAGATATCCCTTCTAGAGATATTCCTCCTAATTGGTCTTTAAGAGAAAAATTGGAATTAAAGTCAGAAAAGGCTCTTTTTGAAGAATTGGCTGAACTTGATTCTTCACGGGCTGGACAAATGAATACTTCTGACAAACAAAATAAACGAAGATTAATCAGGGCGATTGAAATTGCTCGCTGGCGAATAGAACCTCGTTTAGAAAAAACATTAAGGTTAATTAAATTTGACAGTTTAACTATTGGTTTAAAGGCGCCTTTAAAATTCCTCTATCAAAAAATAAACCAAAGAGTTGAAAAACAATTTAAAAAAGGAGCTGAAAAGGAGATTAAAAAATTAATTAAAAAAGGCTTTTCTTGGAATTTACCCTCAATGAGTGCCTTGGGTTATCGAGAATGGCGGCCAATATTTGAAGGTCAGGTAGATTTAGATAAGGTTTTAATTCGCTGTCAGTTTGATGAACATGCTTATGCCCGAAGACAAATGACTTGGTTTAAGAAACAAAAAGAAGTTTATTGGTTTGACATTAGCCGGAAAGGATGGGAAAATAAAGTAGAAAAACAGCTGTCTGTCTGGTACACTGGAAAAAATGCCTAGAAAAATTGAAATCTCTCATCGAACCATTATCTTCACCGTTATTTTTTTATTAGTTCTTTGGCTTTTATATTTTTTAAGAGGCGTTCTAATTCTTTTGTTTTTGGCTTTGATTTTAATGGCCGCTTTAAATCCTTTAGTTGATCGTCTGGAAAGGTGGCGTTTACCAAGGGCTTTAGCCATTGCCGTAATCTATCTTTTAATTTTTGGGGTCATTGGTTTAGCCATTTGGGGGGTCATTCCTCCTTTAGTTTCCCAAACACAAAACTTAGTCTCTCGTTTTCCCTCTTATTTAGAGTCTTTAAGATGGTTAGGGGTTGATAAACAAGTTGTCTATAATCAGCTTAATCAATTAACCGAAAAACTGGGTGTTATTTCCAGTGGCATTATTAAGACTTTTGTTGGTTTTTTCCAAAATTTGATTAATATTGTTGTTTTATTGGTGATTAGTTTTTATCTTTTATTGGAAAGAAAAAATTTGGGGAGTTATCTTTTAAGATTCTTTGGTGATAATGCAGAGAAGACAGGTATGAAAGTTATGGATCAAATTGAGAGAAGATTAGGGGGTTGGGTTAGAGCTGAGATTCTCTTGATGATCATCATCGGTTTATTAACCTTTATTGGTTTGAGTCTTTTGGGGATTGATTATGCCTTACCTTTAGCCATCTTCGCTGGGCTTTTAGAGATTATTCCGACTATTGGGCCTTTTATCTCAGCTATTCCTGCCGTTTTAGTTGGTTTAATTATTTCTCCCTTGATGGCTTTGGCTGTAGCGGCTTTGTATTTCTTGGTTCAGCAGATAGAAAATAATTTTATTGTGCCTCAATTAATGGCTAAAGAATGCGGTATTAATCCTTTAATTACCATTATTGCCTTAATTGCCGGTTTTAAATTAGGCGGAGTTATTGGGGCGATTTTAGCCGTGCCAGTCATTCTTTTAATTGAGATTATCTTGTCAGAGGTTTCGGCTTCGGAAAAATTTAAGAAAATTTAATTCCACTAAAAAACCTAGAAAGCTCATAAGCCAGATCCTGTTTAAACAGTCATCTATCTTTGCCCTCGAACATTGGGACTTGGGAAGACATCCTAATAACGTCCCAGTCGGAGGTTGCAGCGGGGAGGGTTGCCTCGTTTCACCCCTTTTAATCGTTTAGAGATTAAAAGGACTCGTCTCTGTGGCCCTGTCTAGCCGTGAACTACCAGGAGTTCACAGTGCTACCTTGCGATAGCCACCCTGTCTTCAGCTGTCTGGACTTTCCTCTCCTAACTTAAAGTCAGGAGCGACTGTCCGGCTTCCTAGGTGTTTTTATGATAGCAGAAAACGACCTTTTTTTCAAGTTTTATAAAGGATATTAAGGATATTTAAAGGAGTAATTTTTTGGTAGAATAGGAAGGATGAATTTTTGGCAGACGATCTTTTTAGCCTTTCTTCAGGGAGTTACGGAATTCCTGCCGATTTCTTCTTCAGGCCATCTGGCTGTTTTCCAAAAGCTTTTTAATTTAGGGACGCCGGTTATTTTTGATATCTTTGTTCATCTCGGTACTCTATTGGCCATTGTTTTTTTCTTTAGGCAAAAATTAGGGAAAATTTTAAAAGGGTTGTTCATTAAAGAAAAAGATTCCTGGAAAATCTTTTGGTTTTTGGTGGTTGGGAGTTTACCGGCCTTGTTGGTTGGTTTATTTTTACAAAAACACATTGAGTTGATTTTTAATTCTTTAAGATTGATTGCTTTTTCTTTTTTACTGACTGGAGTTCTTTTAATCAGTACTAAGTTTTTAAAAGTTAAAAGAAAAAAGAAATTATTTTCTTTAAAATGGCTGGATGCTTTGTTTGTTGGTTTGTTCCAGGCTTTAGCCATTCTACCGGGGGTTTCTCGCTCCGGCTCAACCATTGCCGGCGGCCTAATGAGAAATTTTAAACAGGAGACAGCTTTTCAATATTCTTTCTTTTTAGCCATCCCGGCCATTCTCGGGGCTTTGGCTTTACAAATTCCTGATTTAAAAAACCAATCTTTTCTTTTTTTATCGCAATCCTTTTTAGGTATGCTAGTGGCTTTTGGCGTTGGTTTTTTTGCTTTAAAAATTTTAAAGAAAGTTTTGCTTAATTCTCAGTTTTGGCTCTTCGGTTTCTATTGCTTTTTGGTTGGTTTTTTGCTTTTTCTCTTTTAAAAAAAATTTGGCTTCAATTTAGCCTTAGATTAATACTTGACAAAGTTTTCAATTAAGATAAATTTAACTTTAGATTTAAAAAAACTTATTTTTTAAAAAAATTTTGGCAAAAAAGGAGAAAAAATTTTTAATAAAAATTAAAAAAAATGGAAAAGCCTCCCGGGGTAGCCAACGCTTCCTCTTTCCTCACTAATATTCCCTTACTTGATTTACCACAAAAGGAAATTGTTAACTTTGCTAGAAAAATATTTAATGGTTCTTCAAGAGATTTACTTTTTCGAGTAGAAACCGATTTATCTGAATGCCAATCGCTTTGGGAAGAATTTTCCCCTAATCAATCTTTGTTTGATCTTTGGGATTTTCGTTTAGCTTTTTGGCGGGGTTATCAGTATCAGCCTTATTTTATCACTTTATCTTTTCAAGAAAAAGTTATTTCTGTTTTGCCTTTATGGTTTGATAAAGAAGATAAACAATATACCTGGTTTGGTGGTAGCTGGCCGGATGAAAATATCTTTTTTAGCCGGATACCTAAAACCATTCCTTTATTGCTTAAATTAATTCCGGGCAAGACAAGGCTTTTCTGTATTAGAGGCCAAGAAGGAATTATTGACCAGGGAAATTTTTTAGAAGCCGATGAAGAAAAATATATTCTTGATTTGAAAAATTTTTCTTCTCTGGATAATTTTTGGGCAACTTTAAAAAAGAAAAAACGTTATAACCTTAAGAGAGATTGGAAAAGAATTCAGGCTTTAAAACCAAAAATTGTCATCAATGATTTTTCTCATCTGGAAGCTCTTTTTAAATTAAATATTAATCGTTTTGAAGAGATGGTTTTAGATGATAACAAATCAACCTTTTTATCAAAAGAAAAACAGAAGACTTTTAAAGAAATTACCAATTTAGCCAAAGACTATCAGGTGAGAATGATTTCAACAATGATTAAAGGGAAAATCGTTGCCGTTGACTTGGTTGCCATTTATAAACAAACTTACTATTGTTTGGCTGGCGGTTGCGATATTGAGAACTATTCGGGATTGGGGACTTTTGCCAATCTGCAATTAATCAAGGATGCTATTGAGTTGGAGAATATTGATTTGATTGATTTTCTTCAGGGTGATGTTAATTGGAAAGCCTCTTGGAGATTAGGGACAAGGCCTTTATTTAAATTCATTAGGGAAGCTTGAATTTTTTAATTGATTAATAAAAATCTAGTTTTAATTTGAACAACGTCCACGATGAAGAAGGTAAATGAAGTTAATTTGGATTTTATTGCTTTTTACATAAGCAAAAACCTCTTCTACAAGAGAAGGAAGGTTTTTGCTGGATTTTAAAATCCTCTGGCTTTTAGCCAATTCGGAACATTTTCGTGCCGCAAACTTCGCAAGTTGCTTTTCGAGCTTTCTTACCGTTCTTCAAAGTTACGTTCTCAACGTCTTTTCCGTTTCTCTTAGTACGACACTTCACACAATAAAAATCTAATGCCATGAATCTTCACCCCCTTTCTTTTTTGGACAGAGAAAATTATCTCAGCTTCAAGTATAACACAAATTCGAAGCTAATGATGAAGATGGTTAATATCAAAGTTTTTAACAAATCTTTCTTGTTTAGCTTCAAATCATCAGAAAAGGCCGAACTATCTACTCTTTTTTTTTGTTTAGCTTCCTGAGGTTCAACCTGAGGCTGTTTTGAAATTGCCTCTTGACTAGATTCAAATTTAGGTTTTAGAACTGAGACTGGAGGAGTTTTCTTCTGGCCAAGTTGCCTTTTAAGTTGGAGGATGATTTTCTGTTGCCTGGTTTTTTTTCTTTTGCTCATTTTCTACGATTGACAATATCACGAAAGACTTTTAAAATCAAGTTATGCTTAATAGCCTTCCGTTTGATTTGATTATTTGGGGAATTATTTTTTTTTGGCTGGTTTTCTTATCGATTTTCTTTTATAATCTTTTTAGTCATTACCAAAAGTTGACTAAAGGGGATAATAAAAAAGGTTTGAAATCAGTTTTAGAGGAGCTTTTGAAAGATTTTAAAGAAGAAGCAGTTAAGATTGATGAATTAACTCAGGAAATGCAGAAGCTCCAAAAGGAGAACCTTTATAATATTCAGAAGATTGGTTTGGTTCGTTTTAATCCTTTTTCGGAAACTGGCGGTAATCAGAGTTTCTCTTTGGCTCTGCTTAATGGTGAAGAAAGCGGTTTGGTTATTACCAGTCTTCATTCTCGGGAAATGACGAGAATTTATTCAAAACCGGTTAAAAAAGGTAAAGCTGAAGGTTATGAACTCTCAGCTGAAGAAAAACAGGCGATTAAAGCGGCCAAGAAAATAAAAGGGTAAAAATGTTTAAAAATAAAAGTAAATTAATTTTAATTATTGGTGGTATCCTGATTTACCTGGCTTCGGCTGGTATTTCTTACGGCGCCTTTCGTTTTTTAGAAGGAGGTGGTAGTCTTCTTTCACCGGTAGATATTACTCCTGGCAGTGGTTTTAGAATTGACCCCAATGCTCCCAAAACTGAAGCTTGCCCTTTAAACGGGCAATTATTTAGTAAAGCCGAACGGCAAATTTGGGAACAAAGGAGACCTCTGGCGGTGATGATTGAAAATCATGAAGAAGCCCGACCACAGTCTGGTTTGAGTAAAGCCGATGTTGTTTACGAAGCTGTGGCTGAAGGCGGTATTACTCGTTTCCTGGCGGTTTTTTATTGTGGCGCGATAGCTGAAGAAGTGACCATTGGCCCGGTCCGTTCTGCCAGAACTTACTTTATGGATTTTGCTTCGGAATATGGTGATTATCCTTTGTATGCCCATGTTGGTGGAGCCAATAAGCCAGGTCCAGCTAATGCCTTAGGACAAATTGGTGATTACGGCTGGTTGACTAAAGGTAATGATTTAAATCAATTTTCTCTTGGCTTCCCGGTTTTTTGGCGTGATTACGAAAGAATCGGTCATCCAGTGGCAACAGAACACACAATGTATTCCACCACGGAAAAACTTTGGGAAGTAGCTCAGAAAAGAGGCTTAACTAATCTTGATGACGAAGGCAATAAATGGGACGCTGATTTTAGTCAATGGAAATTTAAAGATGATCTTGAATTAGATGAACGTGGCGATGTTTCTGAAATTGAATTTTCTTTCTGGGAAAATAATCCTCAATACGCTGTTCGCTGGGAATATCAAAAAGAGAGTAATAATTATCTACGTTTTAATGATAGCCAAGCCCACAAAGATTTAAACAATGATTCTCAAATTCAGGCGAAAACAGTCATTACCCAATTTATGAAGGAAAAAGGGCCGATTGATGGGGAAAAACATATGTTGTATACCACCATTGGCAGCGGTCAGGCTTTGGTTTTTAAAGATGGTCAAGCTATTAAAGCAACTTGGACTAAAGACGATCGTCAGTCAAGAACAAAATTTACTGATAGTTCAGGGAAAGAAATAGTTTTTAATCGTGGCCCAATTTGGATTGAGATTGTCCCAGTGGGCAGCGAAGTTAAATACTAAAAATATGCTTCAGGATTTAATGGTTTCTAAAGTCAGGGCAAAACTGCTTCAAACCTTTCTGGCTAAACCCAAAGAAATGTTCTATGTGCGCCAGTTAGTCCGTTTAACTGGTGAAGAAATCAATGCCGTTCGTCAGGAGTTGCAAAGAATGGAGAAATTAGGGATGGTTAAGAAAGAAAGCCGTGGTAATCGGATCTATTACTGGTTTAACAAAGATTATTCTCTTTATCAGGAAATTCTATCGATGGTTTGTAAGACAGTGGGTTTAGGTGGCGAAATTCTTAAGAAAAAAGGCAAAATCGGCAACATTAAATATGCTTTGATTTCCGGTCGTTTGGTTAAAGATTTACCCCGTAAGCCAGAAAGTGTTGATTTATTGGTTGTCGGCGAAATTAATCTGCCTTATCTGGCGGATATTGTTAAAAATGAAGAGAAAAACTCTGGTCGGGAGATTAACTACAGTGTCATGGCTAGAGAAGAATTTGATTTCCGCAAGAAAAGGAGAGACCCCTTTTTGTTTAGTATTTTAACTGAGGCGAAAATTATGTTGATTGGTGAAGAGGAAAGCTTATTTGCTTAAGGAGTTTTTAATGGCAAAGCAAAAGATTATCAAGACCGGTCATAGTTTAGCAGTCACCATTCCTTCAACTTTTGCCCGTTTGTTAGGCATTAAGGCTGGGCAGGATGTCGACGCCAAAATTGAACCAGAAACCGGTCGAGCTATTTTTACTTTTTCCGGTAACAAACAACTTCCTCTTTCCCAAAACCTCGTCAAGCCAAGAAAAAAGAAAAAATGAAAAGACGCCGTTTTTTAGTTTGGTTAGTTATTATTTTAACCTTAGGTTCTCTTTATGTTGATTTGCCCAGTAAAATCCACTTAAAATTTGATTTTTCTTTTGGTAAGAGCCAGTTAAGTTGGCTAAAAATAGATAAGGAAATTACCCGTCCGCCTTTATCTTGGCCAATCGGTAAATATCGCTTTTACAGGGATTTGGAAATTAAGAAGGGTATTGATTTGGCTGGTGGGGCTCATTTGGTTTTCCAGGCTGATATGGCTAATATTGTTCCTGAAAATCGTCAGGCGGCCATTGATTCAGCCAAAGATAATATTGAAAAAAGAGTTAATCTTTTTGGCGTGACCGAACCGGTTATTCAGACTTCCAAGGTTGGTGACGATTATCGATTGATTGTTGAGTTAGCCGGAGTAACCGATATCAATCAAGCCATTGATTTAATTGGGCAAACGGCCCAACTTGATTTTCGGGAATTATCTCAAGAAGCGACCCAAGCCGCTACTTTTGCCGATTTTCAACCCACAGGATTAACTGGTAAAGACTTGAAGAAATCAGAAGTGAAGTTTGATCCGAATTCCGGCGAGCCGCAAGTCGGCTTAGAATTTAATAGTGAAGGAACTCAGAAATTTGCCGATATTACCTCCAGAAACGTGGGTAAACCAGTGGCTATTTTTTTAGATGAACTGCCAGTAACCGCTCCCAATGTTCAGGAGCCAATTACCAGCGGTGAGGCGGTTATCAGTGGTAATTTCACTTTGGATGAAGCCAAAGAGCTTTCCATTCAGCTTAATGCCGGTGCTTTACCGGTACCGATTAGTTTAATTGAACAAAGAAATATTGGGGCAACTTTAGGGGTAGAATCGGTTCAAAAAAGCATTCAGGCTGGTTTAATCGGTTTATTGATGGTTATTGTCTTTATGGCTGCCTATTACGGTCGTTTAGGCCTTTTGGCTGACGGAGCTTTGGTTGTTTATGGTTTGCTGACCTTGGCTTTGTACAAACTTATCCCGGTAACTTTAACTTTGCCGGGGATTGCTGGTTTTATTCTTTCTATTGGTATGGCCGTTGACGC
>Ga0307421_1001477_pt1 | contig 14178 bp, 14 predicted proteins | sample SalMarWE160270MG_FD_202163 | JGI IMG/M metagenome (GOLD analysis project Ga0307421, IMG submission 202163) | Salt marsh sediment microbial communities from the Plum Island Ecosystem LTER, Massachusetts, United States - WE1602-70 | ecosystem: Environmental > Aquatic > Marine > Intertidal zone >...
CCTCCTTAAAAAGAGCCTGAATTAATTTAAAGACGACTCCTATTCCAGCTAAGTCTTTGTCCGGATATCCAGAACTTCGAATCACGGGGTTTAAAACAGCAAGGCTCTCCGGAAGCATATCCCCTGGTTGATGATGGTCTGTTATAATAACATCTATACCGTACTTTTTTGCTCTTTTAACAAATCCTATTGCTTTAATTCCACAGTCCACGCTTATTGCCAGAGTTGATTTTCTATTTAAAGCAATATCAACATATTTCTCTTTAATCCCGTATCCATCTTTCATCCTGTCTGGAATATAGTAATCTACTTTTGCTCCTAGAGAACCCAATGCTTCGGAAAGGATAACTACAGATAGTATTCCATCCACATCATAATCTCCAAAAACTAATATATTTTCCCCAAAAGAAATCGCTTTCCTGATTCTTGTTACTGCTTTTTCCATCCCATCCAATAAATAAGGGTCGTGAAGGTCATTTAAAGTTCCGAAAAGAAACTTATGTGCAGTCTCCAAGTCAGAAATATTCCGTCTTGCCATAATTTGTGCTATCCCTAGAGGAATCCCAAGTCCTGCAGAAAGATCTCTCGCTTCCTCTTTCACAGGAGGTAATATCCAAGTTGTACTATTCATTCTATTCATAAAAACTGCTGATATTATGAAACAATATAAACCAATTTAGCTCATTCTCCATGAAATTCTCAAAACTACTTTGTACTATATCATATTAATAATATCAACCATTTAGCTTTTCCCCATTAATGGCTGGGTTGGCATTCCTGAAGACCAATTGACTTTGAATTATATGAAAAATATAATTATTATACTGTGATAGTTAATTTGAAAGCGAAACTGACCAGAACAAGAAAATCCTTCACTGGAAAATTTGATGAGCTCCTTCACAGTAAAAAAAACAGAGAGGAAATACTTGACGAACTTACTGAGTCACTGCTTCTCTCTGATGTCGGAATCAATACAACAGAAAATATCATTGAGTCCATCAGACAAAAAAGTAAAAAAACAGATTCATTCCTTACCATAAAAAAGATATTAGAATATGAGCTTATAAATAGGCTTTCTCAATTTCCAACTGGTTTCTATCCGGATTACTCCCGTTCTGTTATCATGTTTGTTGGAGTTAACGGTGGGGGGAAAACTACGTCTCTGGCAAAACTTGCATACTATTACAAAAACCAGGGAAAAAACATCCTTATGGCTGCAGCTGACACATTTAGAGCAGCTGCCCAGGAACAGCTTATGATCTGGGGAAAGAAATTGAACATTCCTGTAACCAGGGGGCAGTATGGAGCTGACCCTGCTTCTGTCACTTTCGATGCCATCCAATCATTTAAAGCGCGGAATTTTCATCTTCTCCTTATAGACACTGCAGGCAGAATTCATACAAATATCAATTTAATGAAAGAAATGGAAAAAATTAAAAGAATTATCTCAAGAGAAATCAAGGGCGCACCTCATGAAATTTTTCTTGTTTTAGATTCAAGTACTGGACAAAATGCCCTGATTCAAGCAAAAGAATTTCTGAAATTCTCAGGCTTAACAGGGATTTTCCTCACAAAGCTGGACGGAACTGCCAAAGGAGGAAGCGTTATGAGTATCATCGAGGAATTGCAGCTTCCGATAAAGTTTATAGGTGTCGGGGAAAAAGAAGAAGATATAATGCCTTTTTCTCCTAAGGAATTTGTTAAGGCTCTTCTTTCATGAATAAACTCAAGGATATTTTTTATCTTCATATGGCATATGGCTTAGCAGAAAAAGCAAAAGGATGGGCAAGTCCGAATCCTTATGTTGGTTCTGTCATAGTCAAGAAAGATGTTATTTTAGGGTGCGGATATCACGAAAAGCCGGGCAAGCCTCACGCTGAAGCAATCGCCATCCAGAAAGCAGGCTCCTCAGCCAGTAACAGTACTGCCTACATTACACTTGAGCCCTGCACTCATTGGGGAAGAACTCCTCCCTGCGTGGATAGTATCATTAAAGCACACATAAAACGGGTTGTGGTTTCCTCACTAGACCCTAATCCAGTCGTCTATAAAAAAGGCATAAAGAAAATGAAAAAAGCCGGCATAGATGTATCTGTAGGTCTTCTCAAGGAAAAAAATAGTCTATTGAACGAAACTTACATAAAATACATCATAAAAAAAATCCCTTTTGTCACAGTCAAGGCTGCAGTTAGCCTAGATGGAAAAATGGCTACAAAAACATTTGTATCTCAGTGGATATCTTCTCCTCAGACAAGAGAGTATTTTAATCTTCTGAGAGGAGAATATGATGCTATCATGACAGGCATCAACACGCTAATAAAGGACGATCCTCGATTGACTGTACGCCACCCGAACTGGAAGGATAAACGAATAACCCGAATAATACTGGATTCCAACCTCCGATTCCCTCCAAACTCCCGTATTCTCAATACCCTACCTCAAGGAAAAATCATTGTCTTTACAGGAAAACTGTCTTCTAAACAAAAAGCCGATAACTTGAGAAAAAAAGGGGTAGAAGTCATTTTCCAATCTAGCTTTTCTTCCAATATTAACCTAAAAGAAGTTCTTTCGTGGCTCGGCAAGCAAGAAATATCGAGTATTCTGGTAGAAGGAGGCAGCAGTTTGACAACCTCTTTTCTGGAACAAAGATTGACAGATAAAATTTTTGTCACATTATCTCCAAAATTGATCGGGGGAAAGGATGCTCCTTCTTTACTTCAAGGAGAAGGTGTAAATCTCATCAAAGATTCACTTCATCTGAAAAAAATAGAGTTTTTTCAGATCGAAGATGATATCATAGCAGAAGGATATTTCTGATGTTTACAGGAATCATTAGCCATGTGGGCCGATTTAAAGCCTATTACTTTGGAAAACGGGAAATTGCTTTAGAATCTCCACCTTTAGCCTCCAAGTTAAAAGCAGGGGAAAGTTTGGCTGTTAACGGTGTTTGCCTAAGCCTTATTAAAAAAGAAAAAAACATTCTCTTTTTTAACCTCTCCGATGAAACTCTATCCCAGACCAATCTAGGCACACTGCATAATGGGGACAAGCTTAACCTCGAACTTCCTCTCAATCTTTCTTCTCCACTGAGCGGACATCTTGTCACTGGCCATGTTGACACAACAGAAAGAGTCCTTAAAATTATTAATAAAAGACAAGAAAAAAGACTTACAATTTCAATATCTCCCCATTTAAGGCCTTACATTGTCAGCAAAGGTTCTGTAGCCCTAAACGGAGTTAGTCTTACTATAGCTGAAGCAACCCGTTCTTCCTTTTCAGTAAATCTTATTCCAGTTACTCTAGAGTCCACAAATCTCGGTGAATTAAGAAGAAGTGACATGCTAAACCTCGAATGTGACATAATCGGAAAATACTTATATAATCTGATGCATACGAAAGAGAAAAAAATTATTAAGGACTAAAAAATGCCAAGTAACTCTATTGCAACTTCAGTTGAACAAGCCATAAAAACAGTAAAATCAGGCAAACTTATTATCATTGTTGATGATGAAGACAGGGAAAACGAAGGCGACCTTATGGTGGCCGCAGAAAAGATCAATCCCAACATCATAAATTTTATGGCAAAATACGGCCGCGGCCTTATCTGCCTTCCTTTGACCGAAAAAAGGATTAAACAGCTTGGCCTCCCCTTAATGGTTTCTGACAACACGGCTCGCTTCCAAACAGCTTTTACTGTTTCAATAGATGCCAAGAAAGGAATCACTACAGGAATCTCAGCCTATGACCGTGCTAAAACAGTCATGACTGCTATCAATCCAAAAACTAAAGCTCCTGAACTTGCCCGCCCAGGCCACATCTTTCCTCTCCAGGCAAATGCCGGGGGAGTACTAAAAAGGGCAGGACAAACAGAAGCATCCGTTGATATATCTCGAATTGCAGGTCTATATCCTGCCGGAGTCATTTGCGAGATCATGAATGAAGACGGCACAATGGCTCGGATGCCTCAACTCGTTAAATTCAGCCAGTCTCACAGCATCCCTATTCTCACGATTGCCGATTTGATTAAATACCGGATGAAGCATGAAACACTAGTACAAAAAATAGAAGAAGCAGACCTGCCAACAAAATTCGGACACTTCAAAATAGTCGTCTTTCAAGACACAATCCACATGGAACACCACATAGCCCTTATCAAGGGCAAAATTCAAAAGGACGAGCCAACTCTTGTCCGGGCACATTCACAATGCTTCACTGGAGATACACTAGGTTCATTACGCTGCGACTGCGGAGAACAGCTTCGTCAATCCATGAGACTCATCAACAAGAAAGGTAAAGGCGTTATCCTTTATATTCTTGATCAGGAAGGACGGGGCATCGGCCTAGTCAATAAAATTAAAGCGTATGCTCTTCAAGACAAAGGAGCCGACACTATAGAAGCCAACCGTAAACTCGGTTTTAAACCAGACCAGCGGGATTATGGCATAGGGGCCCAAATACTAGTCTCCTTAGGAATCACAAAGTTACGCCTTATAACAAATAATCCCCGTAAATTTGTCGGTCTTTCTGGATACGGCCTAGAAATTGCCGGTCGAATCCCTATCGAAATTGCACCAACCAAATCAAACTTCAAATATTTAAAGACAAAAAAAGAAAAAATGGGACATATTCTCGAGAAGGTATGAGTTGAAAATTAAAGGAAATAAAGATAAAGAACTTTACAACTCTACACTAAAAGAATTAAAAAATACTAAGGAAAAACATGAAAGACTAAAAATCATTCAGAAAATTATAAAAATAAAAGACCCATGGGCAAGTGAATTTTTGCTGAATGCATTAGATGAGCACTGTGAAGCTACCCGCGAACTTATCATTAACGAATTAGGAAATAGAGAAAATCTTGACTTGAGCAAAACTTTTCAAAAACTTTCATACTCCCCTTGGTTTGTAAAAAGTGCTTTTATAAAAATATTATCCCTCCAGAAAAATCCAAAATCTATAATTTATATTGAAACCCTCATCAATGAACCCAATGCTGATGTGCGGAGGACAGCAGCCCAGACATTGGGAAAAATTAAAGGGGAAGAAGCTCTCTCTCTTCTGCTGAAATTATCAAAGGACAAAAACTATTTTGTAAGGATGTCAGCTGAAAAATCCCTTAAAAAATCTGTAAATTTAAAATTTAGTTAAAAAAAACATGTCTGTCATCTTTTTTTATTTGTCTTTTTTATTAGCCTGAATCATTTATAAAAACTGCCTCTAATAGATTTGGATGAGATTAATTTGAGGGGATGGAGGAAGCGACATTAAAAGATTTAGCCTTTACGAGTCGATCTTCGAGGGAATCCGACAAAGTTGGGCCTGATGGATGTGTGAGCACTGTATAATCAAAAGGGCGGTATTAATGGTGGCTCGGGGACATTGTGGTGGTGCTTAAGATAAGCATGCGGAGTTCCAGCAGAGCCGAGAAGATCGGGGAGGAAATGGCGTTAAAAATCTTAGTGGAGCGCAAACATGCACTCAAATTCATCTTAACTAAATTCAGCAATTTTTATGAACAACCCAGGAGAACGTGGGTTATTCACGAGTCCAAGCTTGCTGCAGATGCAAGGCACAGCGCATGAAGTTGTGGTCCTTCACCACGAATGCGCTGTAACGCAGCAGATGCAGTAAAATCGGCTCGCCCATAGGGTAAAGAATGCCGATTATAATTAAATTAGATTCAATAAAGAAAGCGACTCTCTTAATATTGCGAAAAATCATGCTGATAAGCAGATTTCATTAAGGTTAAATAATGGTGTCGGCATTCTTTATGAATGATCCAGGCTAGATATAATGAAAGTCACAGGGCCATCATTTGTTAAGTTGACACTCATCCTTGCACCAAAGATACCTGTTGCGACTTTTATGCCTTTCTGCCTGAACAAGTCAACAAAATAATTAAACAGCCTTTCTGCTTTTTCCGGATGCTCGGCTTTATCAAAACTCGGCCTCCTCCCTTTCCTAACCGAACCAGCCAAAGTGAATTGAGATACAGCGAGTACTTCTCCTAGAACATCAGACAAAGAAAAATTCATCTTCCCATCTTCATCTGGAAAAATCCTTAATTCCGTGATTTTCTTGGCTAAATAATGAGCATCTTCCTTTGAATCTCCTTTTTCTATTCCAACAAGAAGACAAATGCCGCTGCCAATCTTACCTGCAACTTTTCTTCCAACAGTAACCGAAGCTTTCTTTACTCTTTGCAATACAATCTTCATTAAAATCCCTCAGTTTTTAGGCATTCACTTCCTTGAAAAAACATTGATTAAACTTTTTAAATCCTCATGGTTGAAAAGCAAATTCAACACAATATATATAAGAATTCCCAGCAAAATAGCTGACAGCAAAACAAAAAGCTGTTTCATGAAGATAAAATTATTGAATTCAAACTGCTTCATAAAAAACCATATTGCACATCCCATTACAGCTGCTGAAAAAGCGGATTTTAATGCATATATTAAAACCCCTTTCTTTTCAATTCTCCCAATTTTCTTTTCCAGCAGATAAAAAAGCAGGAAAAAATTGAAAATCGAAGATAGAGATAAAGCTAAAGCTATTCCACCAACACGCATCGGTTTCATTAAAATTAAAGACAAAGAAATATAGCCTAACATCACAAAAAAAGCCACGACAACAGGTGTCTTGGTATCCTTGAGAGCATAGAATGCAGGAGCAATAATCTTTACACCCGAAATAAACGGAAGTCCGAAAGAAAAAAACAGCAGACATGAAGCACTCATTGCAGTCGAATGGACATCGAAAACCCCTCTCTGATAAAGAACCTGAATTATAGGATAATTCAGCACAATAAGACCGGCCATTGCCGGGAATGTAATCCAGAATATCAGCTTAATAGAGAAATTGAGCGTTTTCTTCATTTTCTTTATATTATTACGTGCTGCCAGCTCAGAAAAAGTGGGAAGAAGTGCTATGGAAAGCGCAATAGAAAAAAGGCCGAGAGTAAGCTCCTGGATTCTGGAAGCATAGTAGAGAGAAGAGACACTTCCTTCCTCCAGGAAAGATGCAATCATTCGGCTTATGGCAAAGTTTATTTGAGATATCCCAACTCCAAAAATCCCCGGGACCATGAGTACTGCCACTTTGCGTACGGCAGGGTGTCTGAAACTAAGGCCAATCTTAAAACGCATGCCTTTCTTCCATAGAAAAGGAAGCTGAAAGCATAATTGAAAAACTCCGCCGATAACAACTCCTGCAGCAAAAACAAATGCAGGCTCTTCAGCCCTGGGTGCAAAAAAAACAGCTGCAGCAATAATAGAAAGGTTAAAAAGAACAGGAGTAAATGCCGGGACAAAAAACTTTTTGAAAGAATTCAGAATTGCCATTACCAGTGCGGCTAGGCTTATTAAAAAGATATATGGAAACATGATCCGTGTAAGCACTATGGTCAGATCCCATTTTCCATGAACCTGCTTAAATCCAAAGGCAATGACCTTTACCAGAAAAGGAGAAAAAATTATACCTAGTACAGTAAGAAGTGCCATAATCAAAGTCAGATCAAAAAAGAATGCATTAGCAAATTTCCACAGTTCTTCTTTCTTCTTTTCTTTTTTTACTTGAGTAAACACAGGGATAAAAGCTGCTGTCATAGCCCCTTCGCCTGTCAAACGCCTCAATAAGTTTGGAATTACATAGGCCATAGTGAAAGCATCAGCGTTCGTTCCGGTACCAAGATAAAATGCCTGAATCATGTCTCTAAAATAGCCCAGTACCCTGCTGATAAGTGTAGGGGCGGTGACTGCAAATGTGGACCTCAACAGCTTGCGATTCTCTGTTTTCTGTTCCATCATCCCTTTTTCCTGTACTTCATCATTGTTATATTGACTTTAAAAAGAAGATATTTTATTATAACAGTTCTTTACAGGAGAAAGAAATGGCTCATCATAAATCTGCTATACGACAGTGGAGGCGGGGCCTCCGAAGAAATGCAATAAATAGAAGAAACAAATCCGCTCTTCGCTCACAGATAAAAAAATTGAGGAAAGCTATTGAAAATAAAGATAAAGAAGAAGCCTCAAAGATCCTCCCCCAGACCTTTTCCTTAATAGATAAATCAGTCAAAAAAAGAACCATCCACGAAAATAAAGGCAACCGTTACAAATCGAGATTAAGCCGGCAGGTAGAAATGGTTAATCCTTCGCCTTCCAAATAATCTTACAAGAATCCCTACCGCATTTTCCTACGCTTACTGATTCCTTATCAATATTAAGCACTTCTCTGCAACAGCTTTTTAACATTTTTCCTGCGGCAACAATAATCAAAAAGGAAACTCTCTAAAAGCGTCTGACGCGAATTGCTCTTAGTAGAAATGCTTGATGTCTTGTACTTTAAATCAATCTGCCGGAGGGCAAGTAAAAAATGATTCAGATCTTTCATAGAAATTGTGTCTACTAAAAAGAACAATTCTCTATATTTTCTAGCATATAAATCTTTAAATTTTTCTTTAATGTTTGGCCTCAACTCCTTGAAAATCATCCTTCTATCTTTAGCCTTCTCCTTCAGCCAGAGCTTAGCTTGCAAAATATCCCTGAAAAACCTGACAGTCCCAGCTAAAATGGCCACAGGCGGGACAGCTTTTTTCTTTAGTAAATAATCCAGCGTGAGCAGGCATTTCTCATAATCAGCCTCAACCAAATTGTCTAAAATCTCCCATTCATCAAATGATTTAATCCAGCCGGAGATCTGATTCACATCATCCAATTCAATTAGTTTTTTTTTGTCGATGAATGTGACAATTTTTTCTATCTCATTATTCATTCTGCCTAAATCGCTTCCAATGGACTCTACCATCCTTTTTTTGGCATCATTTGTCACAATCTTACCTGTCATTTTCAATTTTCTTTCAATCCATATAAATAAATCTTTCTCTTTTAAAGGCCTCAATTCCTTCCTAAAAACTGTGGAAGAAGAAAATGTTGAAAATATTCTGAAAAGCAGTTCATTCTGTTTCAATTTTCCCGAAAAAATAATTATGAGAACTGTTTGATAAGAAGGGGAAGAAAAATACTCCCTCAAGACACTCTCTTCCATTGAAGAAAGCTGCTTATCTCTAGGTTCTGAAACCTCAACCACAATCATAGACTTTGTAGAAAAAAGCAAATGTCCAGTTCGAGCTGCATCAATAACCTGCATCCAGGAATGATTTTCGAGGTCGAATTTTTCTATGCCGTAAGCTTGATTATCACGAAAAGCCAGTACTTTTTTCAGCTCATTTATAAACTGATAAGCAAGAAAAACCTCTTTCCCATAAAAAAAATAACATGGTAAAATAGTCTCTTCGCTAATTTTCCTGTTCAGAACAAAACTATACACCGCCATTAAAATCCTTCTAAAATTGTTATCACGAGAGTCTTGGCAAACTTTTCCGCCACCTTGTCGATTGCTTCTGTTTCTACAGTCTCAAAATCCATCCCTTCGGGAACTTCATATTCTTCCTGATAAACAAAATTGGGGTTGGAAAAGATGTTCTTATTCTTGAGAATATCCCTGAGTAAAATCTTTGCAACAATAGTAATGTTATAGCGGTCAGCAGTCGCTTCTCCAGAAAAAGCTATAGGATTTGCAGTAAAAGAAATGATTTCTCCTGACAAGACAGCTTCAGCAGAAGACCTGTCATCCGTTATTTCCACTCTTCCCCGTGCTACTAACTCATCAATAACTTTTTGAGTCAGTTTCAAATCAAGCTCAAAACGTGTTGTTGAGTTTTTAAACATGGGAATATTGATTTTCTTAATATGTTCAGGAAGTGCACTGCCTGTCCCCCGCAGGTGATACCCGCACTGAACAGACAAAAGGAATACAAATAACAGGAAAATAAATTTTTTCATTTTATCCCAATAAACCTAAAGTACAATATTGACCAATTTATTCTTAATATATATCACTTTCTTGACTTTTTTCTCCCCTATTAAATTTTGAATTCTATATAATTCTAAAGCTCTTTCCTTTATTCGCACCTCTTGCAAATCCCTCTCCACATTAAATTTATCCCTTAATTTTCCATTGATCTGAACCACAATAGTCACCGTCTCCTCTTTGGCTAGGTCAGGATCAAACGACGGCCATGCACTGCGGATAAGGAGTTTTTTATGTCCCATTCTCTCCCAAAGTTCTTCACAAACGTGAGGGGTAAAAGGATAAAGCAACAAGACCAGTTTTTCCAAAGCTTCCTTTAAAATATTTTTCCCTACATCGCTTTTCCTTAAGGTATCATTTTCTTTTTTGATCTGGTTAAAAAATTCCATGATGGAACTAACGGCCGTATTTAAATGGAATCTTTTTTCTATGTTTTCACTAACTTTCTTTACGGTCTGGTGCATTTTCCTCCTTAAGCTGCTTACTGCAATATCCGATCCACGCAAATCCTCTTCTTCTTTATTAAATATATCCATATTTTCCTGAAAAAATGACCAAATGCGATTCAAGAACCGGTATGATCCTTCTATTCCCTTCTCATTCCATGCAAATTCTTTTTCAGGAGGAGCCGCGAAAAGGACAAACAGTCTGAGAGTATCTGCCCCGTATTCTGATACCATTTCATCCGGATCCACTACATTGCCTTTCGATTTCGACATGGCAGATCCATCTTTAGTCACCATCCCCTGGGCAAGATATCGAGGAAAAGGTTCATCAATCTCTGTCAATCCTAAATCTCTCAAAACCTTACAGAAAAAACGCGCATATATGAGATGAAGAATAGCATGTTCTATTCCTCCTATATAGAGATCAACAGGAAGCCAATAATCAACAGGCTGAGGATCAAATGGAAGTTTCTTTTCCTCTGGAGAGCAGTAGCGAAAATAATACCAGGATGAATCAAAAAAAGTGTCCATTGTATCAGTTTCCCGACGTGCTTCTCTATGGCATTTCGGACACGTTGTTTTCACAAAATCCTCTGCTTTTTCGAGAGGAGATCCTTCTGTCCCTTTAAACTCTACATCATAAGGAAGAACGACCGGAAGAGAATCATAAGGAACACCTACAATACCACACTTACTACAGTAAATTACGGGAATAGGTGTACCCCAATAGCGTTGACGTGAAATACCCCAATCTTTAAGGCGGTACAATATCTCTTTTCTGGCAAATCCTTTTTCTTCTCCGTATCTAATCATCTCTTTGGCTGCTTCTATGGAATTTCTGTCAGAAAAATGCCCTGAATTGATAACTATTCCAAAATCTTCAAAAACCTCCTCTGTTTTTCCGGCTGGAGATTGACCATATGGCACTATTACTTCTTTAATTGGTAAAGAATACTTTTTTGCAAACTCGAAGTCTCTTTTATCATGTCCAGGAACAGCCATAATTGCACCTGTGCCGTATTCCATTAAAACATAATTGGTAATCCAGATAGGGATTTCTTCACCAGTGTAAGGATTAATAGCCTTTTTACCAGTATCAATTCCCTTCTTTTCGGTTTCTTCCAAACTTTCTTTCTGTCTTCGTTCAATAAGATTTCTTTCTATCCATTTCTCCAGCTCCTCTTTCCGCTCTGATTCCAAAATCAGAGTTCGAGACAAAGGATGCCCAGGAGAAAGCGCTATAAATGTAGCTCCGAAGATGGTATCAACTCTTGTAGTAAAAATCTCAATAGATCGAGATGAGTCTGCCATTGGGAAAATAATGTGTGCTCCAGTGCTCTTTCCTATCCAATTTTTCTGCATAGTCAGGGCATGTTCCGGCCACTTTTCAAGCAGGCTGTGACCAGAAAGTAACTCTTCCGCATAGTCAGTTATTTTCAGGAACCACTGTTCTATCTCTTTCTGTTTGACTGCCGTACCACATCGCCAGCAGCGCTCTCCAACAGCCTGCTCATTCGCAAGAACCGTCTGGCACTGTGGACACCAATTTACACGGCTTTTTTTCCTATATGCCAAACCTCTCTCATACATTTTTAGGAAAATCCACTGGTTCCATCTATAATACTCAGGTAGACATGTATTTACTTCACGGTCCCAATCATAGCTAAAACCCATCCTCTTCAACTGTCTCTTCATGTACAAAATATTATCGAGAGTCCATTTTTGGGGGTGAACGCCTTGGCTAATAGCAGCATTCTCAGCCGGCATTCCCATAGCATCCCAGCCAATAGGATGAATAACATTAAAACCTTTCATAATCTTATAGCGGGAAATAACATCTCCAATCGAATAATTTCGCACATGTCCCATATGGATACAGCCAGACGGATAAGGGTACATTTCCAGGCAGTAATACTTTTTTTTCGCCCGGTCTTTGCAAGACCTAAAAACTTTTTTGCTATCCCAAACCTTCTGCCACTTTTCTTCAATTTTTTTAAAATTATACTTTTCTCTCATCTTTTTGCTCTTGTGCTTTTCTTTCAAATGTTTTAATAAACCAGGCTCTTTGTTAACCAAGAACTTTCATGATTTTCAACCGTAAATATTAGATTCATCCCCATAAAAAGTCAAGAACAGAAGTCTAACTTGTATCATGGAGTGAAATTTTGTCCTGTAAACAATATTCATTCACTTCGAGTTTTGCTATTATCTTCATTCCATACCTATTACATTTAATATTAAAGGGAAAGATTTGTTTATAGCTAGGCTAAATGTTAGAATTAAACAAGATCATGCAGTTCTTTTTCGTACAAGATTACCGCCATAAATACAGATATTTCTCTTCAGAACCTGTACACCAAATTAAAGCTGACTTTCCCCGGCTGAAAAAAATCTGGGTGGTCGCTAAAGAAAAACTCATGCTTTTGCCTCAAAAAATTCTTGTACAAGAACAGACTTTTGAAAAAATCATAAAAATAGAACAAGATGAAATCATAATTAACCATTCAGGTCATCTTGGAAAAAAGAGAATAAATGTCAAATTTTATTTCTTTCTCCAAAAGCAGAGAACCAAACACATTATCCTCCTCATCGGGGAGACTTTACTCCTCCCTATCAGTGGTTTTATGGCAATTCTCCCAGGTCCCAACGTTTTTTTTGGTGTGCTGGCCTTGATAATGATCACACACTGGCAGTCACTCCGCGGGATCAATAAGCTGCTAAAAAAGGAATATCTTTTTATCCCATCCCCAATACTGAAAGAATGGGAACAGGCTATCAAAGAAAAGAAAGAGGGTGATTTTATTCGCATCTTAGAAAAAATCGAAAAAGATCACAACATCCCTAACATTCAAAAAATATTATTGAAATAATCCAAAGAAATAGACAAAAATTAATAACAATTTCAAGAATTCAGGTTATTTATAAATTGACAAAATATATTTTTTATTCTATCTATTAATTACAATGCCGCTAACCTTAAACCAGTTCTTGTTTTTAGTTATAACCATTTCAATAGTTGTAGCCGTTACTTTTCTCATTACTCTCATTGCTCAACTACGAAAAACAGCCAGAGGAGGAGAAGAAACTCTTAATCAAATAAGAACCCTTGTCAGCAACCTGAACGAGACCAGTCAAAAAGTTAATACTAAAATCGATGATTTAGACGACATCCTGGAAGCCACAAAAAAAACAGCTGTCAGCTTATCTGAAATAGCCTGGTTTGTAACTACGAAAATTATAAAGCCATCTTCTAATTTCTGGCCACTTCTTTACCCGTTTATTCGTCTTGGCTGGCGGCAAATGAAAAAACGAAAGGAGAAAAAAAATGGCAAATAAAGACACGAGCGTAATCGAAATCACTTTGTCCTTTTTATTAGGAACAGCTACAGGCTTCATCCTAGGTGTTCTTTTTGCCCCGGCAAGCGGAGAAGAAACACGAAAGAAAATTCAAGAATCTGCCGCAAAAACAGGAGAAAAGGCTAAAGAGAGCTATGAAAAAATCGCAAAAGAAGCTGAGAAGGGGATCAAAATCGTCAAGGAAAAGGCAAGCGAAGGAGTTGATTCAATAAAAGATTTTATTGAGCAGAAAAAAACAGAACTTACCAAAAAGGATACTACACTTCCTAAAGAAGAATCAAAAAAGTAAAACCATTCTCCAGAGAGGTTAAGCATTATTCTTTAAAGAATTATTCTTTTCAGTCCAAACCAAGGAATGATTTAATGAAGCCAGATACAACAATAGTTAAAATAAAGACAAGAGAAATCCTTGATTCTCGGGGAAATCCCACAATCAGCACGAAAGTATTTCTTGGTTCAGGAGCACAAGGAAAGGCCTCTGTTCCCTCAGGAGCTTCAACAG
>Ga0307421_1001478_pt1 | contig 14178 bp, 11 predicted proteins | sample SalMarWE160270MG_FD_202163 | JGI IMG/M metagenome (GOLD analysis project Ga0307421, IMG submission 202163) | Salt marsh sediment microbial communities from the Plum Island Ecosystem LTER, Massachusetts, United States - WE1602-70 | ecosystem: Environmental > Aquatic > Marine > Intertidal zone >...
TATCTCCTCAAGTGTTATCACAAGCGATACAAGACCGCTTTTGGAGAGGTGCAGATCAGCCAGCCTGTCAGCATATTCCTTGAATAAGGGGTGCGTTACAATGATCATATCGGCAGGGGCTGAACCATGAAGATCCTGGTTCTTAACAGGAGAAGAGTTTATTTCAGGGGTAAGAAAATCTGACCCGTCAAATATTACAAAGGATCTGATGGTGTCGGTCAGGGCTTTGAATTTAATATTATCGCCATTTTTTGTATAGCTTATGATTCCAGGGTTTATAGGATCTGAAATATCCCAGATTACCGGATCGTTTGCAGTGGCTGTAACAGTGAATTCGGTAATTTGTCCGGGTGCAACAGATCTTGAATCAGTGTAATATGATGTAGTTCCGTCAAAGTGATTTTCTTTTCTTCCCTGAAGTTTGACAAAATCGAGCCACCCTGAAGCGAAGGATTCTCCGTTATTATAAAATTTTATTTCAAATACCGGTGACGAAGAGACCGGTGTAATGGAAGCAGATGAGTCGGAAATCTGTGCATATGTACCTGTAGTGGTATACATGTTGACTGCCTGTACCTGCAGACTTTTTTGCGGCAACTCACCTTCATAAAAACGGAAGATGGTTGATACCGGGGCGTGTGCAAGTACACGTATCCTTGTTTTTATTTTTTCATTTGTTACAAGTTTTGTGAATCCGGGGTTTATGGTAATTCCATTAATAGATGATACAGGCTGATACCACTCTCTGCCTGATTTTAGCAGGTTTACGCTCTCCTTTTCGTGAATAAACAGAGCGTCGGATTCAGAAGAGAAATAGCCCGGAGATCCGGCAGGCTCTTCCAATACAGCTATTTTCCTGCCTGGTGTGATCCCCTCTGTTATGAAACAAAAAGCCGTATCTGAATAATTATGCCTGATGAAGTCGTATTCACCGGCAGATGAATTATATTTCCATCTTCCTGTTGACTGACCATAAAATAACAGATAATCGCCCTCATTGAAAATACCGTCACTTCCTTTAACAAAACAAAGGGCCATCTCTCTCAGATCATCGGGTTTTGGGTCGTCATTATAATATGATAACTGTCCTGAATTGTTTGCATAGATCGTAGTATTTAAAGGATCATCTATACCGAGTTGTTTAAGTTTTGAATAATCAATCCTGTAAATACCATCTTTCAGCATGGCTGTTTTAAACCATACTCCTGATGATAAAACAGATGATGAAGCATAATTATCTTTAGCTGCCTGGGCAGTGATATGATTTGCCGTCAGAAGAAGAAGCAGAAATATACAGAGCATTCGTGCCATTATTAATGGACAAAGATAGAAATGTGTGTTATGTTTGTTAACTTATTTTGTTTTTTTGTAACAGGTTTAAAGTTAAAATAATAACGCCGTCGTTGCGTTCTTATTGCAGGTACACCAATTATGTCAAAGCCTCAACTGTTGATACTTATATTGCTCTTTATCCTCCCGGGCAGGATTTCTGCCCAGGGCGCCGGGTACGGATCTGGTTATCACCTGACCATGGTCAGTAATCCTGCAATAACCGGAGGTGAAGGCGACGGATATTTAAGGTTATCATACATGAATTTCTATCCCGGCAACTCTTTTAACCTCCATTCTGCCTGTCTCTCGTATGACGGTTATTTCCCTTCACTTCACGGCGGAGCAGGTATTTTCATTTCCAATGATTATCTCGGAGGGATAATCAATGATCTTAAGGGAGGTTTCTCATACGCATATTTTTTCCAGGCAGGGAGGGATCTGTACTTCAGTTCGGGTCTTTCAGCCTCTTTTTATCACAGGGGTTACGGTTTTGGAGGGGCTGTTCTGCCCGATCAGATAGATCCGTTGATGGGTGCTGTTCTTCCTCCGGGTGAAATTATTACATCACTGGGACGTACTGTTTTTGATCTGGGTACGGGATTCATGTTTTTTTTGGGTAAATTTTTCGGTGGGATCTCAGTAAATCACCTGGCCAAACCAGACCTGTCTGTAAGCGACTTTTCAGATAGCAGGCTAAATCGTAGTCTTTTTGTGCATCTGACAGGTGACTTTGATATAAACAGGGAAAAGAATCTCAAAATACGTTCGCTGGGAATGTTCAGTATGGAAAAGGGATATTTTTCAGGAGCAGCCGGCACTACTCTTGAGAGCAATCATCTGGCTGCCAATTTGTTGCTATATGGTGATAATGAAAAGAATATAGATGCACAGGCAGGATTTTCGGTGAATACCGGGGCACTTATACTTTATTATAACTATCGTTTTAATATTGTAACAGGAGAAAACCTGCTGCCATTTTCACTTCTGCACCATACAGGTGTAGCTCTTCGTTTAAATAATGTTGATAAAAGAAAAGTCATTAAAACAATAAATTTTCCTAAATTGTAGTTATATTTGATGATTTAAAAGGCATTTTATTTAAAAATTATTATATTTGAATTTCATAAACGCCGTAAAACTAAAGGAGTTATGTATAGATTAAAACCCTTACCTGTTATAATTCTTGCCGCGAGTTTTCTTGTATCCTGTTTTGGAAGAAGAGGAGGAGATCCTAATGTTTCTTCGACTACAGGATGGGATTATAATAATCCGGATAATGGCGGATTTGAAGTTACACTCGAAGCTGAACAACAGACTGGTCCCGGACTTGTCCTCATCGAGGGTGGACGCTTTACAATGGGACAGGTACAGCAGGACGTTTTGTTTGACTGGAACAATAAACCAAGAACAGTTACTGTATCGTCATTCTATATGGATGAGACAGAAATAAAGAATATTGACTACCGCGAATACCTGTTCTGGATAAGACGTGTTTATGTAGATTACCCTGAAGTATACAGGAGATCACTCCCCGACACGCTTGTTTGGAGAAGTCCTATGGGATTCAACGATCCATACGTACAATATTATTTCCGTCATCCGGCATACAATAACTACCCGGTTGTTGGTGTTAACTGGCTGAAAGCTAACGATTACTGCCTGTGGAGAAGTGACAGGGTCAATGAACAGCTTCTTATCGATGAAGGAGAATTAAATCCCGATCCTGAACAAACAAATCAGAATAATTTCAATACTGAAGCATACCTGGCAGGACAGTATGAGGGTGTGGTCAACCAGTTGAGGGAGAGCCTTAATCCTAATCAGACCGAGCGCAGAACTAATTTTGAAGATGGACTTCTTCTTCCGAGATACAGGCTTCCTACTGAAGCAGAATGGGAATTTGCAGCATATGCTCTCAGGGGAAATACCTTTGAGGAAAGAATTTATGAGAGAAGAATATACCCATGGGATGGACATAATGTCAGGAATGCAGCCCCAAGAAATCAGGGTGAAATGATGACTAACTTTGTCCGTGGCAGAGGCGATATGATGGGTGTGGCCGGCAGTCTTAACGATAACGCCAGCATTACAGCGGAGGTTAAATCGTACTGGCCAAATGACTATGGACTTTATTGCATGTCCGGAAATGTTAACGAATGGGTTCAGGATGTCTACCGTCCGCTATCTTCAGATGATGTTGACATGTTCAATCCCTTCAGGGGTAATGTATATACCGACCTTCGCAGAGATGCAAACGGCAATGTTGTTACAAAAAATAACCTGGGAAGATTATATGTTGACACCGTGAAAGATGCCGATGTAGCCAACAGGTATAATTACCAGAAAGGCGATTACAGGAACTACAAGGATGGTGACCTGCAATCGTCACTTATCTCAGGTGCGGACTGGAATGTAGATGACGGCAAATCAGGTTCCATGAGGATGTATGCACAGGATACCGGAGCAGGAGGAGGAAGCTCCGACTTTGTTACTCTTATTAATGATAATGCAAGGGTTTATAAAGGAGGATCATGGAAAGACAGAGCCTACTGGCTTAATCCTTCAACGAGAAGATTCCTGGATCAGGAAGAATCACGCGATGATCTTGGATTCAGGTGCGCCATGATAAGGGTTGGAAGCCCTTCGGGATTCTAGAAGAGATCATTCTTTTTATGAATAGCCTCATTATGGTCGCATAATGAGGCATTTTTTTGAGAATATGAAAACGGAACACCTTTACCAGCTCTTCAAAGGATCATCAGGTATTTCCACAGATACCCGTACAATAACCAGGAACCAGATCTTTTTTGCTCTATGGGGTGAAAAATTCAATGGCAATAAATTTGCTGCTGAGGCAATTGCAAAGGGAGCTTCATGGGCTGTTATTGATGAGGATAGCTATGAAACGGATAAAACTGTTCTCGTTGACGACTGCCTTTTAGAACTACATGCACTTGCAACACATCACCGAAAAGAGATGAAAGTTCCGGTTCTGGCAATAACCGGGTCGAACGGTAAAACAACAACCAAGGAACTTATTGCTTCAATACTTTCCACGAAATTCAGGGTACATTCCACAAGGGGGAACCTTAACAACCATATTGGTGTTCCTCTCACTATCCTGTCAGCACCTGAAGGAACGGAAATCATGGTTATTGAAATGGGGGCCAGCCATTTAGGTGAGATACGTACTTTATGCATGATAGCTAAACCTGACTATGGAATGATCACCAATGTGAGCTCTGCCCATATAGAAGGCTTTGGAACCCTCGAAGGAGTGTGGAAAGCAAAGACGGAGCTCTTTGAGTATCTCAGAAAAGTAAATGGTATTGCTCTTTATAATGATAAAGATAATGTTCTGACAGAAAAAATATTCAGACTGGTGAACAGGGCTGTGCCATTTTCAGATCCGACAGGTGTTGAACTTACCGTAACACCTGGACCAGCCGGGCTGGCCCTTGCTGTTACCGTGAAATATCAGCACAGCGTCCATAAAATACAGACAAGACTCTTCGGAGATTTTAATACAGAGAATATCAGGGCTGCAATTGCCACCGGATTGTTCTTTGGAGTGGAGATGAAAGATATTATTAAAGCTGTTGAAGATTATAATCCGGGAAGCAACCGGTCACAGATCATAAAAACAAAGAATAACACCCTTATCTGTGATTCATATAATGCTAATCCTCTCAGCATGAAGCTGGCTATTGAATCGTTCTCACATATACCGGCAGAAAATAAAATTTGTATTCTGGGAGATATGCTTGAACTCGGCAATAAAAGTGAAGACGAGCACATAAAGATTCATAAGGTGCTTAGCGATAATAATTTAAGAAATGTAATGCTGGCTGGTCCAATATTCAGTAAAGTCTCAGCCGGCTTCAGATTCAAGACTTTTCCCGATGTAAAAAAACTTAAGGGGTTCCTTAAAAGCAAACCCCTGAAAGGTTATCATATCCTTGTGAAGGGTTCCCGAGGGATGGCCCTGGAGCAGATCTATGATCTTCTTTAGATAAACCGGTTTTTCCCGGGGATACCTTTTTATTCAAACATTACGTTGATAAGCAGTACTTCCGATTTGCTGCCTGATCTTATCCTCGGGCCCCAGAGTCCGTAACCTGAAGATACAATATACTGAGTGTTGCCTTTCTGCAGGTATCCGTAACTTAATTCGTAGATTTTTCCGGTTAGGTAGTTAAGAGGCCACATCTGACCGTTATGTGTATGACCTGACAGTTGAAGGTCAACACCAGCTCTTTCTGATTCTTCAAGTTTGAAAGGCTGGTGGTCAAGTACAATTATGGGTTTTGAGTGGTCAATATCCTTCATGAGTTCTTCAAGGGGCATCCGTTCTTTACCATAGAAACGACGGGAATCCCTGTCAAGTCTCCCGATAAGCTGAATCCCCCCGGGCAGTACAACAACTTCATCTTTCAGAAGCCTGATCCCCTTGCTTTCTATATAGGGAACCGTTCGGTCAGCACCACCTATAAATTCGTGATTGCCGGTTATTGCATAGAGACCATCTTTTGTATGTGGACCCGTAAAATACTTAAGCAGATCACCCCTGAGAACCGGGCCCAGTTCACCGTCTACAATATCTCCAAGGAGAAAGACAACATCAGGATGCATCTCCTCAAGCATTTCGGATAGTTTTTTAATGCTTCTCTCACGGATAATACTGCCGAGATGGATGTCGGAAACTGCTGCAATTCGCATAGTCTTAATTTCATCTGCTTTTTTATTTATAGTGATGTCATATTTTGTTACAACAGGCAGAACTGCGTTTATAAATCCACCGGTGATCAATAGCACTGCAATACCCGATGTTATCAGAAAGGCCCATTTCCTGTAGATCAGAATGTTATTACTGTTAAGGAGACCGGGTATCTTTAAAACAATGGCAATTATATCGGAAAGGAGAAGGAACATAATAGCATACAGCATAAATCCCATCCAGAATCCTCCGATAACATTTAGAATATCGCTAAAAACCGAAGAATGTGTTGATTCCAGAATCTTGGCTGCAACGAACGTGAATGAAAGCAGGATAAATAATAATGTGTAAAGCAGCTTATGTTCGCGAGGAGGAGGTAATATATTATACCCCTTTATAAAAATATAAGCATTCCCAAGGGAGTAGACCGTTAATACTATTGAAATGAATATCAGAAACTGGGAATTTTTCATCAGGTCAGAGGTTTGATGTGAGACTGTTAAATGTTTTTTTGCCTTTGATATAAAACTCAAAAACGATGCATTTGTTCAATATAAAACCAACGTGTTCATTAACACAAACTGACCTGATTATATTTCTTTTTTTCTTAAGCTTATTAAGATGTCTGTAATATTCAATATGTGCTTTCCATACGGCCCTGACACTTCTAAACTGACCTTTCACAAGGAAGAACAAAGCAGCCATGCCATCGAGCAATCTTCTTAGAAGAAGTATCTTTTTAATTTTGCTGTCGGGCAGATTTTTGAAAAGGAGATAGAGGCTGTTACGAAAGTTCAGGTATGTCTTGAATGGAGAGGTATATGGAAGGGTGCCTCCGCCAATATGAAATACTTTTGAACCGGAAATAAAGGAAACACGGTATCCTGAGCTGTGAAAACGCCAGCAGAGATCTATTTCCTCCATATGGGCAAAGAAGTCTGCATCGAATCCGCCACATTTTTTCCATGCTGCTGACCGTACAACCATACATGCACCGGTTGACCAGAAAATATCTGTTGTATTATCATATTGACCGGTATCTTTTTCGATATGGTTCAGGATCCTCCCCCTGCATAAAGGGTACCCGTATTTATCAATAAATCCGCCTGCCGCACCGGCATATTCAAAATAATCCCTGTTGTGATAAGAGAGTATTTTGGGCTGACATGATGCAACATCCGGATTCAGATCAAGGTATTCGATCAGCGGTTTAAGCCACCCTTCGGTTACTACAATATCAGAATTAAGCAGAACATAGTATTGTGCATCAATATGTTCAAAAGCAAGGTTATACCCCTGAGCAAAGCCATGATTCTTGTCCAGTCTGATCAGTTTAACATCCTTATGATTTTTGCTTATCCAATCTGCAGATCCGTCTGTTGAACCGTTGTCTGCCACATAGAGGATTGTCTCTTCATTGACAGTATGGCTGATTACCTTATCAATGAACATTTTCAGGTATTCAATCCCGTTCCAGTTCAATATTACCACTGCTGTTTTAATCATCCGTGTTCTCCCGTTTATGTTTCCATCTGCGATGGCTCCAGAGCCAGAATTCAGGTTTCTCGCGGATTATTTCCTCAAGTCTTTTGACATGTCTTTCGGTAATGATCTCTTCAGGAAGCCCCGACGAATGCTCGAACAATAGTTCTGCCGTTAAGTTATAATAGCCTCTTCTGATTTTCTGCACGTTTAAAAAAACTACCGCCATATCATATTTTGCAGCAATTTTTTCAGCACCCAGGTAAACAGGAGTATCCTGGTTCAGGAAATCTATCCAGAATCTTATTTCTTCTTTTGGCGGTGTCTGATCTGCCATAAATCCATAAATCGCATATCTGTTATTTTTACGGTTTTTGATTATCTCCCTTACGACATTCGACATGGCAGTTACATCACAATCGTTCTTTGATCTCAGGTTAAACATAAACCTGTCGAAATATTTATTGTGTAATGGCTTATAAATGGGTACATTTCTATGTTTTGTATAACGGGGAAGTATATTGGTCCATTCCCAGTTTCCATAATGTCCTGTTATAACCACAATATCACGGTTTTCATTATATAGTTTCTCAAACAATTCCGGATTTAGAAGAGGGATCCTTCTGAACTGTTGTTTGTTACTCATATGAGTAAGCTTAAGAACCTCGATAAACAGGTCACACAGATGATGATAAAAATTCTTTTCAATAGCGGCACGTTCCTTTTCGCTTTTTTCAGGAAAGGCATTCTTTAGATTTGTTTTCACCACTTTACGGCGATAACCGGGGAAATAATATATAAAAGGAAAAAGAAGGTCAGAAAAGACATAAAGGATACTGAGCGGCAGAAGGTTAATAACCCAGTTAATACCATAAAAAAAATAAAATCCTATTACTCCCATTATACGGGGAATTTTAACTGAGCATAAATTTACTTACATTTTCCAGAAATTCAGGAAAAACCAGACTGTTGGCTGCAACTATCTCATTTCCGAAGATATTATTTTCGTTACCTGAAAAATCGCTTACACGTCCGCCGGCCTCTCTTACAAGAAGTATCCCGGCAGCAACATCCCAGGGATTAAGACTATATTCATAGAAGGCTTCAAACCGGCCACATGCTACGTATGCAAGATCTATTGAAGCAGATCCCAGTCTCCTTATTCCTTGTGTTGTTTTGCAGAAGTGTGTCAGGCTGTTCATGAAGTTGCCCATCCGGCTGAAATCGCTGTAGGGAAATCCTGTAGCTATGAGGCTGTTTGCAAGGGCATGGGCATCAGATACATGAACAGGTTCATCATTAAGCCATGCACCTCCATTTTTCCATGATGTGAAAATCTCATCACCCCCTGCTTCATAAACAATTCCGATAACTATTTCAATATCTTCCATCAGGGCTACGCTAATTGCAAATGGGTGCAGTCCATGCAGAAAATTTGTAGTACCGTCGAGGGGATCAATAATCCAACAGTATTTTACTCCTTTTTTTGAAGAAGTTCCCTCTTCCGTGATGAATCCTGCTTCAGGCAGAATGGCCCCCAGCTTATCGACCAGCATCTTTTCCGCACCTTTGTCAACATAACTGACAAAGTTATTCATTCCTTTAGTTTCGGTTCTTTTCTTATCAAAACGTAATAATTCTCTCTGAATGAACTTACCCGTTTCACGGGTTGCAGCTACAGCCTCACTGCAAATAATTTTATAATCAATCATATATCAGTTAATTATTTCTATATTCATTTTACCCGAAAGTGATATCCCTTTCATACTTACTTTTTTTATCTCTCCTGCAAGTCCATCCTGCCATGGGTATTCAACCCTGAGGTAGTTGCCTGAAAAACCGCTTATCATCCCCCCGCTTCGGGTCTTTTCAAAAAGCACATCAGCGGTTTGCCCGATGTTCAGATTCATGAACTGATGATGTTTTAATTCAGAGAGTGAAATTAATTTCCTGCTTCTTTTTTCCTTTTCTTCATGGCTCACTTTCCCGGGCAATCCGGCAGCGGTTGTCCCAGGTCTTTCTGAAAATGTGAATACATGTAAATAGGTGACAGGAAGCTTTTCAATAAATGTATATGTCTCTTCAAAGTCATCATCTGTTTCTTCCGGGAAGCCTGTTATTACATCTGCTCCTATACCGGCAAAGGGAATGATTTTCTTTATCTTTTCAATCCTGTTAGAAAAGAGCTCTCTTTTGTATCTTCTTTTCATAAGCCCCAGGATTTTGTTGCAACCACTTTGCAATGGTATATGAAAATGAGGAAGTATTTTTTTGTTATGCCGGACAAGTTCAATAAGTTCGTCCGTAAGAAGGTTAGGCTCTATCGACGATAATCTTATCCTCTCTATACCCTTCACGTCAGCCAGTTCCTTTATTAGTAATATAAATGGTTCACCGGTAGATTTGCCGAAATCGCCGATATTAACTCCTGTAAGTACTATCTCTTTAATGCCTTTACCTGCAATCCTTTCGGCCTCAGTGACAAGTGATGCTATGTCAGGATTTCTGCTGTGGCCTCTCGCCAGGGGTACAGTGCAATAGGCACATCCATAGTCACATCCGTCCTGGACCTTTAAAAATGAACGGGTTCTGTCACCGGCAGAACAGGCATCTATGAATTTGTCAGAGGGGGAGAGAGCACAGGAATAAACATGTGGTTTACTTCTCTTTGTTAAGTTTGAAAGGTAATATGATATATCAAATTTTTCATTGTTCCCCAGAACCAGATCAACACCCGGTATTGATGATATCTCCTGTGGTTTGAGCTGGGCATAACATCCAACAACTGCAATAAAGGCATAGGGTGACCGATGAATAAATTTCTTTATTGCCTGGCGGCATTTTTTGTCAGCAGTATCGGTGACAGTGCAGGTATTAATAATGTATATATCGGCTTGCTGTGTTGCAGGGACTCTCTCGAACTGATCTTCGGGGAATAATCTTGATATGGCTGATGTTTCGGTAAAATTAAGCTTACAGCCAAGAGTGTGAAAAGCAATCTTTTTTCTTGTCAGGTTGTTCATTCCCCGGTCCGGCAGGCTTATTTCTTTAGTTTTGTCAAATAGACATTTCTGAATTCAATCTCTTTACCTTCGCTCTGAAGGCATATATGGCCTCTATTTACCGAGACGCCGGTTCCCTTATTCTGAAGCATTCCATTTATATAAACTTCGATGGTGTTAGCTTTACAGGATATCTCCATGATATTCCATTCTCCCACAGGTTTTTCAGAGGATGCCTCGTACTTTTTCAGCACTATTTTCGATTTATCTGTTCGTTCATTCATATCAGCACCGCTCATACAAATAAAATCACCGGCATTTCCAGCTGCCAGCTGGCATTCAATACATTGCGGCCATAATGTGTCAGGCAGCTGTGTATGGATAAAGACGCCGCTGTTAGTGGCTTCAACAGGCCAGCGGTATTCGAGATGGAGGCGATAATCGGAATATGATTCTTTAGTACGCATATAGCCATAAGGATTTCCTGCTATATGAATGACTCCATCGCGGGATGAAAAGACTTCTGCAGGATTCATTGAGACATCACTGAGATAAAAAGTCCAGTTATTGAGATCAATACCATTGAAGAGTTGATCTTTATATTCTTTATTTGTTTTTGCCTTTACAGATCCAGGCTGGGCTGACGCGTTTAATGACACTCCCGTAAGAGCTAATGTAAGGAGTAAAATAACATAGGTTGAATTATTTCTCATAATAAAGATGTTTTATCTTTTACAATAATTTGCTTGCAAGTTCAGCCAGAAAGCTGCGTTCACCCTTAACAAGGTTGACATGAGCAAAAATATCCTCATTTTTCATCTTATCAGAAAGATAGCTCAGTCCGTTTGAGGCTGTGTCAAGATAAGGAGAGTCAATTTGCTCGATATCTCCCGTGAATACCATTTTCGTATCTTCTCCGGCACGGGTAATAATAGTTTTTATTTCATGCGGCGTCAGATTCTGAGCCTCGTCAACAATAAAGAATATGCTGGAAAGACTTCTTCCTCTTATGTATGCAAGTGGTGTAATTACCAGTTTTTCTTCCTTCATCATATCATTAATACGCAGAAATTCCGGACTCTGATGGCTGAATTTATGTTTTATAACCGTGAGGTTATCATACAGTGGTTGCACATAAGGATCCATTTTTTCCTTAATATCACCTGGAAGGAATCCAAGATCACGGTTAGCCAGAGGAACAATCGGGCGGGCCAGGAATATCTGCTTATACCTTTTGTGTTGTGCAAGAGCCGCTGCAAGAGCCAGCAATGTTTTCCCGGTTCCTGCCTTTCCGGTAAGAGACACAAGCTGAATGTCAGGATTGGTAAGGGCTTCCAGAGCAAAGGTTTGTTCAGCATTCCTCGGATCAATGCCATAGGTTGTTTGTTTTATTACCCTGTTGAGCAGCTTATTGACCGGGTTGAAATGAGCAAGTGCACTTGCACCATTATTCTTCATTATAAAAAACTGATGGCCTTTGAGTTCCGCTTCAAGATTAAACTCGTCAGCGTTTACTCCCTCGGGAAGTTCATAAAGCTTACTGATCAATTCCTGTTTAACTCCTTCAAGGATCTTGATCCCTTTGTATAGTTCATCAATATTAGCAACTTTGTCGTTCTGGTAATCCTGCGCCATGATCCCCAGAGACTTAGCCTTCATACGGAGGTTTATATCCTTTGTGATCAGAACGACAGTTTTATTTTTGTTTACGTTGCAAACATATTCTGCAATAGCCAGGATCCTGTGATCGGATGTTCTTTCAGGGAATGACTGATTTACCTTCTCTGAAAAATCCTTACCTGTTTCAATGTGCAGGTTACCACGATTCTTTCCCAGTGGAATATTTGCTGTAAGCAGCATATCTCCCGATAGTTTGTCAAGCTCCCTCGTAAATTCCCTTGCATGGAAATTAATGAGATCATTCCCCCTTTTGAATTTATCCAGCTCCTCAAGAACCACAATCGGAATTATCACATCATTCTCTTCAAAATTATAAATACATTTATAATCATGAAGAAGTACATTGGTGTCTATAATAAAAGATTTCTTATTCAATTTTTTTGCCATACTTAAACTCTTTATATTCAATAAAATATAATAAAACACTCATGCATTTGCCGAGTGCAAAAATAGCGAAAATATGGTATTTATTGGTAAGCATGTTGAAAGTATGTTAATTTGTATCCCGGAATATGGAACACAATGAATTACCGGCAGACTATAGATTTTCTTTATTCTCAGCTCCCGGCTTATCACCGTATAGGCAAGCCTGCATATAAAAACAACTTGTTTAATACACTTGCCATGGATGATCATTTTGATCATCCTCACTCTAAATACAAAACAATACATATTGCCGGTACTAATGGCAAGGGTTCCGTATCACATATGATCGCTTCGGTTCTTCAGGAAGCAGGTTACAAAACGGGTCTTTACACATCTCCTCATCTTAAGGATTTCAGGGAGAGAATAAAGGTAAATGGCAAGATAATACCTCAAAAAGAGGTAATAGCTTTTGTGAAGAATAACCATACAATAATTGAGAAAGTAAATCCTTCCTTCTTTGAAATGACTGTTGTTATGGCGTTTGACTATTTTGCCCGCTCCGGTGTTGATGTGGCTGTAATTGAAACCGGAATGGGAGGGAGGCTTGATTCCACAAACATTATTAGTCCGATAGTCTCTGTCATCACCAATATCGGACATGATCACATGGATCTTCTGGGCAATACGCTTGGGGAAATAGCTTTTGAAAAAGCAGGGATAATAAAAAAAAATATTCCGGTGATTATTGGCGAAACCCAGGATGAGACAAAGGAAATATTCTTTTCGAAGAGTGCGGAATTGGATTCGGATATATATTTTGCTGATAGTTTTTTCAATTGCCGACTGGCTGAACATGCGGATCTTTACGGAGAACGTCAGTTTATAATCAATGACTTTTCCATGAAGAAAAAAATTTCAGGTACAATTCCGCTGGGAGGGGATTACCAGCATAAGAACCTCCAGACACTATTTCAGACTGTTAACATCCTTAAACGATCATTTAATCTTTCTGAAAGCTCTGTTTTGAGCGGTTTAAGGAATACTGTGATCAATACCGGCATTAAAGGACGCTGGCAGATACTGAATACTAAGCCTTTGACAATTTGCGATACTGGTCATAATAAGGAGGGACTGGAGTATGTACTTCGTCAGATCAGGAATATACCAAATACCGGATTGCATATTGTAATAGGATTTGTTAATGACAAAGATACAACTTCAATACTTCCTCTTTTCCCGAAAAAAGCCAGATACTACTTTACCAGAGCTTCGGTTCCCAGGGCACTTGATGAAAAAATCCTTCAATTGCGAGCCCGGGAATTTGACCTTTCAGGAGACAGCTATTCTTCTGTGAAAAATGCACTAAAGGCTGCAGGGGAAATAGCATCGGAATCCGATTTGATATTTATCGGGGGCAGTACATTCGTTGTAGCTGAGGTAGTATAATTTTTTATATTTTTATTCAATTAAATAATGTATAACTATGAATATAAAAAAAACTATATCCATAATATTTTCTCTGTTTTTAGTTTTGCCTCTTAGAGCACAAAATGAAAAGAAAATAGTGATTCTACATACTAACGATCTCCATTCACGGCT
>Ga0307421_1001479_pt1 | contig 14177 bp, 12 predicted proteins | sample SalMarWE160270MG_FD_202163 | JGI IMG/M metagenome (GOLD analysis project Ga0307421, IMG submission 202163) | Salt marsh sediment microbial communities from the Plum Island Ecosystem LTER, Massachusetts, United States - WE1602-70 | ecosystem: Environmental > Aquatic > Marine > Intertidal zone >...
ACTCCAAAAAGAACCATAGCTCCCATGGTAGCTCTCATATAAGCTCCTGTGTCTCCTTCCCATCCCAATAACTTTCTCGTTACCTTGTAAAGAAAAAGCTTGGATGCATCAATATGTTTGCCAAAGGCTTTCTTTTCGTAAAATTCGATCAAGCCCACTCCGGCCTGTGCTGTACATGATCCAAGTGAACCTTGATTCTGAATAGGGGAACACCATTTCCTAAGATCCACATTAACTGGAAGACTTAACTTTTGGGGCTCTGTTAACCCTAATTTCTGTATATCCTTTTTTATCTCTGTATGTTCTGGTGAATAATCCCTGTAATCAGGAAGATCAGGGAACCAACCCATACCTAATTTTTCATTGATGTCTTCCATGATTTTATCTCCCTTTACTTATTTTTTAGGAATTGAATCCTATTGCATTGAGAATATCGATCGGTGACAGGGGGGAGTCAAGCTGTGTGGCCGAAATGTCCGTTTATGTCCATTTATGTCCTTTTTTGTCGATTTAAATTGTTCTAAAAATAAATAATTTAAAATTTTTTTCAATTATTTGCTTTTTTATTCGACTAAACTAGTTAGCAAGAGATATATTTAAAATCTGTAAAAAGGGAATATAAAACATTGGGCGGGAAGGAAATTCTTAACTCTTGGAAAGAGATTTCCCAATATTTACAGCATGATGGGAGGACGTGCCGCAGATGGGAGAAAAGCCTTGAGCTGCCTGTGCGTCGTTATGATAATGATTCATCTCGATCCAGAGTTTTCGCCCTCAAATCAGAACTCGATGAATGGATAGAACAAAGAAAGAACAATAATAACCATTCAATCAAAATCCACAAATCTTTTTTTAGGTCAAAACGGGCCACTTTACTTCTCTTTTCTATTGCAATAACAACAGCTGTGTTCATAAGTCTATTGTTTGGATTCCCGAGGAAATTGTGGCAGGGTTCACCGGAGAGTGTCTCTATTGGGATATATCCGATTGAAAGTTCAGCTTCATCTGAGCATGAAGACTACCTTGCCCAAGGGATCACTAATGAAATTATTGATTATTTAGCATTGTTTGAGAATATAAAGATTACTAAGCTGGCTGCCTTACCAGATGCACAAGAAAAAGAATTTTTTAAAAATTACAGCAGAGCTGACTTTTTATTGAATGGTGATATCCAAAAGAACGGAGATGATATCAAATTTCAGTTTAATCTCATAAAAGCGAAAAACAACAAGATTGTTATAGATCATGAATTTCATAAAAAATATGCTGATATTCAGCTAATTAAGGAAGCTGTTGCCAGAAAGATCCACTCAAAATTGAACATTCCGTTTGATGAACAAATAGCTGAATCTTTTGCAGCGTCTACCATAAATCAAGAACCCTATGATATGTTCCTTAAAGGAAATTATATATTGAACAGCATCAAGGATAATGAATATGACCCTTGGAAATTGTATTACAAGGGGAAATATTACTATGGATTGACCACTCGGGAGAGCAATGAAGTTGCGATCGAGCTTTTTTGTGCCGCCATAGATCTGGATGAAAATTTTGAAGAGGCCTATGTTGGTCTGGCACAGTGTTATATAAATTATTTAAATTTTGGATGGGATTATGATATCAGTTGGTTGAAAAAAGCTTCTGATCTGCTTAGCAAAGTCGAGTCAAACACATTTCCTTGTCCGGAATATTATAGTTCTCTGGCAAAGCTACTTTTAATTGAATACATCTATTTTAATGAAGAGACTCAGCTTAAAGCGTTCGATACAGTCAAAAAAGGACTGGAACAATACCCTAACCATCCCGATTTGAACGGTATTGCCAGTTACTTCTATTATCTTAGATACGGCAAAGAAGGAAACGAGCTCGATTTTAAAAAAGCTCTTGAATATGGAGAAACAAGCTTTTTGATAAAGCCATTTTCATTGAGCAATTTATTCTTTGCTAATCTATTATTATTGGACGGACAATTCAGCAGAGCTCTTGAGATATGTGAATTAGTGAAAAAGGTAGATAACACTTCTCTGACTGAATTTCGAATCGGAGAAATCCTTTACTATATGGGAAATTTGGAGAGGAGTGCATCAATATTCAATCAAATGGAATCTCCATTACATTTGAAAGTAGGGGCTTTGTATTACTTGGGCATGATCGCATCACAAAAAAAAAATTCAGAAAAATTAAAAAATATCATTTCAAAAATTGATAATTTGCCAAAACCATTTTCCTGGCATAATTTTAGGTTTTCATCCATGTATTTTGGAATCGATGATAAGGAAGAAGGATTCAGATGTCTGGATGACTTTTTCAGCGAACCCAGCACACAAAAACTAAAATACAACTACAAAAGATATGTCCTTATTGACAGAAACTTTGATAAATATAATTCAATTATTAGGAGGACGTATTTTGAATGAAAAAATAAAAATTGAAGTGACTCCGAATTTAGAAAAATGCCTTGAAGCCCTCAAAGATGCTGTTCAGGAATTACCACCTGGCGAACTCAAGGACAACGCAGAGGGAGCTCTTGAATATATGTCACGGACATTTAAGGGTGAATCCCAACCAAATGAAGGGAGATCTTGTTTTCCTGGCATGATATTTATTCCGGGAGGATGATTTTTGATCCTTTCTTAATCATTTATTGTTTTTGAACATATCTGAACTGACTTTTATTTTAACGGACGACTGCAACTTCAACTGCAAGTACTGCTATAAGATAAAATCGAAAAATTTCCTGGACTATTCAACCGCGTTTGATGCACTAAACTTTTTCTGGCCCTATCTAAAAGATAATGCATTCATCTCTTTCTATGGTGGAGAACCGCTTCGTTCTTTTTCTCTCATCAAGAAAATTGTTCACAAAGTTGAAAACAAAAAAAGGGAATTTCACAAGGAAATCAAATTTTCCATATCAACCAATGGAAGCCTGATAAATGAACATGTGATCAACTTCTTCAGTGATCACAAATTTAGAGTTGGGCTGAGTTTTGATGGGATCGCCCAGGATCAACAGAGAAAAAAGGGAAGTTTTCGGCAGTTAATTCCAGTCATCAAAAAATTATCTGATACTCCCAAAATAGAATTACTCATTAACAGTGTTTTTACGCCGAGTACGATTCAATATTTTTCCAAATCAATCGAGCTCCTTTTAAACCTTAAAGTCCCCAGTATTCGGTATTCTCTCTCTTTTCTCGAACCCTGGGATGAGAAATCTATTTCAAGGTATAAAGATGAGTTGATCAAAACGAGAGGGGTCCTTTTGCCTTTGTATAGGAGAACGAGGACGTTACCCATTTTGAACTTTTCACAAAAACCTCAGATTTCCTTTTGTCCTGCCGGATCAGATCGATTATCTATATCAACAAATGGGGAAATCTGGGGATGCCCCCTTTTCTCTGATTACTTTGAACGCACAGGAGAATCATCGGAAAGGAAGAAATATTGCTTTGGGACACTGGAAGAATTTTCTAAAGATTATGATCAGAAATATTCCCAGATACTCCAAAATTATTCTGAGTTACGAATGGACCATTACTCAACACCAGATAGGGATTGTTTTCTTTGTCCTGACATTGAGTACTGCTCTGTTTGTCCTATAAGTTCGTCCCTCTCAGGTTCTCCTCTTAAGAAAATTCCCAGCTTTATCTGTAAAATTCAAAAGATAAAAATTAATGAAATACTGAGATTTTTTGAAAAGCATCAGTGACACTCTATTTAAAGATATTGATTCAGATTATATATGTGACATGTTAGGACAAAAAAGGACAATAAAGGACAAAAAAGGACATTTTAATTCAATCTATTGACAGCAATGATTTATGCCTTAAATTTAGTAGAAAAGGGTTCTGTTTGTTCGAGAGATGATGGAAGATCTAATAAAAAAGAAAGTTTCCAGAATCTTTTTGGTTTTAGCTAGATTATTGCAATGAAAAAATTTTTTAGTTCGCCTTTTATACTTCGGCTTATTGTGGGAATCATATTCATTTATGCTGGCTTCTATAAAATAATAAATCCCAAATTATTTGAACAAACCTTAAGTGCCTATAATTTCTTTTCTGATCCTTTTGTTCATTTTATAGTTTTAATTTTCCCTTGGTTACAATTGATTCTTGGCGCATTGCTGATTTCAGGCTATTTGGCAAGGTATGTGGCTTCTGTTATTTCAATATTATTGTTGACATTTATAATTATGACCATACTGAACGCCTCGAAAGGGAGCTGTCCGTCATGTGGTTTTTTATCTGAATCAGTATTCTACAAAGGGGGTAATCCTTTTATATTAATAACGATAAATTACCTACTTCTTGTATTATCAAGCATGATAATTATGACTAAAATATTTCCATCAAGTAAAATCTCATTTTCTTCTTTTAAACAAATCATCCTTCTTCCATCGATTATAATTTTTGTTTTTTTCGTCGCAATTTTATTCACATCTATCGGGATGCGTTCTTATGAAGACAAATACATTTCCATGGCGCTAGAAGAAAGAAATAAAATTATCCAAGAACTGAGATATCCTGAAAACATGACTTTAATTGGAACCTATATAAAAGAGATTTCTAATATTGAATTTCCATTAGATCCCGATGATAGAATTATAGTGATGTTAACTCTTCATTCCTTAGACTGCGGTACATGTGTGGATGAAGCAGTTTATTTAGAACATTTAAACGCCAAATATGGGAAAAATATTTGCTTCTGCGCTGTTGTCTGGAAAATCGGCAAAACGGCAATGGATAATTTTAAAAATAAATTTTCAATTACATATCCATTCATAGAGGACCCTGCTATGCTGAACTTTAAAACATTCTCAAGATATAAGTCCTTAAAAATAATCATTTCTCCGGAAAATGAAATATTAAGAATAGATCCCGTAACCTTCAATATAAAGAAACTCAAAGATGAATATGAAAATGTTTTATTAAGCTATTTAAAATAAAACTTTATTAGGAGGAAAAGATGAAAAAAGGAAGATTTATTTCTGCTGTGGTGCTTGCGCTTTTTCTAGTGGTAGGAATAGGAATCCTATATTCAACCTTGTACGCCGCGTGCCATTGCTATGGTGCATGTTGGTATTGTGATGCTGGGCAGTGTAGAACCTATGATGGGCCCGGAGGTTGCTTTTGTAATACTCAGACTTGCGAGCCGAGTGCGCACATGATATGCTGTAAGCACGGCAACCCAATTTAGTTTTAGTTTCATTCTAAGTACGGAAAAATAATTAGAAGCTAGGTTTTTAATTAGAAAGTCTGGTTTTAACAAAAGAGGAGGGAGGAATTCTGTGTCGACGAAAACAATCCAATGCGTATTTTTTATTGTTTTGGTTATATTGTGCGGATATGCTCTTGCTGAAGGGCCGCTTATTCCGTTCTCACCTAATACTAAAATTCTAGAAAAGCCCATCAGAGCTGAGCTTGTATTCAAACTAGGCTCGAATAAGCCGAATGAAGACTTTTATAAGCTTCGCTCATTTACAGTAGATAAAAACGGCCAAATTTACATTTTGGACACCGGGAACAGCCGGATTCAGTGCTTTTCCAAAGAAGGAAAATTTCTCTTTAGCTTCGGCAGGCAAGGACAGGGCCCGGGCGAACTTTCGAATAATGCCTGTAAAATTAAAATCCTTTCTGATGGAAATATTTATGTAATCGATAATAGCCAACGGAGAATAAATGTCTATAACCTTGAGGGGAAATTTTTGTTTGCAGGAAAAATAAAATTTGAATTTTCAGCAGATACAGCTTCTTTTTCGGCTTATTTTAATGACATTGTTCTACTCAATAACACGTATTATCTTTCGAGCTTTTATCTTAAAGAAAACCATAAGCCCATTCATATTTCCCGTACATTGGGAAAAGTCGACAGCTCTTTCGGAATCTTTGTTGAGCCGGCAGTCAATCAATTAAAACGAATCAGCAAGCTTCCTCATCCTGACTGGTGGCGTATGTGGTATGCCAACAGTGGTATTACGAAATTAGTTGCAGCAAACAAGAATGAAATAATTTTTTCGCAAGCTTATCCGTATCGTCTCATCAAGTATGATGCCAAAGGACAGGTATTGAAAGACATCATGGGCGATGTCGAATTTGATACGTATCATCATGTTAAATACGTCTCTGGAAAAATAGGGACTAGCATGCGTACTTACCCATACCCAGGTTCTACACCGACGGGGATAGTATTGGATGTGAGCATTAATAGAGATGATCAATTGGTTGTTCCCTATTTAAATCAAGATCAAGATTTCTTTTATATCGATATTTATGACTCGGACTTGAATCTGATCTCAAGATATAAAATGAAAAATATAATTTCGGATGTTAAAAAAGGAGAACACATTAGTATAGGCGATGTGATGATCGATAATGATAATAATTTGTATGCTGCGGTGATATCTGAAGAAAGTTACCCCCAGATTGTTAAATACAAACTTATTTTTGAGTAAAAAACACCTTAGAAAAGTAATCATTTTGATGATTGCGTTAACATCTACTTCTCTTGTTATTCCTAAATTATTTTTAGGAAATCAAAAGGTCAGAACCGAGGTGGATATACAAGACGGCCTCTTTATCACTGAATCAGGTCTTCTGCCCCTGCCGGAAAATGCTGTGGAGCTGGAAAAGGTTTTTACCATTCCTCCCAGATTCTTTCGCGCTGTCCAAAAAATCACTCAGGACTCAATGGGAAATATCTATGTGAGTGACAGTTACAAAAGCGCTGTGTTTAAGTTCAACCCATCTGGAAAGCTTCTAGGCCGGATAGAGGGGAAAGGAAAGGGAAAACTCATCAAGCCCAACCTTATCTTTGCCACACAAGATGATCTTTATATCCAGGATTTGGAAAAAGAAACCATTTTATGTATGGATCTGGATGGAAATTACCAAAAAAAGCTTAAAATATCCTCTTTGGATGATTTTGTTTTTGATCCAAACGGCAATTTGTATGTGGCACCCTTTATCATTGACCAAAACACTCCTTTGGTCCAGGTTCGTTCTTTAAAAGAGCATTCCATCAAGTCTTTTGGGAAACCCGTCTCTTACCGCCACAGCATGGGTGTTTTGAATTCAAGAACCCTGGCAGTAGATAGCCAAGGAGAATTATGGGTGGCCTTTACCTATTTCCCGGTTGTCCGCAAATATTCCAATCAGGGGGACCTCATTTCTGAATTCAAGATCAATAATCTCATAATGAAGGCTAAGGAACAATACAATCTGAAAAAAATCGGCAGAGGCATTGCCCGCAGCTCCCAAAGAGTGGGATACATGGAAGTCATTGAGGATATTGAAGCTTATAAGGATAAAATCTATCTTCTCAGCCATTATCCCCGCCTTGAAATCACTGAGCTCAAACAAAACGGCGAAACCGGGAAAACCTATTGGAAAGAGTTCCTAGAGGTGTATAAGACCAAAGGATTTGTGATTCAGGAAAAAGAAGGAGAAATCCGGTTTATGGTCCTGCGTTCCGATCATCCCAACTACAGTGTGGATGTTTTTAAAGAAGCAGAAAAAGACCAGCTGTCTCCTTTTGAGCGCGCCATTAAAAAACACACAGAAACCATAAAAATCAATCCAAACTACTCGAGGGCTTACCACAACCGGGCTCTTCTTAAATATGACCACAAAGACTTCAAAGGAGCTGTGAAGGATTTCACCAAAGTGATCGAACTCGATCCTCAGAATGCCTCCGCCTTTTATAACCGGGGTAACTGCTGGGTGAATCTTGGCCAATATGACAAAGCCCTCCAAGACTTTACCAAGGCCATAGAAATCAGTCCCCAACACGCCACCGCCTATTACAATCGAGGCATTGCTCTTATGTATAAGAAGGATTTCGACGAAGCGATTAAGGACTTTAAAAAGGCAGCTGAGCTTGATGCCAATTTAAGGGATAAAGCATGGCAGAAGATAAATTACTGTATTATCCACAAATAATGTATAATTTTTAATAGCGATCTAGGATTTTTTAAATAAGACCACTCCTCCGATATTTATAATTTTGGAAGCGCATCTTTTGATATCAATATACCTGAATCGATGAAGAGAGTGCAATGTCTCTTTTATCTGATGAGGGGATTAAGGAAAAATATAAAGTTTATAAAATCCTTATTAAAGGATATGTCAAATTTTGTTCAACATATGGCTTTTGATTCTGCCTAAATTTCTTTTTACCCTTTCTGATATATAAGACTCTAATTTAACGATTATTTTCTCACATGCTTGGCTGCTATTTCGCTATTTTGTTCTCTATTTCAAGCTTGGCTGAGGAATCTTACATTATCACTTGACGTCAATTGTAAAGGTATGTATAAGTTGAATCAGAGTATGGGATGAGATTCTCTATCTCAAATAAATTACGTAGGATCTGCTTAAAATGGATGAATATGAAAAATATGAATCGGAGTGTAAGAAGCGAAGGAAGGAAAACCATACTTTTCTAACAGGATTCACCCGTTATTTAAAAAGTAAAAAATTCGCCAAGAGAACAATCAATAGGCACATTCAAAATATTGATTTTTATATCAATGATTTCTTGTTGTATGACAGTCCCAAAAAGGCTTCTGAGGGAGTGAACCAATTAGACTATTTTTTAGGCTTTTGGTTTATAAGAAAAGCCATGTGGTCCTCACCTGATACCATAAAAGAAAATATCGCGAGCTTGAAGCATTTCTATTCCTACATGAATAAAATAGGCCAGGTTACAGACAAAGAAGTCTCCAATATGGAAGAGGAAATCAAGGAATGCAAAAGCCACTGGATTGAAACAGTCAAGCAATATGATGACCCGGATATTGATCCAGAAGACATCTGGTGATGAATTTAGTAGGTTATGGCATGGGTTATGGTGGGTTATGGGGTCGGACCAAGAAATATCACTGAATCTTCTATTTTATCAATAACTTAGTCTCAGCCAAAACCTTATTTTTACCCCTTAGAGCCTCATTTGACCCCCCCAAACAGCAGTTTAAGGAATGAATTTGGTGACTGGCTTTATGATGTTTTCCACAGCAAAATAGGGACGACGTCAATGGCTCTTCAGGGCAGAATCTGCAGGAATCGGTCCTTTCCCATAATGAAAGTTCCTCTGTCTACCTGCTTGAGAAAGCCGGGTTCATGGATCACCTGAAAGGCCACGGGCGCTTTGAGCTTTTCTTTGAAATAGGGCAGGTTCGGCACCAGCTGCTTTTCATTCATTTTGCATTCCACGAGAAGATAAGGCTTGTCTTTTTCAGTGATCACAAAATCGACTTCCCGGCCATCTTTGGTCCTCACATATTTCAGTTGATAATTTCCTTTTCCCCACTCGTTCCAGGCGGAAACAGCCCGCTGCAAATGGACAGCTGTGAAATTTTCAAATCTTTTTCCAGAATCTTCAAGAAGGCCCCAGTCCCAGAAATAATATTTATGCTCTTTAAGAACAGATCTTTTCAATCGAGTCGAATACGGAGCCAAATCAAACACCAAATACACTTCTTTTAAGGCCTCCAGCCAATTTTTCACTGAGGCATGAGCGCATCCAAGGGTATTCTTTAACTTGTTTAAACTTAAAGGAGATCCCACTCGCTCAGGTAGTAAAAACACAAGGGTCTGCAGCTTTTGGATTTGGGTTATTTGTGAAAGGTCACGGATATCTTCGGTGGTGATAAGTGAGATATGATCGTTTTTCCAGAGTTCGTAAAATTCTTTGGTTCCCACACTCACAGGCTCAGGAAAACCATTGAGCTCAAATAGTTCTGCAGATGCTTCCTGAAATGCCTTATCCGGTTCAGGAAAGGGGATCACAGCTTCCTTGGGATTCCAAACCAAATCGCGGTCAAAAACAAAATTAGTAAGGTCATGGGGGTGCAAAGGATTCATCTTAAATAGGAAATACCTGCCCACAAGGCTGTCTCCGGAATGGCGGAAATAATCGAGGCGTGCGCTTCCGATGACTGTGAAAATTAAGCTGTTTTTCCATTCATCATAATATCCTTTAAGGATGTTCTTCCAGCCGGGATATTTGTGTATTTCATCAAAAACCACCCACTGACGGTCTTTGGAAGGCAGTTTTTTCTCCGGGGATAAGGGGAGTGACAGGTTCTCAATAAAAAAGAAGGAATCAGAGGAAAATTCCTGTCTCAGAGATAGACTATCCCAGTTGTAGTAATTTTCGCTCTGATTGATTTTTTTGAGATGATTCCGGACAAGTGTGGTTTTTCCAATCTGACGGGGCCCGCATATGAATGACATTCTCCCGTAAAGGAACTTTTGGTCAAGAGCCCATTGTCTCAAAGTGTGATTTATATTCATAAGACTATTTTGCATGACTGTGAAAAAAAGTCAAGTCTATTTTCCACACCTATCCAAATTAGTCGAGTTTAAATCGGGTCCGGTTTAAGGATCTTTTATCTCATCGAGAGAGTTGACTGGCGAATAAAATCCTGCCTTTATCATTTCAGTTAGGATGCGGTGCCCCTCTTCCAGATTAATGATTTGATTTCTTATGGCTTTTTTCAGGATACCGAGTGTGCCGGTGAGCTTCACACTCAATAATCCGGATTCTCTCCTTGCGGCTCTATCGTCACAGGCAAAGACAAATCCTCTGTATTTGGCCAGAGCAATACTGGATGCCTCGCCATGACCAAGGGAAACAGAGAGGGTTTGATAAAGGGATTTCTCTTTGGCGGTTTTCAGAGCGATTTCCTTAAGCCATCCATCTGCTAGAGCCTGATGGATCTCAATTAAGTCTTTATGCCCTTGCTGGATTCCTGTTAGGATCTCAGCTGATACCAGGTTTGTGATAAAAGCTGAATCTTTATACAGATTCTCCAAAATAAACAGAGAATCAGAAAGTATAAAGTTGGAAAGGCTGCTGCAGTCGAATATGATCTCAGGCATTCTCTGCGTCTTGAGAGAGGTCTTTGGAGTCTGTGGTTTGAACGGGGATTCTGTTTTCTTGGAGGTAGTTTCTGGTGCTTACGGGATCGAGGCCCAGGATCTCAGCCAGTTTTCCAAGACTGATGAATCCCTCCTGGTAAGCGCTGAGAGCTACCTGTCTTCGATGCTCAAGCTTATCTTTTTTTTTATAGACTGAATCGATAGCATCTCTCACCAATCCCCCTAGGGTCCGTCCTTGTTTTTTGGCATAACGTTTGAGCTTTTTATGCTGTTTGTCATCCAGCATGATGTTGGTTCTTTTCATGGTTTGCACTCTTATATGTGTAAGCTTATGTGTATATTAAATTATGTTTGTTTTTTTGTCAAGAAGCGAAATTTAAAATTGAAGGTTATGGTGAAGGTTATGGGGTCGGACCAAGAAATCGAAGTGAAAATCATTTCATATCAATAACTTAACCTCAACCATGCCCTTCTTTTCGCCCCTTAGAACACCCATTCGACCCCCCAATTCAGTGGTTTAAGGATGTTCGCATCGACAGCACTATTTCATCTAAAGACTTGATAGAGATCGAACCAGGGGATGGCTGTGATGTTTTTGGCCATTCTTCTGGGCTTTTTTCCAAGATAAACAAGATATCCCTGGGAAGCTCGATCTCTGTTCTCGTTTAAAAATAATTCGAGATGACGGATATGTTTTGGCTGAGGATTCTCAGTGAATTTGACTTCAATAGGTATCCAGCGCTTTTCCCTCTCCACCACCCAGTCCAACTCAGGTCCATTGTGGTCTCTCCAGTAATAGAGATTTCCCTGAAGATTCCGGCTTCTTAAATATCTGATTAAACAAAGACCGGTCCATTCTTCAAATCTCTGGCTCCATTCCTCCCGCCTGACTCCTTCTTGACTTAACAATTGAGCGGCTGCATTCCGCACACCGACATCAAAGAAAAGATATTTATGAGCTTTGGAAAGTCTTCTGCGGCTTTTCGAGGGAATAAGAGGCGAGATCCTCTCAGCGATCATACAGTCGTGTAGAATCTCATAAAAGGAAGAAATAGTGTGATGGGTGACTCCCAAATCCTGAGACAACTGCCTGAAGCTCAAAATACTTCCTGACATCTCAGCAGCCATTCTTAAGAAATTGCCAAACACGCCGATTTTCCTTATCAGGGTTTCCATTCTGATTTCTTCCTCCAGGAATGTTTCTACATATGACCTCAATAAGTTTTTGGCCGGTTTGATTTTCCCCTTTTCCACTAAAAGGGAGATTTCAGGCATATCACCATAAGTCAGTATGTCTTTGAGGGAAAAGAGAGAATGAAAATTTTTGGCAAAAGACAATCTCTCAGTGATATCGAATGGATCCAGCCTGAAAGTCACGGCTCTTCCTGCGAGAAGATTGACGTTTTTTCTCCTTAATTTTCTTGCTGATGATCCGGTGATGAGAAAAGTCAAATCGTACTTATCAATCATCAGCTGGACTTCATCGAGAATCTCAGGAACTTTTTGGACCTCGTCAATGATGATAATTTCCGGGGAAGATGCTTCGATCTCCTGACGAAGAAATTCAGGGTGCTGTTCTGCCTTTTGCCGGAGGGGGATTTCTAAAAAAGAATAATACAGGACTTTTTTGTATTGGGAGGCGATATGGTTGAGCAGAGTTGTTTTGCCTGTTTGCCTTGGCCCGAATAAAAAAAAGGAACGTTCCTCAGACAGAGTCTCTAAAAGCTCTTTTTTAAGATTTCTCTCAATCATTATTCCCAATTTAGCCTAAAATGGGCAGTATGTCAATAATATTTCTTTAAAAAAGAAACATTGGGGTTGGAGGGCGGCTGGGATAATTCCTTTAGTATGTTATACTCTTTTTACTACCCGCCTGAAGTGAAATCCATAAATCGCCATTTCTACAGCCAGAGGAAACTTCTTGGGATATTTAAAAAGGCTGAAAGCGATTAATTTCCAGTAATACCGTTTCCCTTTTTCAATAAGGCCTAACTTTAATATTGATTTTAAAAGGGCCCGAATATCACGAAAATTTATTGAAGAAACTTTTTTTAGCGGCATCTGATATTCTTTGATGAATGTTTTCACTCTCTCATAATATTGCTTTTGTGAATATATTGTGCTCAATAGTTCTTTATAGCCTTTTACCAATTTTTTATAGTTCATCTTGGGAATGAAGTTGATGGAGCCGTCCATGTTATCTCCTGTGGTAAGATTAACCAGCCGATCTTCAGATTTCAATCGTTTATAAAGCCTTGTGCCGTAAGGAGCATTCAGAAGGCCGACCATGGCTGTTACAATGCCGCTTTTTTGTATAAAGTCTATCTGCCGTTTAAAAATATTAGGAGGATCATTATCAAAACCTACAATAAATCCCCCTTGTATTTGAAGACCATGATGCTGCAGTTTTCTAACTGAATCAATCATATCTCTTTTTTGATTGTGATGTTTCCCGCATTCAGCCAAGCTGTCCTCATTGGGCGTTTCAATTCCGACAAAAGCAGATTCGAAGCCTGCTTTTACCATGAGTTTTACAAGTTTTTCGTCATCAGCCAGGTTGATAGTAGCTTCTGTGTTAAAATGAAATGGATAGTTTCTTGCCTTGGACCATTCAATCAATCCAGGAAGTATTTCTGATTTCAGTATAGTTTTCTTGCCTATGAAATTGTCATCTACTATGAAAACACTGCCTCTCCATCCTGTTTTATAAAGCGTTTCTAACTCATAGAGGAACTGCTTCTTTGATTTTGTTCTAGGCTTTCGACCATTAAGCATAGGTATGCTGCAAAATTCGCAGTTATATGGACAGCCCCGAGAGTACTGTATGCTCATTCCTGCATATTTTTTCATCTCAAGTAGTTCCCACTGAGGGGCAGGACTGGTACTCAATTCAGGAAACCCTCCTGATTTGTAAATAGGTTGAGGCGTTCCTTTTTTCAAATCTCTTATAAATCGCGGCAGAGTGGCTTCTGCTTCATTTAGTACGAAATGATCTACTCCCATAAACTCACGCTGAGTAGAGGTTACCATAGGGCCGCCAGCAACGACTTTTACCCCAAGCTGGTTGCATCTTGTTATTACATTTTTAAAGGATTTAATTTGGATATTCATGCCGCTTAAAAAAACATAATCAGCCCATAGAATGTGTTTATCTTTTAATGGGGATACATTCAAGTCAATCAATTTCCTTTCCCACTCTTCCGGAAGCATCCCAGCTACAGTAATCAATCCAAGAGGAATTCCGGATGATTTTTTTGAAATGAATTTGAGTGCATCTGAAAAGCTCCAGAACGTTGA
>Ga0307421_1001480_pt1 | contig 14172 bp, 13 predicted proteins | sample SalMarWE160270MG_FD_202163 | JGI IMG/M metagenome (GOLD analysis project Ga0307421, IMG submission 202163) | Salt marsh sediment microbial communities from the Plum Island Ecosystem LTER, Massachusetts, United States - WE1602-70 | ecosystem: Environmental > Aquatic > Marine > Intertidal zone >...
GTTGGCGGGCCTGGCGCTGGTGATCGGTTTTGCCCTTCAGTATTTGGTGTCAATGCTGGTGGTGTTCATCCAGGCCGCGGCCGAAAACCTGCCGGTGGCCTGGGCGGATACTTTGCAGGAACCGCCGACGATGTTCCTGGCTTTCCATGGACCGCTTGAGGACATAGGGCTATGGCTCACCGGTTTCCTGTGGATCTGGCTCGGGTTTGTTCTGGCCGGGCGGTTCCTGACTCCGGAGAGGCTGTTGGGAACGGCGAAGCCGTCGCGTCGGGCCATGTTTGTGGCCAAGGTGGGCCTCATCTACATCGTGCCTGTCACCGTGTTGGCCGCGGTCCTCAATCCACAGCCGCTTCCGGGCGGCATCGGCAATACCTCGACCGGCCTGTGGCCGGGGTTCGTTGACCCCGCCAACCTGGACTGGAATGTGGCGGTGGCCTTTTTCCTCGGCCTGCTGGCCGTCGTTTTCACGACGGGGATGGTGATGGGACGACGCACCGGTCATGGCATGCTTGGGTATTTTGGCTTGGCCCGGGAGTTCTCGTGGCCGCCGATCTTTGGTGCCGCCTGGGCAGGAGCGCGACGGGCGTTCATGGTTGCCGTGCCGCTGCTGCTCCTCCTGATGGTGCTGGGAACGGTGCTGGAGATGGCCGGTGAGGGTCTCACTTTCCGCACTTGGTTGGCTTCGGTGCTCTTCCTGCTGTTTGCTGCGGTGTTGATGACCGGGGCCGATGTAGGCGTGGTCTACTTCGTCTTCGCCATGCGTTTCTTCCTTGGGGATGACCTGGTCGCCTATGGAGGCCGCCCGGCGTGGATGTATGTGGGTATTGCGATCGTGATCCTGGCCTTCCTGCTTGGGGGCTACAAAGCGGCGCAGCGTCGGGAGGCGTCGTCACCCGGTGAGGCGGCCTTGGCCGGCTTGTTGGTGGGCCCGTTTGTCGGGGTGATCGTCTTTGTCGCATCGTGGTTTGTCATCGGGATGAACTACGGCGGTGAGGCCATAGAGCTTGCGGGGCCCGGCTTGGGTTTGCCCTTCCTGTGGTCGTTGATGGGGGCGGTGGGGGGTCTCTTCTACGCCAATCGGCAGGGCTTGCTGTCCGGCTTGCGCTTTGAGCTGACCGGAGCACCAGACGATACGTAGACGTAGCCACCCCACGGCCAAGGCGCTCCTTGGCGCACTGACGCTGCTGCTCGTTATGAGCGGCTGTGGCGACGATGACGCGCTGCCGGGGGGCCTCCCTGCGGTCTGTTATCCGCTTCACGAAGCAGTGGTGATGTCAGATGAGTACGACGATCTTGTGACTAGCTTCATGACCGAGGTTGAGGCGGCTGCAGCGCAGGATCCCGAGGAGGGCGAGGCGGTCTTTCTTGCGGGTCTCGGAGAGCTGGACGCCGAGGGCGAGGTGCTGATTGATGAAATAGTCGGGCTGTACGACGATGCCATCGCGGTGGCGCCCTCGAACCTGCCTGCCGACCTCACCAAGTTGAAGGAGGGGGTTCTCGCTGGGTGGGTGATGTTGGCAGATGCCCTCAATGAAGCGGAGAGCGTCCCCGGCTTCTACGCTCAGCTGAACTACTACTTCGACGATCCCGATTACACGGATGTGGCGTATGAGGCCGCCGCCGCCGTTTTTCGTGTCGATGAGTACACGATCCCCGAGTGCGGTTTCCAGCTGAGCATCGGGCAGCAGCAGGAGTGATGGAGGCTGAAGCGGAGGCCGTTTGACCCTGGTTCGGTCAGAGTCCTCCGGTCTGGCTCGTGCATTCTGGATCCTGCTTTCGACCCACTACGAGCCGTGCCCACCGGCACGGCTCGTAGTGGGCCTGGCTGGACTCGAACCAGCGACCTCATCCTTATCAGGGATGCGCTCTGACCACCTGAGCTACAGGCCCTCCGGGAGCCGCGAGTGTATCAAACCGCGGAATCCGGATGCAGCGAGGTCTCGGCCGGAGTGGGAGAGCCGATCCCGTAACATGGCCCGGGCGGGGATGTAGCTCAGCCTGGCAGAGCACCTGGTTTGCAACCAGGGGGTCAGGGGTTCAAATCCCCTCATCTCCACCGCCGGTTCCAGGAGGGGCCATCCGCAATGCGGTGATCGTCGATGCCGTGCGTACGCCCTTGGGCAAGCGCAACGGCGGCCTCAAGGATTGGCACCCGGTCGATCTTTCCTCGTTGGTCCTGGAAGCGCTCGTGGAGCGGAACGAGATCGATCCGGCCTGCATTGACGATGTGATCTGGGGGTGTGTGTCCCAGACGGGCGAGCAGACGGCCAATCTGGCACGGTGGGCCGTGCTTGCCGCCGGTTTCCCCGAGGAAGTGCCCGGCGTCACCATCGATCGCCAGTGCGGGTCGAGCCAGCAGGCGGTGCATTTTGCCGCTCAGGGGGTGATGGCCGGCGTCTACGACGTGGTTGTCGCCGGAGGGGTGGAATCGATGAGCCGGGTGCCCGTGGGGGTGACTGTTGAGCAAGGGCCCGGTTTCCCCATAGGACCCAAGGCGATAGGCCGCTACGAGAGAGCGCTGGTGCCCCAGGGGATCTCTGCCGAGATGGTGGCATCGAAGTGGGAGATGACGAGAGAGCGCCTCGACGCCCTCTCCCTGGAATCACATCGCCGGGCGGCCGCGGCCACCGACGAGGGCCGCTTCCGTGATCAGATTGTGTCGGTTGAGGTGAAGGGTGGGGAGGTGCTCGGCGCCGACGAAGGCATTCGACGCGGCATCAGCGCAGAGGCGCTGGCGGCCTTGAAGCCGGCATTCTTTCCCGAGGGTGTGGTGACGGCGGGGAACTCGTCGCAGATTTCCGACGGAGCCGCCGCGGTGCTGATCGCCGGAGAGGATGTGGCAAAGGCGGCGGGGTGGACGGCGCGGGCCAGTTTTGCCGGGTTCAGTGTCGTCGGTGTGGACCCGGTGATAATGCTCACCGGCGCGATTCCGGCTACGGCGAAGGTAGTCGAGGCGGCGGGTCTGGAGTTCGGGGACATAGGAGTGTTCGAGGTCAATGAGGCTTTTGCCTCGGTGGTGGAGGCGTGGCTCATCGAGACCGGCGCCGACTGGGCCCGGGTGAACGTCAACGGTGGGGCAATTGCAGTGGGGCACCCGCTTGGGGCCAGCGGCGCCATCCTTTTGACCCGGCTGGTGCACGAGATGGTTCGCTCCAAGACACGTTATGGGCTGCAAGCGATGTGTGAGGGTGGAGGAACGGCAAACGCCACCGTTCTCGAGCTCGTGTGATCACCAACCCGCGAGTTTTCCTCAATGTTGACAACGCTGGGGAAAACCACACGCGTGTGATTCAGCGGTAGCCCATCGTCATGAGGAAACCCAAAGCGATGCCACCCAGACCGGCGAAGCGGTAATACTGGTCGACACTTCCGGGGAAGAGGCCCAGGTAGCTCAAAATGACGGCAACAAGGCCGCTGCCCATCAGGCCAAACATGATCACCACATACCAGAGTGGTGAGGGCTTTTTGTCCTGCCGCGGCGGTGGCGGTGTGGGACGGGCCTTCTTGGGCTTGCGTCGTTTGGATACCGGCATGGGGCCAGGCTAGCGCCACCATTGATGAGGCCGTGCGAGGAGGCGCCTGATGACGGCTGAAGAGCAGACAGAAGCACGGAAGCAGCCCCAGCGGCGCTTCTCGGCGGTGCGCGCCGTTGCCAACACCATGATTGCCGTTGGTCTGATCCTCATTGGGTTTGTCCTCTATGAGCTTTGGGTCACCAGCTATTTCGCCCGGCGCGCCCAGGGCGCGCTCCAGGAGCAATTCCGCGAGAGGGCAGCCGCCATCGAGCTAGAGGCGGTGCCGTACAAAAACACCGGCGATCGGCCCGATGCTCCGTTTCAGGTGCCGGCGGACGGGACCGGGCCGACGGAGACCGGGGTCGACGGCAACGGAGAGGCTGGAGATGGCAACGGCGCGGAGTCGGTCATTGTGGTGGAGCCGGCGCCACTGCTCGGAGACGCCATAGGGCGTTTAGTGATCCCGAGGGCGGGGGTCGACTGGTCGATCGTTGAAGGGGTGGAACGGTCCGATCTCCGGCGGGCCGTGGGCCACATGCCGGGGACGGCCGCTCCGGGACAGCCGGGCAACGCGGTGCTCAGCGGGCACCGCACCACTTACGGGGCGCCGTTCTACAACCTGGACCTGCTGGAAACCGGGGATCAGATTCTGGTGGAGACGGCATCGGGAACCCACATCTACGAGGTGGTCGACTCGTTGGTCGTGGAGCCGGCGGAGACCTGGGTGACCGGCCAGTGGGACGGGGCCTGGCTGACGCTGACCACGTGCAGTCCCCGGTTCTCCGCCAGCAAACGTCTTGTTGTGGTGGCGCGGCTCGTGGCCGGCCCCAATGCCGCGGCTATCCTCGCCGGGCTGTGATACGACGTTGGTACGGAGGGCTTCCCGGCCCGCCTTGGGTACGGGTGTTGGTGCTGGTGCTCGGCGCCGTTTTGCTCCTGGCCCTTCTAGGGCTGCTATATGAATGGCTCGGTTCCGTGCTGCTCGACAGCGGAGGGTCCATCGGATGAAGGTTCTGGTCATCGACAACTACGACTCCTTCACCTTCAATCTGGTCCAGTACCTGGGTGAGTTGGGGGCGGAGCTCGATGTGGTTCGAAACGACACGCTGGCTCCCGATCGTGCTTTCGACGAGTACCGGCCGGAGCGCCTGGTGATCTCGCCCGGTCCGGGCCGTCCCGAGGACGCCGGCTATTCCGTCGAGTATGTGAAGACGCTCGGCACACAGATCCCGATTCTTGGGGTGTGTCTGGGGCACCAGGCGATAGCTGTTGCCTTCGGCGGCAAGGTGGACCTGGCCCCGGCGCCCAAACACGGCAAGACCTCGCAGATCAGCCACGACGGCCGGGGCATCTTCCGTGGGGTCGAGAGCCCGTTTGTGGCCACCCGCTACCACTCCCTGGCCGCGGTGGAGTTGCCCGAAGAACTCGAGGTGACGGCGACCAGCGAAGATGGAGTGGTGCAGGGGGTACAGCATCGGTCGTTGCCCATATCGGGGGTGCAATTCCACCCGGAGAGTGTGATGACCGAGGTGGGCAAGTCGCTGCTGCGCAACTTCCTCGAGGGCACCTAGAGGGCTGCCGCCGGTCCCCACTCCGGCGGGCTGGCGAGCCGGACCGGGATGCTAGCGACGGTACGGGCCGTGAAATGGCGTAGGGATCGGGATTGAAGATGGCCGCGGACCTGCGCCGCGACCGGCCACGCATTGTCGCTTTAGGACCCGCTCGTGGTCGTTGTTGCGCTCGTGATCGTTGTCGGCACCGTGACTTGGCCGATGTGCACGTGCACGTAGGAGTTGAGCGCGACGAGAGTGCCGGTGATGGAAAAAGGCGCGGGGCTTTGTTCAACGATTCTTCCCTCGCAGGAGCTCCCGGCGGGGACCTCGACCGGGTCGTCTTCGAGGTAGCGGAGGCCGGCGGCTTGTATGGCGTCTTTGGCGTCGTCTGGAAGCATGCAGACCGGAGGGGTGACAGGGTCGGTGCCTGCGACGGTGGGAACCTTGGCGCCGGCGACGCCGATACGCACGGTGACGATGGTGCCCGGGTCCTGCTCGGTGCCGACGCTCGGGTTGACCGCGGCGACCCGGCCGATCAGTTCAGGTTGGGTACTGGGGTCGACGAGTATCTCGGAGCCCTTGTTGTAGGTGAGCCCGTCGGCCTCAATCTCGCTCTGGGCCTGGGCTGCGGTCATGCCGATGACGTCGGGCACCGGGATGGTGTCCGACGAAGAGCCGACACGCAGGGTGACGGTGGAGCCGTAGGACACCGTTTGGCCGCCAGTTGGGTCCTGCTCGGCGATCTTGCCGTCGTTGGGGTCGCCAAATTCGAGTTCGGCAACATCGCCGTAGGTGATCTCGAAGCCGAGGTCTTCGAGCAGCAGCTCGGCGTCGTCCGGGTCGTACCCAATCACGCTCGGCACCACGGTCGGCACCGCTCCCTCGGAGACGATGACGACGAGCCGATCGTCTGGAGGGTGCAGTGTTCCCGCCGGCGGATCGGTCTCGATGACCCTGCCTTCACTGATCTCGGCGGAGGGCTCGGTGTCGACGTCGATGTTGGTGAAACCCGCCTGCTCGAGAATACGCAGGGCGTCGGCCTCGGAACGATTGGCCACGTCGGGAATCTCTATGGCGTCGGGGTCGGCGGCAACGACGAGGTTCACCGCCGATCCGCCCTCCACGATCTCACCGGCGGCCGGATCCTGAGAGAGCACCTCGCCCACCTCTGCGTCCTCGTCCTGCTCCTGTTCCAACGTGCCGACCACCAGGCCCTCGTACTCGATGAGGGCACGGGCGTCCTCCTCACTGAGGCCGACGACGTTGGGGACTTCAACCTCGCCGGGGCCGGTGGAGACGTAGAGGATCACCTCGTCGCCGGCAAATGCGGTATCGCCGGCGCCGGGATCGGTGCGGATGACCTGGCCGACGGGCACTTCGGGATCGGGCACCTGTCTTTCGGTGACCACGAGCCCCAGGTCTTCCAGGGCGGCGATGGCGTCGGCGCGCTCCCACAGGTAGAGGTTGGGGATGGTCACCTCGGCAGGCGGGCCGGAAGGCCTGAGCACATTGATCAGCAAGATCAAGCCGAGGCCGAGCAGGGCGACGGCGGCGAGGATTCCGATGACGAGAGTGCTGCGATCCGGAAGCCCGGGGGTTCCGTAGGGACTCTGGTGGGGTCCGATTGGAGTCTGCGCCGGAGGACCGCCGCCACCGGGAGAGGTGATCAGGCGGGTAGGGGTATCCCCGGGAGGGGGAGCCAGGGGTATGTTGCCGGCGAGGAAGCGCTGCAGATCGGCGGAGAGTTCGTTAGCGGTCTGATAGCGGTACTCGGGCTGTTTGGCCAGGCACTTCATGACAATGGCGTCGAGGTGCTCCGGGATGTTCGGGTTCAGGCTGGATGGGGGCGCCGCCTCGTTCTGGACGTGCTGGTAAGCGACGGCTACCGGCGTTTCCCCACTGAACGGGGGCACTCCGGTGAGCATCTCGTACATGACCACACCGAGGGCGTACAGGTCCGAGCGGGCGTCGGCGTGCATGCCCTGTGCCTGCTCCGGGCTGAAGTAGGTGGCGGTGCCGATGACCGCGCCGGTGCGGGTCAGCTGTTCGGAGTCATCCCAGGCCCGAGCAATGCCAAAATCGGTGACTTTGATGGTGCCGTCTGCGGTGACCAGCACGTTGGCCGGTTTGATGTCGCGGTGTACGAGTCCACCGTCGTGGGCTGCAGACAAGGCGGCGGCGACGTCGACGGCAATCTCGGCCACCCGCTGTGGCATGAGGGCGCCTTCGGCCCGGAGCACCGAGCGGAGGTCCTGGCCCTCGATGAGTTCCATGACCATGTAGTAAATGCCGCGGTCGGTGCCCCAGTCGTAGATGTTGACGATGTTGGGGTGGCTGAGATTGGCCGCGGCTTGGGCCTCACGGCGGAATCGCTCGACAAACGCCTCGCTGGTGGCGTACTGGCCGTGGAGGACCTTGACCGCCACCTGGCGGTTGAGCAGCTGGTCGTGGGCGACAAAAACATCAGCCATTCCCCCACGCGCCAGATGGCTGGTGATGGCATAACGATCCGAGAGAACACGTCGCGATTCCACGGTTCCAAGATGGTACCGGAGTAGTGGGTATCAGGAATCCACCCAGGCGCTGAACACGGCCTGGGCGACCGGCGCGGCGACGGAGCCGCCGGTGCCCTCGTCGCCGCGATATCCACCCGATTCCACCAGCACCGCCACGGCGATCGAGTCGCCGTTGCTGTCGATGGCGAAGCCGACAAACCAGGTGTGGGGCGCGGCGTCGGGCACCTCGGCCGTGCCCGTTTTGCCAAAGACGCGCAGGCCGGGCACGGCGGCTCTCCAGCCGGTGCCCGAGAACACCGCCTGCTCCATCATGGCGCTCAAATCGGCGGCCGAATCTTCGGAGATCACCCGCAGCCAGGCCCGGGGATTGGTGCGGGAGACGGTGTGGCCGCCGTCGGTGATGGCGCCGACCAGGTAGGGGCGCATGGCGGTGCCGTCGTTGGCGACGGCGGCGGCGACCAGCGCCATCTGTATGGGTGTGGCGCGCACGTCGCGCTGGCCCAGTGCGGTCTGGGCCAAGGCGGCGTCGCTGTTGAGGAATGTGGAGGCCTCGGGGATGACCGAGGCGATGGTGGGCAGCTCGAAGCTGATGGTTCGATTGAAACCGGCAGCCTCGGCGGCGTCGACCACGGCGTCGGCACCGAGGTCCATGCCGAGCTGGGCAAAGGCGGTGTTGCACGAGATGACGAGCGCTTGCTGCAGGGACACGGTCGCACCGTTGCCGCAGTAGCCCTCTTCTGCATTGGTGATGGTGCTCAGTGAATTGGGGAGGGCGAGCTCGTCGGTGTCGGGCAGGAGCGTATCGGGGTCGGCGAAGTCGGTTTCGAGGGCGGCCATGGTGACGATCAGCTTGAAGGACGAGCCGGGGGCGTAGGTCTCGGTGAGAGCACGATTGAGCAGCGGCCCGTTCTCATCATCGAGCAGAGCGTCGCGCTCGGCGTCGGAGCCAACCGTGAAGATGTTGGGGTCGTAGGAGGGGTTGGAAACGAGTGCGAGCACCGCTCCGGAGGTCGGGTCGAGAGCAACAACGGCGCCTTTCTGGTCGCCGAGGGCCGCATAGGCCGCCTGCTGGATGTTGTGGTCGATGGTGAGATGCACCGACTGCGGCCCCAGGTCGGCACCAAACAGTTCGGTCAGCACCGCGCCGAGGGTGCCGTCGTCGCGAGAGCGGAGATCGGCGGCGCGGGTCTGCTCAATTCCACTCGACGTGCTGCCGGTGGCGTAGCCCACGGTGTGGGCATAGAACTCGCCCTGCGGATAGACCCTCACGTAGGTTCCATCGCCGGTGAGCTCGGAGCGGGCGACGACGATGCCGTCGGCGGTGAGGATGTTTCCCCGCTCTTCGGCGGTGAGATCGGCGAACACGCGAACGTTGCGGGGGTCCCTGGCGTAGCCGGGTCCGGCTATGGCCTGCTGGTAGGTCAGCGCAACAACAAGAGCGGCGATTCCGGCGAGCACACCGATGCTGAGCCTGCGAAAAGCTCGGTTCATACCCGTTCCTCATGGGATATGCGGACCAAGACGGCAATCAGGACCAGGTTGGCGAGCAGCGACGAGCCGCCGTAGGACATAAAGGGGAGGGTGATGCCGGTGACCGGGAACAGCCTGATGACGCCGGCCAGGATCAGCAGGGTCTGCACACCGAGGGTAAGGGTGAGGCCGGCGGCGAGCAGCTTGCGGAAGGCGTCTCCGGCACGCATAGCGATGCCGAACCCGATGGAGATCACAAGCCCGAAGGCGGCGAGCACGGCGAGGCCGCCGGCGAGGCCGAGCTCCTCGGCGATGGCCACAAAGATGTAATCGGTGGAGGCGGCGGGGATGAGGTCGGGGCTGCCCGCTCCAAACCCGGCTCCGGTGAGGCCGCCGGAGCCCAGGGCAAAAAGACCTTGTGCGATTTGGTATCCGGTGCCGGTGAAGTCGGCGAAGGGATGCAGCCAGGCTTCCACTCGGACCTGGACGTGGGAGAAAGACTGGGCGGCGGCCAGGCCTCCGCCGGCGACCAGGGCGGCGCTGGCGATCAGGTAGGTGGGGCGGGCCGTGGCCGCGTACAGCATGGTGGCGAACACGGCAAAAAGCAGCAGGGACGCACCCAGGTCGCGCTGGTAGACGAGGACCAGAAAGCTGACCCCGAAGGCGAGGAAGATCGGCAGCAGCTGGCGGGGTTCAGGCACGTGCAGCGGCCCGAGCCGGCGCGGCATATCGGCCAGGCCTCGGTGCCGGTCGGCCAGGTACGAGGCCAGGAAGGCGACGATCAGCAGCTTCGCCGCTTCGCCGGGCTGGAGTGAGAATGAGGCAGATCCGGCATCGAGCCGAACCCAGAGCCGGGACCCGTTGATGGTGACCCCGTGCAGGGGCAGTGCTTGAGGGAGAAGCGGGAGCAGGAGCAGGCCGAGGCCGGCGACGAGGAACATGTAGCGGTAGCGGCGCAGGACCTCGACGCCTCTTCGGCGCAGGAGGAAGAGAACAGCACCTGCCAGTGTGGTGCCCAGCAAGATCCAGGCCAGCTGGAGGCGGCCCGCCTGGCGGTCGATGCGGTAGATCTCAATCCAGCCCACCGCGGTGAGCAGGGCCACGAGGGGAAGCAGCGTGCGTACTGAGCCCGAGGCCCAACGCCGAACCGCGATTAGCAGTCCACCAAAACCGGCGAGGAACACTGCCGGGGCCAGGGCGGCGTCGGCCATGATCGTGTCGTCCATGGTGACGGTGACCAGGGCGGCGCCGGCTCCGGTCAGGAGGGCGGCAAGAACGAGGAGGGCGGATTCAGCGTTGCGGGTCACGTGCTGAGATCGACGATGACTACCGAGATGTTGTCGGCGCCGCCGGCGGCATTGGCAGCCTCGACCAGCGCCGAGACGGCCTCGGCCGGATTGGAGTGACCGTCGAGGATGCGGCTGATGCTTTTGTCTTTGACCATGCCGGTAAGGCCGTCGCTGCAGAGGAGAACCCGGTCACCATCGCGAAGCTCGATCTCAAAACGATCGACATCGATGGTGCGGTCGAGCCCAAGGGCGCGGGTGATAACGCTGCGGTAGGGATGCACGGCGGCGTCCTTTTCGGTCAGCTCACCCGCCTCCAGCATCTCGGCGATGAGCGAGTGGTCGCGGGTGATCTGTCTGAGCTTGTTCTTGCGGTACAGGTATGCCCTGCTGTCGCCGATGTGGCCGATCTCCACCTCTCCGTCGGCGGAGAACAGCGCCACAGTGAGAGTGGTGCCCATGCCGGCAAGGCGCGGCTGTTGTCGTACCGCGTCGACAAGAGCCAGATTCGCCGCCGCCACTCGGGTCTTGGCATCCCCCTCGATGCCGGTGGCAGTGTCGATGGCGATATGACTGGCCACCTCACCTCCGACGTGGCCGCCCATGCCGTCGGCTACGGCTGCAACAAAGACGCCTTCGGCCTTCCCGGCGGCAAGGCCGGAACCGTCTTCGTGACGGGGCCACACCGAGTCCTCGTTGTGTCGGCGGATGAGGCCTATCTCGGTGCCGGTGGCCCAGGTGTAGGTCATTTCACCTCCATGACGGTGTCGCCTACCTGGAGATTGTCACCACGCTGCAGGACCGTCGGAGCGGCGATCTTCTCACCGTTCACAAAGGTTCCGTTGGTGCTGTCGAGATCGTGGAGCCGCACCCCGCCGGCATGGGGACCGAGACGGGCATGGAAATCGGAGGCGTAAGGGTCGTCGACGATGACGTCGGCCTCGGGGCTGCGGCCCACAATGAGAGCCCCGGTGACGGCAAAGGTGAGCTGCTGATTGGAGGGGGAGCGTTTCACCTCTATCTCCAGGGCTTCCCTGCGGTCCGCTCCCGCTCCCAGGTGGCCGCGCACCGCTTTGGCCACATGCCAGAGGTACAGGTACAGGACGACGATGAATGCCACCTTGAGGGCGTCGAGTACGGGAGTGGGCATTCAGACCATCCGGTACACATAGTGCGGCTCACCGAAGGTCAGAACGTCTCCGTCCAGCACCTCGAGGACCTCGGTGATGCGTTCTCCATTGACGTAGGTGCCGTTGGAGGAGCCGAGGTCGTGAATCCAGGCGCCGCCGGCTTGCCGCCAGAGGAGGGCGTGCAGGCGTGAGACTTCGGAGGCGGCGATGGACAGGTCGGCGTCGCGGGAGCGGCCGATGGTGGAGCGGTTGTAGCGGACCTCCAAGGCTGCGCTGCGTCCGGGAGGCACCAAACGGGCCCAGACGGGAACCTCGCCGGGGGCGAAGGAGGCCTCGACCGATGCATCCGACGGGATGCCGGCGCCGGTGCCGATGCGCACGACGGCAGGACCGTCGAGGCGCCATCCGCGCTCGGCGGCGTTTTCCTCGACAACAAGGGCCAGCTCGGCCTGGGCTTCCTCCAAAGCGGCGTCATCGGCGGGAGGGCCACCCAAGGTGACGACAAAGTAGTTGGGGGCCACAGGACCGGCCGTCCCTTCCTGAAGGGAGAGATCGGCCTCACGGATGAGGCGGCTGCCCAACTCGACTGGATGTATGCGGCCGCGGAAGAGACGTGCGGCCATGCCGTCCACAAGCCGCTCCAGGCGGCGTTCTATCCCGCGGGCCAATCCCATCACAATAAGTGTACGGCTCCTCGTAATTGCGGGATGGCAGCCCGTGGTACGATGCCCGGCTCTCGGGCGAGTGGCGGAATTGGGAGACGCGCAGGATTCAGGATCCTGTGAGCGATTTAGCTCGTGGGGGTTCGAGTCCCCCCTCGCCCACTCCGATGACCTATCAGCAGGTGCGACGGAGCCGTCGACGAGGGCGCCGTATCGTGCTGCTGGTGGCGGCACTGGTGGTCCTCGTTATCGCCTATGCCATCACCCGTATTCAGTCCGATCGACAGCTGCGTCGCCAGTACCTCGATAATGCCATAGGACTAGCCGATGCGGCCGCCGATGTCGCCAATCGGCTGGATGATCTCGTGGGGAGCCTGGAGCAATTGCAGCGGCCGCTGCTGGTCGAGTCCCTGGATGAGCTGCAGGTGGAAGCGATGCGTATTGCTGCGGAGGTCGACGAACTCGAGGTCCCCGGGGCTGCGGCGGTGAGGACCGCACATGCCTACTTGGACGTGGCAACGAGCAGCTGGGGTGACGGTGTGGCCCAGGCCAGCCGGGGCATGGTCGATCTCACCGAGGCGCCCCTCGATGATGCCGCCCTCAAGCTGGTCGGCGATGGCATCACTGCTCTCCAGGTGGGCGATGAGGCCTACGCCTATTTCCTTGTTGCGCTCGAAGATGTGGACACGTCCGATTTGGCTCGTGCTTTCCCCGAGGTGGAGTTCATCACCGCCGAGAACGAGGCGTCTTTTGATGCGGCCGACCTGGGACAACGGCTCTTCTTGACCCCGGCTCTCGGCTTGGTGGCAAACGTATCTGTGTCCGATCTGCGGCTCGACCCCGGCCCCATTGGCGAAGAGGAGGGGATTTCCGTGATTCCGGTGTCGGCCCGCCTCGATGCGGAGGCGATCATCGGGAACAACGGGACCGTCGAGAGGCTGGGCATCGTCGTACAGTTGACGATGATCTCCGGAGAAGGGGACATGTACCAGACCGAGCAGACCATCCCGCTGCTCCGCGCCGGCCAGCTGACCACCGTGCTATTCACCGATCTTCCCGCCGACGCTGGTACGTTCTACGAGGTGACCGTGGAGCTGACCGGAGAGGACAGCAACCCGGCCGATGACTCGATGAGTTTCATGTTCTTGAGGGATACTGCGGAATGAGTGTCGAGGTTGCAGTGGCGCTGGCGGCGCTGGCGACGATGGTGGCCGTTATCGCCTTGGCCCAGGCGACTCGAGTGAACAAGAGGGTGTCGGCGGTGCCGCCCGATGGAAACCTCTACGACGCCATCGCCCGGCTCGATTCCGACTTGGTGGCCGTGGAGCGGGCGATCACCGCGATGCAGCCGGTGCTGAAGTCGGTGCATGAGCGGATGCCGACGGCGATCCGCAACACTGCGGTTATTACCTACGACGCCACCGGTGACATGGCCGGCCATCTCTCCCGGTCCATCGCCTTGCTCAATGAGATCGGTGACGGCCTGGTGGTGACTCTCCTGCGGCAACGCTCCGAGGTCCTCTTCTTCACCAAGATGATCCGGGGTGGCAAGGGCGTCGAGGAGCTGTCACCGGAGGAGACGGCCGTGGTCAAACGGGCCCGGGGCGCCTAGCCCTACCATTGCCGCAGTGATCGATGTCTCCCTGCTGCGTGATGATCCCAAGGCGCTGGCCGAGGCGCTGAGGCGGCGGCGGCTCGATGTCGACGTTGCTGCACTGGCCGATATCGACGTGCGGCGGCGGCAGGCGCGTACGCACGCCGAGGAGCTGCGGTCCCAGCAGAAGCGCTCGGGCCAAGAGATTGTCGCCCTCGAAGGTGACAAGAAGGACGCGGCCATCACCGCCGCCGGCGCGCTGGCGGAGGAGTACAAGAGCGCCATTGCCGAGGCCGAGAAGCTCGATGCCCGTTTCGATGAGGTGTGGCGCACCTTGCCCAATCTGGCGCACCCGAGCGTGCCTGAGGGTGAGAGCGAGGAAGACAACGTCGAGCTGAAACGCTGGGGCGACATCCCCAAACTCGGCTTTGAGCCTCGGGACCACC
>Ga0307421_1001482_pt1 | contig 14156 bp, 14 predicted proteins | sample SalMarWE160270MG_FD_202163 | JGI IMG/M metagenome (GOLD analysis project Ga0307421, IMG submission 202163) | Salt marsh sediment microbial communities from the Plum Island Ecosystem LTER, Massachusetts, United States - WE1602-70 | ecosystem: Environmental > Aquatic > Marine > Intertidal zone >...
AATCACAACCAGATACAAGGATACATAATCTCTTGCAGGATTACTTATCGTTTGATCAATACTAACAATTGGAGGGACAATGAACGACACAAATTCTAAACCAATGGAACAGCCAAATGTAAAGACCCGCAAAAAAAAAGGCTGCGGAACAACCGTATTGATAATAATTATCGTGGCTTGTGTGTTAGTTTCAGTGGGTGGTTATTTAATTTATGACCAATTTGTGAAAGAACCAGAGGGGTTGGAGGTTTCCGTGGACTTGCCTCCGTTGGCATATGACAACGAGACTTTACCCATAACTCTATCATTGAAAAATATTGCTCAAAAACCGATAACTGTCACTCAAATACAGCTTGGCAAGCCCCTGCTAAAATTTTTACACTACAACAGTAGTTCAGCAAATCTTGAGAGCCCAGAAGATTATCCGGATTACATGGCTTATGGATCAGATCTAACGATTGAGCCCAGCAGCTCCAGAGATATTGATTTGGAATTTAGAGCGACTAAAAAAGGCTTCTTCACAGGGGATATCGCTGTTCTATCCGGCAACCGCAGGATTACCAAGGATATAAATGGCCTGATTGTGGGGGATCTATTATATGAAAACGATTTGTCCGAACCTGACAGCAGTTGGACCGCATTCAGTGATGAAGACACCATACATTCTTTTGAAGAAGGAGAGTACTGGATCAAATTATTAACTGAGATGGTGGTAACCTGGGAAACATTTGATGTGGGCGATTCAGATGTTATTATGTCTGTTGACACTCGGGTTGAAGTGCCCTCCGGAGATGGTATCTATGGTCTGGTCTGCCGTGAACAAAGCGCTAAAACAGAGCGGATGTATTTGCTGGCGGTTAGCGAAGACGGCTATTACAATATCCTTAAACAAGAAAACGAGGAAAGCATATCATTAATTGATGGATGGGAATATTCCGAGGAATTATTTAAAAGTGAACCAGAGAACATCGTTGCTGGTTGTGCCGGTAACCGTTTCTGGTTGGGATATGATATGAACTTCTTAGCAGAAGCAACAGACGAGACTGAAAACCCGATCACATCCGGCAATGTTGGATTGGTAATTGGTAATTATGAAGGGGGCTCAGATTTCACTGTTGCTTTCGATAATTTCAAAGTGTATAAGCATTAATAAAATTTCTTATCAACCCATTCAGCGGTTGATCACTGATGCATAAAAGAGAAATTGCGCCTTTTCTTATAGAATGGAGGCTATAAGATGTTCGGTTTAGATAAACGAGACACATTATTTGTCATGTGGGCATTTACCTTTCAGCTTATCCTGATCATCCATTTCGCACTACGCAAATGGTTCTTCGAAAGCTACACGGTGAAGTTTGGATGGATCGTGTACACGCTGTGCATCCCCGCTGCTGTGATCAGTATTATTATGCTGCTGGGCGGAAAATCGTGGTCGTTCTGGCTGGGCGGCTTCCTTTTCCTTATCTACGCGGCGTACGGATATTATATTGACTATGTCAAGCAGATCCCCTGGCGCAATCCGCTGGATTTATCGATCATGTTCCCCTATGTGACCCTGTATTTGAGCACAGTCATGTTCTACTGGTGGCCGCTGGCTCTGATCAGCCGCCCGCTGTGGTTTGTATTCGCAGTGCTGTTTGTTATTGGCACCATTCTTAACGTCATCTCTCACTGAACATCAGATAGCATAGGTAAACGATAAAATTCGTGTAACCCATACATTTCCTTGTATTTCAATTCTACAAGATTATTAAAAAATAATTTTCATTATCACCCTCAACTTCACCATGCTGGCATGCGGTTTTTCAGGGTAATATTCAATAGATTCTTATATAAGGTGTGAGATGGCTGAAATCAAAATAGATCAAGAAAAATGCACCGGGTGCGGCGCCTGCATCGCATTGTGCAGTGTAACGCATGTGTTTTCGTTAGAGAACAAGAAAGCAAAGGTTTTATCGCCAAGCCGCTGCTGGGAGTGCGGGCAGTGCGTGGCGGTATGCCCGGTTGACGCAATCACACACAGCAGCTTTTCTTTAGAGGACTGTCCGCTGATCGAGAGATCAGAAAATGATCTTGATAAGTTAATCGACTATTTTCGAGCAAGGCGGTCTATCCGCGTGTATCAGAATAAGCGTGTTGAACGGGAGAAAGTCGCTTCTCTGGTGGACACTACCCGCTGGGCACCATCTGGCAAAAACCTGCAGGCAGTCTCCTGGCTGGCGGTTGATGACACGGAGACAATTTTCTTATTGAGCGAAAGAACAGTTAATGTGCTGGTGAGAGGTGCCGAGGATCTGAGAAAATCCATCACGCCTGAGACCGGCGCACAGAAGAAAAAAGAAGCGCTTTTTCAGGCAAAGACCCTTGAGCATCTGGGAAGAAAATTTAACAAAGGGGAAGACCCCATCTTTTTCGGTGCTCCGGTTGTTCTTTTTGCCATAACTCCGCATTCCCATTTTGGGCGTGATGATGCTGTCATTTCCGGCTACACCATGCAGCTCGCGGCAGTCAAAATGGGGCTCGCGACATGCCAGATCGGTTATTTTATAGCTGGTGTGGTTATGAATAAGGAGCTGGGGAAAGATATCCTCAACATCCCGGATGACCGAGAGATACAAATGGTGCTCACATTGGGCTACCCGAAATATAAAATGCGCCGAGCGGTGCACCGCGCGCCGCTGTCTTTCCATTGGGTGAATTAATAGCTGGTCGTGAATAAGGTGCAGCCCTTTTCTTTTTATCTGCATTATTTAGCCAGATAAAAGCATCCGCGCCAGGACGCCCAGACTTTCCTCCTGCATATGCCACAGGTTCCAGGAGAGGACAATTCCATCCGCGCCGGTTTTCTTAAATACCCGCATATCTTTTTCCAGCTGAAGCGAATTGGTATTAGTTATGTTCTTAATGGACACCAATTCAATCCCGGCTAATATTTTTTTTGAAATATATTTTTCAGCTTAAGACAGTTCTTCTTCCAGGGCAGAAGATGACAGCCCGTTTTTAATCAGAATCTCCTGTTTATTGGGGATCGGCAGACCCGTGATTTGTGAAAGCCATTTACTCATTGAATCAACACCGAGTGCTTTATTCCTTTTTATTGATTCCAGCAAACCATTCAGCTCAAAGGGAAGGCCAGCAGGCGCAAATTTATGCAAATAAGTCATCGTTTTAATCCAATCACCGATGCCGTCCAGAATTGTCAGGTCCTGACCAACCAAATATGCAAGTGTTGGCGAGAAGCAATCCAGCCCAACCTTCCAGCCATAGTCATGGGCTAATTTTTCCGTTTGCCGGACAATACAGGTGATGCTTTCCGCGCGAAAATCCAGAAATTTTCCTAAAGCTATTTGCGGTGGTGTCAGATCTTCACTTTTCCCTGAGCTCAATATCATCTCGATGAATTGGAGCATCCCTTTATTTGAGGTCAGCATGTGTTTGATTTGATTTTGAATATCTGAAAGGTCCAATCCATCAGCTTGTGCTTGCGCCCGGCAGTGAGAGCAAAAGCAGCTCAGATTATTAACAGGGTCATTTGAAAGTGCCAGGAACCGCATTCTATCCAGGAAAATGCCATCAAATATTCCACGCTTAATAATTTTTTCTAAATGAGCCAGTAATTCACCATTAAGATCAGGGTTGTTGGGACACATAAATGTGAATTCAGGCATATTAAGATGCCCGGCTACGCGCCTGCCCGACAGCCCGACTACTTGATAAGCCGTTTTCACTGGAAATTCCCCATCACTTGTCAGCAGCGGCTGCCAGCGATATAGTAACGCGTTTGCTCTTTAGGCTTCTTTTGCGCAGGCCTCAATTAAGGACTATGGGACATCCCATCCTAGAATGATGATAGAAATTGGCAAGATCCCACAGGCAGCCCGAAGTTTACGTTGTACTTTTTCAGGCACATAATCTTCTAATTCAGGACAACTTTCCAGATATTGAACCGCAAATGTTGTCAATTGATCCCTCCAGTTTTAAATAACAGATACAATCTTTATTTTAAGGGGAAAAGCACATTGGGTCATTCAATCCATCTTTCCAGTTTGCTGTCGATTTTACTTTCAATTTGTCACTAATTGATGTATTATATATATAAGTGTAATTAATTTCCTTCTCATAAAGGAGGAGAAAAATGTATATTAATAATAAATTGCTTCGTTTTTCCATGATATTAAATATCCTCGTCATGGCATGCTCACTCTCGTTTGGGGAGGATTTGAGCGAGATGGAAAAATTACAGACTGCTGCTGTTGAGACAATTTCTGCCATACCGCAAGGCCAACAAACATCACCTACAGGTCAGCCGCCTCTCCCGACAATTACATCACCCCCATCAGGCACGCAACCGGAAGAACCAACCCAAACGCCATCGACCTGCAATAATCAAGCAAATTTCATCAGTGAAACAGTTGCAGACGGCACCGAATTCAACGTTAATGAAAATTTCACGAAAACCTGGCGCCTTAAAAATGTAGGCACCTGCACATGGAACACAAATTACAGATTGGTGTTCTCGGAAGGCGAAATAATGGGCGGACCCTCCTCTCAAAACCTACCCTATTCAGTCAGCCCGGGAGAGCAGGTGGATATATCTGTAGGCCTCACAGCCCCAAGCAGTTCCGGCATATACCAGGGAAAATGGAAAGTCGCGGATGACCAGGGCCAATTCTTTGTCCACAACATTACAGTTAAGATTGAAGTGATTACGGATATAATTATTCACCCTCCACCTGAAGGCCCCCCCCCTGACGCATTTATTCAATTTCCAATGCCAGACCTGGTAGTAACCAATTTTTATCTCGATCCTCCTATACCCACGATGGGTGAGGAAGTACACGTATTTGTAGAGATAACCAATCAGGGTACTGTGGAAAGCGGTACATTTTATATAGATTGGTATGGCCTGTCTACTGCCTCTGCCCCAGCCTCTCATAGTTTTTATAAATATAGTATTGCACCTGATACAAGTGTGGTTATTCGCATTTTTTATACTTTTGAAAGCTGGTATCCAATAAACAAGACTACTATTGTGTACATTGACGTGGGAAACAATGTGGATGAAAGCAATGAGGATAATAATTCTGCCAGCATTTACCCATTTGGCGTGTATAAGCCATAGGATATTTTAATTAAACCAATGGAAAGAGTCTTTATGAGACTGTTGAAAAACAATGTACATAAAAGGATAAACTTCATTCTGTTAACATATTTGGTGGTATTTTTCTAAAAATATGGTGCATTTGCTTATTAATATGAATTTTCCACTCCCTCAAGAATAAATGTTGATTTCAATGTACTGCAAACAAGTGTGCAGGAAAGATTCCACTGCTGGTATTTTGTATGCCAGATATCATCGTGAAGCAACTACCTGGTGAATGACAGAGAAAAACCCTATTCCCATTCAATAGTGGCGGGAGGTTTGCTGGTGATGTCATACACTACGCGGTTGACGCCTGCTACTTCATTGACGATACGGTTGGCGGCGCGTGCCAGCAACTCCTGCGGCAGGCGTGCCCAGTCGGCGGTCATGAAGTCCTGGCTGGTCACAGCACGCAAGGCAATTATTTCCTGATAGGTACGCTGATCGCCCATTACACCTACCGAACGGACGGGAAGCAGCACAGCGAATGCCTGTGCAATGCCCTGCCCCTTAGGAAAATGCTGGTTGAGTAAGCCCGCCGCAATCAATTCTTGGCGAAAAATAAAATCTGCGGCACGCAGTTTCGTTAAGCGCTGCTCAGTGACATTGCCCAAGCAGCGTACTGCCAGCCCAGGGCCAGGGAAAGGCTGCCGCCAGACCAACTCCTCGGATAAACCAAGCGCTTCACCCACCGCGCGCACCTCATCTTTGAAAAGATACCTCAGAGGTTCAACCAATTCAAAATCCATATGCTCAGGTAGACCGCCCACATTGTGATGGGTCTTGATGCGCTGTGCCTTGGCACGTTCCGGAGCGCGTGATTCGACCACATCCGGATAAATGGTACCTTGTACCAGGAAACGCGGCTTATTTAGTTTCCTGGCCTGGGCTTCAAAGACACGGATAAATGTTTCGCCGATAATACTGCGTTTTTGTTCTGGATCATTGACATTATGCAGGGCGGAAAGGAAGGTTTGGCCGGCATTTACGATATGCAGCCCGGGGCCCAACTGAGTGCGCAGGGCTGTCTTAACTTGATCGCACTCGCCCTGTCGCAGCAGGCCGGTATCTACAAATACTGCGCTGAGCTGTGCCCCAAGCGCCTTATGCACCAGAGCAGCAGCTACACTGGAATCCACACCTCCGCTGACTGCTGCTAACACGTTCTGCTTGCCTACCTGCTGCTGTATGCTTTTTACAGCACTCTGGATGATGGACCGGGGTGTCCAATCAGCTGTCGCGCCACAGATATCAACTATAAAGCGCTGCAGCATTCCTAAACCACCGGGCGTGTGAACCACCTCGGGGTGAAACTGCAGCCCATAGATACGGCGCTTACAGTCGCCTATTGCAGCGAAGGGGCAACTGCCGCTGGCTGCCAGTGAAGCAAAGTCAGGTGGGAGCGTTTCCACCCGGTCGCGATGCGACATCCAAACCTGGTACGTTCCTGGTGGTAGAAGGGCATTGTCGTCGCTGGCTGTGATCTCAGACAGCCCATATTCACGCTGGCTAGAAGGTGCTACCTTGCCGCCTAATTCTTGCACCAGCAGCTGCATACCATAGCAGATACCCAACAGCGGCAGCTTGCTCTCCAGTATGTATGGGGGCAGGAAAGGCGCGCTGTTTTCATAAACTGAAGCTGGCCCACCAGAGAGGATCAAACCCTGGGGTGCTATTGCCAGCACCTCTTGCCCGGGTGTATCCCAGGGGAACAGTTCGCAGTAAACCCGCAGTTCGCGCACCCGCCGCGCGATTAACTGTGTATATTGAGAACCATAATCAAGGATAGCTATGCTCATTTTTTTTCACCAAAAAAGAGCGATATACAAATATTATTAATAATACTTTTTTTTATGGTGTCTTGGTAGTGATCAATCATCTTTAAACACTATCTTCCCATTCTCCATTGAAGTAATGCACACCAGCGATTCAATCGGCACATTGAGGAAAGCAAGCTTCTCGCGGCCGCCCTCGAATTCCTTCTCGATCAACGCGCCGATGCCCACTAATGTCGCGCCAGCTGCCTGAGTTAGACGTACTAGCCCGTTAATAGTAGCACCGCTTGCCAGGAAATCGTCAATGATCAAAACACGCTCACCGTGCCCCAGGTACTCAGGAGAGACGATCAGTTCAACCAGCACGCCTTTGGTGTGGGATGGTGCTACGGTCAGGTAAACCTGATCAGGCATCGTGATGGGTTTACTCTTACGGGCGAAAACTACCGGGATCTCCAGTGCACGGGCAGTCATCAGCGCTGGAGCGATACCCGAGATCTCTGCAGTTAATACACGGGAGGGCTTCACATGTGCAAAGCGCCGTGCGAATTCCTGCCCGCACTGCTCCATCAGGCGCGGGTCTACCTGGTGATTGATAAAAGAATCTACCTTGAGGATGCCGTTGCCCAGATTGGCACCTTCGTTTAGGATGAGGTCTTTGATTATTTTCATTTTGATCCCTTCATTATTTCTTGAATTAGAGTATTAAATGCAACTTTCATATCCTGAAAGAATACCATATCTGGTGACAAGAATCCTAAACATTTACGAGAGTGATGGTTCAAACCATTGAATACAATTTGAATGTCAGATTCTGCAACAGATAGAAAGGATGAGTTCTAGTAGAGTCGCCTTTCCTCTTTTCTGGCGTAACGTGGGTGCAATACCAGTGGACACAATGGAGGCGTTGATACACAATGGATGGTATCAGGCTTGCCTGTGGGATAAGTAAATGATTGAAAGAAGAATTTTTCCATGCAAGAACATATCAAGCAGAGAATACCGCACGAGAGCCGCTGCAAGAACTTGATCTTCATTGGTGTATAATATTATCAATGAGGTCATAAGAGCCTTATTTGCAGATCCATTTTATGTACCAAATACACTGATAACCTACAGGTCACCTGCTTGATAATTTTTTAAAAATATTCCAATTTGGAATTAGCAGGGCTTGCAATAAATCCAAATAATTTACAAATCGCGCAAGACATTTAGAAAATTCTTATTCTTCTTAGAACATTAATGAAGCAATTCTGTTGTCTTTAGTAACTTTCATTAATCAATCTAACAATAAACAATTATCCAAGAGGATAAAAAAAAGCATGCGAATCACAATAATAAGTGACCCATTAAACACGAATTATTCAGAATCCGTCAATGAAACAATTGAATTAACTCATAATTCAGTAATAAAAAACATAGCTTCAGCTATCGAAAAACTGGGTCATGAGGTTGAACGCATTGAAGCAAATAATGAAATGGAAGATTACATATCAAAAATAAAACCCCAAATTGTGTTTAACCGATCTAATAAAGAAAATCATAAATCAGGAATTGCTTTCACGCCATCTCTTTTAGATAAGCTTAGAATCCCATATACTGGCTCAAATGCTGAAGTTTGCATCTCTGCGTTCAATAAAAATAAAACCAAGCGAATACTGCAAGAAGACGGCATTCCGACTTCAAAATACTGTTTAATTGCAGATCCCAATGAAATTAAGATACCCGATTCCCTATCTTTCCCTCTTTTTATAAAACCGATTAGGGGCGGCTGCAGCCTGGGGATATACGATCAGAACCTTGTATTCTCGAATGAATCCTGTATGAAAATTGTAAGAACTACTATTGAACAGAGTCATCAACCCGTTATTGTTGAAGAGTTCCTTACCGGCAGGGAATTTACCGTTGGGATTTTGGGGAATGATCCGCCACGAGTTCTTCCGGTCCTTGAATATGTTTTTGATGCACCTGAAGGCAATAATTACCTTTTTCGAAGTTTTAATGCAAAAATGATTGAAGGAAAGAGTGAAAAAAAGTCATGCCCAGCAGTCCTTTCTGAAATAGAAGAAGACAGAATAATAAACCTTGCTGTAGAGACTTATCAGGCAATTGGATGCCGTGATTATGCCCGAATAGATATCCGTTGTGACAAAGACGGTATTCCGCATGTCTTGGAGGTGAACGCACTTCCCAGTTTGATCCCAAACGGCAGCTCTTTCGCGACCATGGCAAAAATCGCCGGGATTTCTTTCGATTGCCTAATCAGCACAATTCTGATTTCTGCATGTGAAAGACATGGTATTGGATGTGAACATGAAAACGATCTTATAGATATTTTTTCCTTTAGTGATTTAACACCCTGCGATTCGGGAGCATTTTAGGTAAAACCAATAGACAGAACTACTTTCCCGTTATAAAATAAAACTATATATTGAGATGGGAGTATAGAAAATATCGCCACAATATCATAAGTTGATTTCTCTAACAAAATAACTATTTCAAACCGATTTAGCTTATCTTGATTTTTGTATGTATCGTGTGATTAAAAATCACATGAAATGAAGGTGGCAAACCATGAAGTACTTAAGGGGTTTAGGGTTCCTTATTAATACAACAATTTTATATTTGGCTATCCCACTACTTGGTTGGGGTTTAGATGACCTGCATGGTTTTTTCTCATTACAGCCGAGATTGGGTTATGCTGCTGTTATCTGTTTCGTCGGGTTAGCAGTCGGCTTTCAGGCGGTTATCGAGCCCAAAGGTATTCATGGATCATCAGGGAAAAAAGGCAAATTGATCCATCGCCAAAGGATAATTCGCATCGTTGCTACTTCACTGCTGATTTTCGCATTGGTATTCCTGCCTTTTGCCGACCGTAGGAAAGTAGCGGTGATCATGGTCTCAGCAACAGACCGCTGGATTGGGTTGACTCTCTTTACAATTGGAATTCTTTTTGTGTTGTGGTCGGGTATCTCACTTGGAAAATTCTATAGCGCAGATGTGACCATACAGGAGGGGCATCAGTTAATCAAGAGCGGCCTCTATCGCTATATCCGCCATCCACGCTACCTGGGCGCCATCCTGGCCGGGTTCGGCTTGTCTCTTTTATTTCGCTCATGGCTTGGCCTTATCGCCAGCATATGTTTTATTTTGCTGATCATATTACGAATTCAAGATGAGGAAAAGTGCATGCTAAGAGAATTTGGTGATGAATGGGAAACTTACAATAAAAATTCCTGGCGCATGATCCCGTTTCTTTACTGACTATTTTTCGCTAACTTATGGCAAGTTTTTACTGCAAGAACAGATATCTATATTGTTCAATAACAGACCCATATACCTGTGTATGAACATGTGATTGATTGATATTCCTGGAATACAGATCACAACATCTCAATAATCGCATCTTCACCTGGAGAAGATGCCGTACCACCATAACCTTCAGTTGAGAGTCCACCGCAAATATTTGCTATACGCAATGACTTCCGCAGCGAATACCCCCGTATCTGCCCATACAGGAAACCGCTGTTGAAATTATCTCCTGCTCCGGTCGTATCGACCACATCCACTGTTATCCCCTCCTCATTTATTGTCTCGCCAGAATCCTGGTAATGGCAGCCAGAACTTCCATCCTTAATGATCACTGCTGGCGCATACCTGCATAATTCCTTGAGAGTATCCTTTAACTCTTTTTTACCCGTCAGCTGACGCGCTTCATCCGCATTAGGCGAAAACACATCCACTTTTCGTAACGCTTCTTTAATCTTGGGATCAGCAAGAGAATGGCTATGCGCCTGGCAGTCCATGTAGATCTTCGCCCCTACGGACCAAGCAGCACTAACCAGACCATCCAATTCATCTCCAAGCACCAGATGGGTAATGTACACCCATTTCGGACGTGCATCACGGATCAACTGCCCATAGGAGTATTTAGGAAGCGGGTCTGTGTAGCTGAGAAAAGCACGCTCATTTTTAAAGGAAAAAGCGGCAGTAATATGAAGCGATGGATCGTTGGTATCCTTGAAAAAGGTGCTGTCCACCCCCTCATTGATTACCTGTTCCCTGACATACTTGCTGAACGGGTCACAACCGAACTGGCAGGGCCAGGCGACCTTGATACCCAACCGATGAAGGACAACAGCGGGGGTGACTACGCCCCCTGGAATAAGGTTAAAGGAGCCACTGTATACTTCATACCCAAGGCGGGGAAACTCGGGTAAATCAGTAAATACCAAATCGCAAAAATAACGACCGACGAGAAAAACTTCATAATCTTGTATATCAATACCTGATTTCGGCATAATTCTCTCCCTAGAAAGATTATATAGATATTACTGGGATTATATGTTTATTGTTACCAAACAATCATAGACGTGGAAAGTTAAATATTCCCGCTGCACTCAGCATTACTATCAATATTATTATGATTTACTTTAAAAAAACTTTCGCAATCGGGAAAAAAATAAAGATAGCTTCCTTTTCAATTTCGTTTATGTAAGTTTTTTATAGATTTTGATACCGTTTAACTGCATATGATGCAGAAACACTTTATGCAACAGGTCAGCAGGATGGGGTTCCGCAGGAGAGCCCTTCGCAGTTTCAACCGGTACATCGTATGTGTTAACGCACACTTCCGGAATGATCACTCGACGCTCAATATCACGTGCATTAGCAGTGGTTAGCAAGTGCATGGCTGCCTGGTATACACAAAAATCCGTGCAGTCGCCAACTACAATAAAAGTATCAATTTCTGGGTGTTCCTCCAACCAGCGGTCAAATTCCGTGTTCTGAGCCGGGTTGATTGAATTCTTTTTAATGACTTTCATTTCGTCATAGAATGGCAGGGATTTAATCTCATCCACGGTTTCGGATTCTACTGTCCCGCAGATTGCGTGCTCTCCAAATGCATTGAACTCTTTCGCGTTCGGAGTGTGGCAGTCCTGCAGCAGGACAATGTTTTTCAAACCCTTTTTCCATGCCAATGTGAACAGGTCAACAATTGGCTCGATGATGGCAGCCACTCGTTCACTGGCGAGGTTGCCAATTCGGCAGAAAGCATTGGTCACATCCATGGAAATGATGGCAACTTTTTCCGGATTATCCAGAAGGTTATCGATGGGCAATTCCTTGAGACTCAAGTAGAACCCATCCAGAAAATCCAGGTAATTCTCATCTTGTTTATTCATATTCATATCCTATTTCGGTAGTGTACCATTTTTTCTGTAAATTCATAAAAGAGTACATTACCGTATCTTTTCAAGGATATGATTTAAACATCAGAAAGGTGAAAGACCATAACCGCCAACAACGATTTCAACTTAATTTAAATAACTGGCCAACAATGATTAAAGGGGTCTCCAGAAATGATGCAGGTGCTGATGAATGAAGTCATGCAGATAGAGCAGGAAGGCAGGGATATGACAATAGCCATCACATCCGACGCAGATATTCATGCGCCTGAAACGCAATTGAAAATCAAGATCACGTTTCAGGCATAATATTCTTCCTAAGCGCAGAGTGCTTATGGAACAAGCTCAATCACATCAGTCACCTGATTTATTTTTGTGTCAATCACCATTATATTGTCAGACTGTTCACATGACGCATAGAGGTACGTGCCATCGGGATTAAAAGCAAGGTCGTTCGGGCAAATACAAAAGACCGGATAGTAACCTGTATCAATCTGGGCAGTTAGCTGCCATGTTGCGGTATCAAAAGCAGCGATACCTTTAAGATCCCAGAGAGCAAGGTAGCCTGTACTGCCATCCGGGCTGAAGATAGCATCAGATGCGAGGGTGCGGAAAGGCGCCCATGGCTCAAGGTCAATTTCCCGCAGCAATTTATTTGTTGCTGTATCATAAACCTGCATATGGTAAAAGTCACCAATCGTGTAAAACTCGTGACCAGGGGGTACTCCTATGAGGCGATCACGATAAGCTGAGAATTGTTCAGTGGTGCCACCAACATGAACGATATCAGACGCAACAACAGTGTTTGTTAATGTATCAATGGCAGCGTACTGGCGATAACCGGTGACGTAGATGCGAGTGCCGTCTGGTGACACTTTAATATTATGGCCTTCTTCTACAGCCCGCACAGTGCTGACCACATCAAACGAGGTACGATCAACTACTGAAACCACACCTCCAGAATCAATGATGTAGATAGAGTTCCCATCTGGGTGGAACACAATATCACGGATAATCCCACTTGAAATATTGATAGGAATGGAATTGGTAAATGATGATGATGCTGTATCAAAGGTTAAAAGGCAGTTACCGGTTGATATGTAAATTGTGGTGTCATCAGTCGATAGGGTTATGCTGGTCGCCTGGCTGAAACAGGAGTTATCGGTCTCCAGGTAGAACTTCGTGTCTACCTTACCGCTGGCTGTATCCACGATGCTGATGGATGGTGCCTGGGAAGCTATGTTGACGGTATAGAGAGTTGATCCATCTGAATTAATTAATAGCTTCTCTGGTTGGCGGATGGCGTAGTCAGTCAGCGGGATAAAGGCAGACAGCAGTTGTGTGGCTACGTCAATTACAAATATACAATCGGCTTCAAATCCCGGTGCATAAATGCGTGAACCATCGCCAACGAATTCTAATCCCTCAACGGCATTGACCCATGTTACATGAGGAGCAGGGGTTGCAAAATGGAATTGATAAACAAGATCACCAGAAGACAAATCAATGATATTAACAGGTTCAACGCCTATGAGAAAAGTGCCGAACGATCCAAAGTAAAGCAAACGCTCATCTTCGCTCAACAGAAGTGCCACTGGTTTTTGTACTTCAAACATGCGCGCCATTTTTCCTTCGATAAGATCAATCTCTGCGATCCAATCATGGAGAACAGAAGCAAAGTATGCGGTTGTGCCATCAGCATTAATGATGAGATCGCCGCACCAGCCAGCCTGCGGGAGTTCAATTCGCCCAGTGACCCGGTGTGTGTTAGCGTCAATACGCATAAGACCAACATTCGTTGTACCAACATAGGCAGCGCTGCCATCGGGTGTGAATGCGACCGCGTAGGATGTTTGGACATCAGAATCAAAAGGAGTTGTTGTTAACACTTTGACATTTAACAAATCGATGACCGTTAGCTCGTTCCCAACCACATAAGCCAAAGTGCCATCTGGTGACACGGCAGATTGCGCAGGACTACTTTCAGTGGACAACGTGGTGATAACGGAGAGCATCTCAGTATCAATAAATGTGATGCTCTGATCCATT
>Ga0307421_1001483_pt1 | contig 14150 bp, 10 predicted proteins | sample SalMarWE160270MG_FD_202163 | JGI IMG/M metagenome (GOLD analysis project Ga0307421, IMG submission 202163) | Salt marsh sediment microbial communities from the Plum Island Ecosystem LTER, Massachusetts, United States - WE1602-70 | ecosystem: Environmental > Aquatic > Marine > Intertidal zone >...
TTTGGTCGCCTCCGCTGTGCTTCAGTTCAGAAAGAAAACCCATCAAAACTGCTAATTTATCACTATACTCGTCCCGTCCATTGGCTGTTGGCGAAGCGTTCGCCTTGCAGCTCTTCAGTTCGGGAGAGCTCTGCGTGTGTGGGACCCCCCGACTCTAACTGCAAATCCAGCGCCTGACGAAATCCTTCACTCATCGCTTGCGCGGCCATCTCCCATGATAAAGGTTTACCCAGCAGGTCCTCCACGGTAGCAGCCCGGTTGCGAAGGGCATCCGCAGCTGAGGTGCGGTCCTCCTCGCTATCGAACCGCAGCACTTTACATATACGTGTGATGTCGCCTTTCAAAGGCAGGGTCCCGTGCTGGAGGATGCCGTACCGGCGCCGAACCTGGGCGCTTCCAAGCAGCTTCCTTTGCTCGACTGTGATCTCATAGGCGCTAGGCGCTTGGAAGCAAACCGGGTTACCCCGCTCCTCCTCTGTTAGTTGTTTTTCGGACTCTATCTCCACAGACATGCCCAGGTGCTGCAATCCGGCGACGAGGCCTGCGCTCAGATGAAGGTAGCTGTCGAGAACGCCGCCAGCGAGGTGAGGGTTGTCGATGGGTGCGATTACAGCATAGGTGAGTTCGTCTGTGTGCAGGATTGCCCGCCCCCCCGTAGAGCGGCGAACGAGATCCCATTGTTTTGTGCGCAACCGTATCAAGTCTACATCACGAATAGGTTGTGCAACACCGAGTGAGATGCAAGGGGGGTCCCAGGTGTAAAAGCGCAGGGTTGGGAGCGATTCGCCGCGCCCCACGGCTTCGAGGATGGCTTCGTCAAGGGCCATGTTCCAGCTGCCTCTAGCCGGGGGAGATTGTATGAGCCGCCAGTGATTGGGGTGAAATTCTTGCATGCTGCTGATTATAGCCTGATTGCCTCACTTGTCTGCATGAATGTGAATGACGGGCATGATTTGCTTCACTCCTGTGTGTACCTTAAGGGCGATTGATGATGGTATTCACCCTAACCACATTGCAAAATCCTTTAGCGTGGTGCCCGCATTAGAGTTGGGAGGGATCTTATGTTAGACTCAGTCGGTATACACTCACGTAGAGTTCTCAAACGTATGCCAGGGTTTTGAAACCCTTATGAGAGATGACATGGTTCCATTGAAGCAATCTGATCTGCCCCGACCACGCTATCATCCTGTTCCAAAATGGATGGCGGTCTGCGTAGCGCTGCTCTTGACCTTAATTGGGCTATCGGCGTGTCAATCAGGTTCTGAAGTCGGAAACATCCCAACGGAAATGCCCGAAAGCCTCACGCCCACAGCGGCGTCCACCCCGACGCAGATAGCAGAGCCCACGCCTGCGAGTACCGGTGAGATCCTTATTTGGCTGGACTGGGCACCAAAGGAGATGGAGGCTCTCCAGGAGATCATCCGGTCGTTCTCGCGCGAGTACCCGGCGGTCGATTTCTCACTCTCCTATTATCCGTCGGACGAATTGTTGAGTGCATTCGAAGAGGCAAGCCGAGCGGGTACGCCGCCGACATTCATCTTCGGGCCCTCGCTCTGGGGTCCGCGCCTATATGATGGTGAGATGATCCTGGATCCGTCCTCGATGGTTAACGCTGAACTTGAACGAAGGATCCATCCGACGGCGTGGACACAGGTAACTTACGATAACCACATGCTCGGACTCCCGCTTGAATTTCAGGGCATGGTCCTCTTCCGGAACAGGTCTAGAGCAGCGGAGGCGCCGCGGACGTTTGAACGTTGGATCGAAGTAGGGCGCAATCAACTCGAGGGCGGTCAAACGGCTACCGTGCTGGATTTCGGGTTTGATTTTTCCGCGCCCCAGCTTTCGATTTGTGATGGGTCGTTCATTGGGACACAAGGTGAAATCGCCCTGGAATTGCCGCAGGGGATTTGCTGGCTGGAAGTGATGAGCGATCTTCGAGCAATCGGACCGGCCGTCATGAATTCGGATGAGGATCTCTCTCGATTTCTAGCCGGTGAGTCAGCCTGGCTCATTGAAGAATCGTCACGCATTGATGAACTTACTCATGCGCTAGGGATCACGAATCTGAAAGTTGATCCCTGGCCGCTCTATATGCCTGCTGACCGGCACCTGCAAAGCCTGGTCTGGACTGAAAATATCTACTTGTCGAATGGGATACCTGCGAAGAATCTCGAGGTGACATGGGCTTTTGTGGAGCACATATACAGCTCCGAGGCACAGGCTCGACTGAGCGATTTTCAAGGCGCGGCCCATATCCCGGTCGATACGACGGTTGAAATCATCGATTCGAACATGGTTGAGATCGCTTCGATGCTGCATTCCGGTGTGCCGTTGTCACTGTGGATCGATTCGGAAGACCACATTAAGGCGATTCAGGATGCTGTCGAAGATGTTGTTTTCCAGGGGGTTGAACCTGATGTGGCTGCGCAGAATCTTCTCGAACGGTTGGAGCAAGAGCAGACGCCGGATGAGGGATAATCTAGGTGGAAACGAGTGGGTTCCTCTTTCCATTAATTCTTGATCTAAACCTAGAGTCGTCCCAGGGATTTCTCCCTTCGTTAAGCTCAGGACAGGCACCCCTTTCAGGGGTTCGAAATGACAATGTTGAGCGGGATGTTCCATCTAATGTCATTGCGAGCCCATTCGGCTTCGCTCTCCACTCCCTTTGGTCGGGGACTTCGCCCCACAAACTGCGCGGGACTTCGCCCCACAAACTGCGCGGGACTTCGCCCCACTAACTGCGTGGGACTTCGCCCCACTAACTGCGTGGGACTTCGCAGGTTAAACTCCGCGATGCAATCTCCTCGTAACTCGCGCACAGATTGAGATCCTTCAGCTGCGCTCAGGACAGGCATCGCCCTGGTGGGTTCCTCGCAATGACTAGCAGGGAAAGAGTTCTGGATTCGCCAGTTGTCATTTCGAGCGAAGCGAGAAATCCCTATGATGTTGCTCGCGAGGGCTCTATCTGTAAGCATGAAAGGATACCCCTTTCCAGGAATCTGAGCGCATCAGGTATACCCCGATGTATAATCCGAACAGATATTAACGCACAATATTTGAAGACCTGGGTAGAGATTTCGGAAGGAAATCCAGCCAATGCATCTCGTTTGTACGCACGAGCAGGCCGATTTCGACGCTGTTGCCAGCTTACTCGGTGTCCATTTACTGGATCCCGAGGCGATGCCCGTTCTGCCCAGGCGTGTAAACCGCAATGTCCGGGCGTTTGTCACGCTGTATGGTGACCATCTACCTTTCGCGGAATTCGGCGAACTGCCGCGCAGCCGCGTCGAGCGGCTTACAATCGTCGATACGCAATCAACGCCATCGATCAAAGGTGTGAATGCGGATACCAAAGTTCACCTGATCGATCACCATCCACCCAGCGATGACCTGGACCCCACCTGGTCAGCTCACATTGAGGAAGTGGGGGCGACTGCGACGTTACTCGTGGAGGAGATCCAGGAAGCGGGCAGGATTCTCTCACCCGTTCAGGCAACTCTGCTGCTGCTCGGTATTTACGAGGACACCGGCAGTCTCTCTTATGCGAGTACAACACCAAGGGATGTGCGTGCCAGCGCCTGGCTGCTGGAGCGGGGGGCGGATCTCAATCTGGTTGGAGAGTTCTTGAACCATCCGTTATCGAATGGACAGCGCGATCTCTACGATCGTCTGCTGGAAAACATCGAGACCCATGAGTATCACGGCCTCACGATCATTTTAGCCTGTGGAGAAGTGCTCGGTTTAGTGGAGGAGATTTCAACGCTTGCCCATAAGCTCCGGGATGTATTTGATCCTGATGGCTTATTTGTCATGGTGGGATTGAACGGAAGCGTTCAGCTTGTCGCTCGCTCGACGACGGACGAGCTGGATGTAGGAGCAGTCGCAGAGCACTTCGGCGGCGGTGGGCATGCCCGGGCAGCCGCGGCGTTGATCCGCGAACATAATTGCGCACAAGTGCGCGATGAACTCATCGAGTTTCTTGGTTCGTCTATAGAGCCCGCACCCACAGTCGGGGAGATTATGTCGCGTGATCCTCAGTTGCTCGGTCCGGATGTGAAGATCTCAGACGTGGGTGAACGTATGCAGCGATTTGGTCACGAGGGCTACCCCATCGTGGAGAGCGGGCGGGTGTGCGGTTTGCTCACCCGTCGGGCGGTTGACAGGGCGCTCTCACATGGAATGGGCAGCCAACCCGTCTCGCGTATTATGGAAGCTGGCGATCTTGTGGTTCGCATGGATGACTCGGTTAATCATTTACAGAAAGTGATGATCGAGCACGGCTGGGGTCAGGTTCCTGTCGTCGATCCGGACTCAGGCGAGATTGTCGGGATCGTCACACGAACCGATCTATTGAACTCCCTGGGGACGGGATTGGAAAGAGAATACAAGCCCAGCCTGGCAGGAGAATTAGAAGAGGCGCTTATTGGGCCGCGGTTGGCGCTGCTCCATCTCGTCTCACGTGAGGCGGAAGAGCGCGGCGACGCGCTTTACATCGTAGGCGGTTTTGTCCGCGATCTGATCCTCAGTGTACCGAGTGTGGATTATGACCTTGTCGTGGAGGGGGATGCGATAGGTCTGGCGCGGAGTCTGGCGGCAGCCTATGGTGGCCGCGCGAGCAGCCATCAGCGGTTTGGAACGGCGAAATGGCAGCTAGATCTTGGGAACAGGCAGCTTTGCTCGGCGCTCGAAACAGAATCGCTCGAGTCCAATTCGCTTCCTAAATATTTAGACTTCGTCAGCGCCCGTACGGAGTTCTACACACACCCTACCGCGTTGCCTTCGGTTCAGCGTGGAAGCATCAAGCTCGACCTGCATCGCCGAGATTTCACGATTAATACCCTCGCGCTTCGACTTGACGGACGCTATTACGGTCAACTGCTCGACCATTGGGGTGGCGGCCGGGATTTACGGAATCAAAAGATCCGCGTCCTGCATTCCCTGAGCTTCATGGATGACCCAACACGCATATTACGGGCTGTCCGATTGGAGCAGAGGTTCGATTTTCAGATTGAAGAGCGCACATTAGAGCTGTTGAACGAGGCGATTTCATTATTGGACCGTGTGAGCGGCGAGCGTATACGCAGCGAGTTCGATACGATTTTCAATGAAACCAAATTCGCCGGCATCATGGCGCGGCTTCAAGTGCTTGGTTTGCTTGAGGCGATATACCCTGCGTTAGGGTGGGATCAATGGCTTGAAGCGCGCATTGAAGTAATTAAATGCTTTGAGCCGCCCGATACATGGTGTCTTGGGGAACCTCCTGAACGAGATTTTCTTTATTACGCCGTATGGTTTATCCGCATGACTCCTCAGGGTGTCGAGGGGGTTGGGCGCCGGCTGCGGTTTCCCGCCGCGGTCCTGCGCGATATTCTCCAAGCTGTGGAGCTCAACAGTTTCCTGAAATCTCTGGAGGAGACTACTGCGCCGAGCACGGTCGTCGCCAGACTGGATGATATACAAGAGCGAGTGCTCATCACCTCCTGCATAGCGTTGAATGATCTACCAGTGGTCTGTCAAATCCTTGAAGAATACCTCGGAAAGTGGCGCTTTATCCAGCCAGAAGCGGATGGGGAAACATTACGTGCAGCGGGATTGCCGCAAGGACCGGTCTACGGTGAGATCCTGTGGAAGCTGCGAGCCGCCTGGTTGGATGGAGAAATCCGGGATGGGGTGCAGGAGCAAGCGCTTTTGGAGAACATGGTGAAAGAAGCCCTCGCAAATGGTTGATCAAACCGTGGTTCTGATTCGGCACGCGACGGATGCCGACCTATTGGCACTTGAATGGGATGGCGAGTATACACACTATCGGCGCATGTATAGCCATGCGATGCGGGATTCCAAACGCGGAAATCGGGTTCTGCTTGTAGCAGAGGTCGAGGGTGAAATCATTGGTCAAATCTTTATCTACTTTCGCCCATCGTGGAGTCGTCACTTTCCTAACGAACAGGCTGGTTACCTTCATTCCTTCCGGGTAAAATCGCAATTCAGGAAGCAGGGGATCGGCACTTCTTTGGTCCATCGCGCGGAGTCGATCCTTCTCAAACGTGCCTATCACCGTTCGATCATCTCGGTAGCGAAAGACAACCATGACGCTGTACGGCTCTATCAAAGTTTGGGTTATTCGATCTTCACAGAGGATCCTGGCCGATGGTCATACGTCGACGATCACGGTCGGATACAGCAAGTAGAAGAGCCCGTCCATTTGATGCAGAAACGCCTTATCGTGAAATAAGGATTGGCAACCGGGCTGGCATGCTTCTTGAACCGGATAAAGCGAGTTTTATTACGGCAGCTTCGCAAATGCTCCCAACCCGGGAAGAGGATTGGTTTTCCTCTTTTGTTTAACATCAGCCCCTATGTCAAAACTTGAGTTATTTTCACTGAAAGATCGGAATATCACCGCCGCCTTGCTTTTTGTCACCGTTCTTGCGGGCTGCAGTGTATCTCCCCCCGCCACTCCTACGACGCGCTTAATCGAACCATGGCTGGGAATGCTGCCGGCTTCACAAGATGATAGCGTGCCAACCCAGCTGAGTCCAGGGGAGAATCAGGGCATGCCCTCCCTGCCAGTGGCGGTTCTCGGCACCCCCACACCGGATCCGTTTCGTGAGCCTCCGCAACTTCGAACTGAAGCGGAGAGCTACATCGTCCAACCCGGTGATTCGCTCAATTCGATAGCGATCCAGTTTGGTGTGTCTGCTAACCAGATCGTTCAGGCGAATGCGATTCTCAACCCAGATATATTGAGTGTTTGGCAGGAGTTGTATATCCCCGCGCCGCAGCCACACCCGCCGGGACCGTCCCAGAAGATACTCCCCGATTCCGAATTGGTGTTTGGTCCTGCGAATGTATATGTAGATATCTACTCGGTGGTGGACCATTGGTATGGATACTTGCGGGATTATGTGGAGGAGGTGGAGGGTGTGGAGATGAGCGGCGCGGGCATCATACATTTGGTCGCTCGGCGCTATTCGGTGAACCCGCTTCTATTGTTAGGCCTCCTGGAATATCAAGGTGGGTGGCTCACCCAACTAGAACCGTCGCCGCAAAGCCGGTTATACCCGATGGGATATATCGCCTACAGTTGGGAGGGTCTCTTCCCGCAGCTGTCATGGGCGGCCGATCAGCTAAATCTTGGGTTTTATCGCTGGAGAGCGGATTGGTCGGGGCCATTTATACTGACGGACGGTTATCTGATCAACCCCGGATTGGGGATCAATGCCGGCACGGCAGGTGTACAGCAGCTTTTCTCCCAACTCTACCCCGCGGACGTGTGGAGGCAGGTCGTGAGTGAAGCTGGGTTTGCCCTCACTTATGCCAACCTATTTGGAGATCCATTTGAACGGCGTGTAGAGCCTCTGCTGCCCGCGGATCTGAAGCAGCCGATCCTGCAGCTTCCGTTTGAAGAAGGATTTGTCTGGTCGTTCACTGGCGGACCGCACAGCGCCTGGGGGAATTATGCAGGATGGGCGGCGCTTGACTTCGCCCCGCCCGGGAACGCGTTCGGCTGCATCATTTCCAATGAGTGGGTTGTCGCGGCCGCCGATGCGTTGGTTGTGCGTGCGGAGAACGGGGAGGTATTACTCGACCTGGATGGGGATGGTTATGAGCAGACGGGGTGGGTTTTGCTGTATATGCATGTCGAATCGCGTCATCGGGTGGAAGACGGTGCGATTCTGCAAGCTGGAGATCTGATTGGGCACGCTTCGTGTGAGGGTGGGGTAACCACCGGTACGCATTTGCATCTTGCGCGGAAGTATAATGGCGAGTGGATTCCCGCTGATGGCCCGATCCCGTTTGAGATGGATGGCTGGGTTTCGTCAGGCGTTGAGTGGCCTTATGATGGGTATTTAAGCAAGGGTTCTGTCGTCTTAGAAGCGTGTGCATGCCGCAATGAATTCAATCAAATTTCGCGTTGAGGGTAAGTTTAAAGACAGTCGGACTGGCAGATGGCGGAGTCTCTGGCTGCCTCTCGCCGCGCTGATCCTGGCAACACTTGCATGCTCGCGAGCAGATGTTCCCCCACCTGGGGGAATTGGCTCAGGAGGGCTGCCCTCTCCTACATCCCCCGTACCGCCATCAGCAAAGCCTTCGGAAATAACCTTCACACCAATTCCACTGGCCACAGACACCCCGGCGCGGCCGGAGCCGCTTGCCTCTCCAACTTTCCCGGCTACGCCGACTACGATGAGTATGGAAGAGCCGGAGCTGCTGCTCTATGAAGCTCAACCGGGAGATAGCCTCCATTCCGTAGCTGTGCGTTTTGGCGTCTTGCCAGTCGAGGTCGAATCCCCGGACCCTCTCCCTGTCAATCCTGGCTTGATCGATCCCGGGCAGTTGCTGATGATCCCCCGCAGGCTGACCGTTATTGGACCTGATGAGCAGCTGATCCCTGATAGCGAACTCATTTTCTCGCCTCACGCATCGGATTTTAACACTGTAGAATTCGCGGCGGCTCAGAATGGCTATCTACACTTATACCGCCAGACCGTCGGCACACAATGGCTATCCGGTGCTGAAGTTGTGGAGCGAGTGGCGCTCAACAACTCCGTCAACCCTCGCTTGCTTCTGGCGATGGTCGAGTATATCGCTGGCTGGGTAACGGATCCGGCTGTTCCAGATGGTGATGCCTTCAACTATCCATTGGGATATGAGGAAGAGCAAATCCCCGGTTTGTATCGACAACTAACATGGTTGGCTAACGAACTCGGGAATGGCTACTACGGCTGGAGGGCTGGGACACTCACAGATGTCCACTTCTGGAATACTGGTTCGCTGCGACTGGCACCTGACCTGAACGCGGGAACGGTTGCTCTTCAGCATTTCTTCTCCATCGGACATACACAGCAGGTTTGGGAGCGAGCAATCAGCCAGGAAGGGTTCTTGCGAGTGTATGAGGATCTCTTCGGGGACCCCTGGGCGTATGAGTATCCATTGTTTGAACCAGGTGTTGAACAGCCAGACCTCATCCTGCCTTTCGAACTCGGCAAGGTTTGGGCGTATACGGGCGGACCTCATGGGGCCTGGGAGCGTGAGAGCGCTTGGGCGGCGCTGGATTTCGCCCCTGCTTCAAGTGTTTCAGGGTGCGTGCTGTCGGAAGAATGGGTGGTCGCCGCTGCGCCGGGCATCGTCGTACGATCTGATAACGGAACTGTGGTTCTCGACCTCGATGGAGATGGGCGTGCACACAGCGGGTGGGCACTGCTCTACCTGCACGTTGATCATAAGGATCGTGTTCCCGTAGGAAGTTTGCTCGACGAAGGTGACCGTATCGGACACCCATCCTGCGAGGGGGGAATCGCCACAGGGACGCACATCCATATCGCCCGCATGTACAACGGCGAGTGGATTCTGGCGGATGGTCCTCTTCCCTTTAACATGGATGGATGGATCGCGCGGGCTGGCTCCAAACCTTATCAAGGTGCTCTTGTGAAGGATGGTCAAGAGGTCTTGGCGTGCTCTTGCGCTTCCCAGGAGTCTCTGATCAGGCGATGAATAAGCATCTTTCCCTGATTCCGGTGTTGCTGGGATGCGCAGGAATGCTCATGGGGGCATGCCTTCCAGTCAATACCCCTGCCAGTACGACCGTGACGCCTGAAGAACACGCTCTGGTCGTCAAACCGACACCTTTGCCCACGCGGGAGCCGCATTCCCCAGGTAAGATATTTGAGTATTTCGCGCAGAGCGGAGACACCTTGCCGGCGATCGCCTCTCACTTCAACACAACCGAGGATGAAATCCGGGCAGAAAATCCAGACCTCCCTGAGGTGATGACTACACTCCCCAGTGGGTACCCGCTGCTTGTTCCGGCCTATTACTCGCCCCTTACAGGATCGACGTTCCATATTCTCCCCGATAGCGAAGTTGTGAACGGTCCATCCGCTGTGAGTTTCGATATACGCTCGGAGGTTCTCAAGCGCGCTGGTTTTCTCACGGACCTGGATACCTTTGCTTATAAAAGGCAGCGGGAAGCCTGGCAGGTTGTCGAAATCATCTCCCAGTATTACTCGATTAACCCCCGGCTGCTGCTGGCATTGCTTGAACACCAGAGCCAGGCTTTGAGTCTGCCATTTCCGGATGCTGATGAGCGTATATATCCTATGGGTGTACAAGACCGCAGCTACCGTGGCTTGTTCTGGCAATTGCTCTGGGCAGCGGAACGCATTAACGATGGATATTACGGCTGGCGAACGGGAGCCTTAAAAGAGATCGAACTGGCGGATGGGCTTGTCGTCCAGCCCGACCCATGGCAGAACGCCGGCACCGTTGCGCTGTACCAGTTCTTCGCAGGTTTGTATGGGAAAGAAGCGTTCGAAACGGCCGTGAGCCCGGAAGGGTTTTACCAGACCTATTTAGCATTATGGGGAGAGCCCTTTGCCATGGAAATTAATCTCATCCCTGCCAGCTTGCAGCAGCCTGAACTTGGACTGCCCTTTGTTCCCAATAGTATATGGGATTTCACCGGAGGTCCGCATCCTGCTTGGGGAACGAGCTTGCCATTCGGCGCGCTCGATTTCGCCCCGCCTTCAGAGGAGAGCGGCTGTGTGGAGTCTAAGGTGTGGTTCACAGCGCCGGCTGATGGAGTAATTGCACGCAGCGCGGAGGCGACTGTGATACTTGATCTCGATGGGGATGGGGATGAGCGTACGGGCTGGGTGCTCTTCTTTTTCCATGTGGCTACTGAAGGAAGAATCGCAGAGGGGGTTGAGGTGAAGAAGGGCGATCTTCTTGGTTTCCCATCCTGTGAGGGCGGGATTTCGACTGGAACGCACATACATGTTGCCCGTCGCTATAATGGGGAGTGGATTCCCGCCGCAGGACTGCTGGCGTTTGTGCTCGATGGCTGGGTCGCGGAGTATGGTGGAACTGCTTATGAAGGGACGCTTACAAAAGGGTCTAAGGTCGTCCCAGCCTGCAAGGGATGTGCACGCGCAGAGAACCAGATCATTTACACGCTCCCCGAGTAGCGGCTCGGCATCGCTGTCCCTCTGATGTTTCCCCGGAATGATTGACTGCCCGATGGCATGGTTCTCCCATGAGGGCACCCGTTTCCCCGTTATCCTTCGCTGCTAGCTGCTATCGATGAGCTCAGGATTTTTTACTGCTTTTAGGTTTTTTCGTCCCAGCTTTCCTCGAAGGTGTAGTTTTCTTCGAAGTCTTCCCCTTAGCAGCTTTTTTCGATTTTGATTTTTGTGCTTTTGCCTTCTTGACGGGTTGCGGCGCAATCGTTGATCGAGGAAGGGGTGGTGAGATGCGTCGCACCCGGTTCTTCCCCTCCAGTTCGAAAAGGACCTTGCCAGAAGAAGAGCGCACCCGCCGGGGTGCATCGCCGAAACGCAGAGAGCGGGGGGCGCCGCGCGAGAAATGCACGATGGCGCGATCTTTGGTCTCACCGATCACTGCCCCCACGATTTTGGCGCTTTCGCCCGATTTCCAGGCGAGCACTCCCTTGCCGTTCCGGCCCTGGCGCGGGAACTGCTTGAGCGCGCTGCGTTTGGCCTGGCCTCCCTCCATAATCAAGAACAGTTCTTGATCAGGTCGAACAACCCCCATTCCAACGACCTGCACATCTGTGCCGTCAAGCCGGATGCCGAGGACGCCCGCGGCGGAGAGTCCGACCGGGCGGACCTCTTTTTCAGAGAAACGGATGGCCATCCGCGCATTACTCACGAGCAGGACGTCGTCATTCCCTGAAGTTAGCTCCGCCCACCCGAGTTCATCGCCGGCACCGACCCGGATCGCTTTAAAAGTTTTCGCCGAGGGGCCGGGCATGGCGGCGAGGCTGGTTTTTTTTACCATGCCGTTGCGTGTCGTGAGGAACAGGAAACCACCGCCATCCGTCCGACCGATCTTATCGGCAGGGATAGAAATTCCGCCGATGAGCGCGGTTTCGAGAGCGAATGCAGTCGCGCCGGAGAGCTGCTTCGCCCCACTGGGATCATCGCTCTCAGGTAGCGTGTGAACGAGAAGGGCGGATGCCTGTCCTTGAGCGTCGAAAAGATAGAGCAGATCGTGCGTGTTGGCGCCGATGACCAACTCGGGAGCGCCGCGCCCGGAGAGACTCGGCAGGCGTGCAGTTGGCGTGCGGTAGATCGTCCCGGACGGGGTGACTACCACCCAGGTGTCTTTGTCGGGGGTGATATCCGCCGCGGCCAGGACCGCCGTACGCTTCCCTTTCGTCGCCTGGGCAATCATCGTCCGCCGACGGTCGCTGAAGCTACTCTTGATCTCGATTAGTTCCTGTGCGATCAGGTTGCGCATCTTCTTCGGAGAGCGCAGGAGACTCTCCATGGTTTTTATTTGATTGAGAATCTCCTTGTACTCCTTCTCGATGTTTTTACGTTCGAGGTTGGAGAGTCTGCGCAGCGGCATGTTAAGGATCGCCTGCGCCTGGATAGCAGATAGTTTCAGGCGCTGTTGAAGGCGCTGGCTCGCCTGGTCGGGATCTCTAGAGGTCCGAATCATCTGGATGATATCGTCCAGGTTTTTCAATGCAATCCGTAAGCCAGCGAGTATGTGTTCGCGCTCCTTGGCGCGAGCCAGGTCGTACTCGCTTCGCCGTTTAACGACGTCCAAACGGTGCTCGAGGAAAACTCGCAGTGCCTGCTTCAGGCTCAACATACGCGGTTCGCCGTCTACCAACGCAAGCATGATCACGCTGAAAGTCGTCTGCATCGGCGTTCGGCGATGGAGCTCGGCGAGGACCTTCTCGGGGACACCAGTCTTGGTAAGTTCGAGGACGATGCGCATGCCGTCACGATCGGATTCATCGCGCAGGTCAGCTAGACCCTCGAGTCCCCCGCCGCGGGCGAGATCGGCGATGCGCTCGATCAGATTGGCTTTATTGACCTGATAGGGCAGCTCGGTGACGATGATACGTGAGCGACCGCGCCCCATATCCTCGACGTGGACGCGGGCTTGCAGCGTGAGTTTGCCGCGCCCGCTGCCGTAGGCAGAGGCCAGTGGATCCGCATCGTCGGATTTCCGCACGATGATCCCGCCCGTCGGAAAATCGGGTCCGGGGATGAAGTTCATCAGATCTCCGATGCTAATATTGTCCAGTTTTGACCAGTTCTCAAGCATGTGGATGAGTGCGTTGCAGACCTCGCCCATGTTGTGTGGTGGAATCGATGTGGACATCCCCACGGCGATGCCCGTGGCGCCGTTTACGAGCATGTTTGGCGCCATCGCCGGGAGCACAGTTGGCTCACGCATTGATCCGTCGAAGTTGTCGACGAAGGCGACGGTGTCCTTTCCTAGATCAGCCATGATCTCGGCCGCAATAGGTGTCAGCCGCGCTTCGGTATAGCGCATGGCAGCGGGTGGATCTCCATCGACCGAACCAAAGTTGCCCTGCCCTTCTACCAGTGGGTAGCGCATGGAGAAGGATTGCGCCATGCGCGCCATCGCTTCGTAGACAGCCATGTCACCGTGCGGGTGGAATTTCCCGAGCACCTCACCGACGATGCGCGCCGACTTGCGATGTGGGGAATCGGGCCGGAGCCCCATGGCATTCATTGCGTGCAGGATGCGCCGGTGGACAGGTTTGAGCCCATCGCGTGCATCGGGCAGGGCGCGAGAGATGATTACGCTCATGGCGTAGTCCAGATAGGACTGTTGCATCTCTTCGTCGATGTCGATCTGCTTGACCAAACCAACTTCCATACGTCACCTCGAATAGGTTTCAACTGGCGCCGGTATGATAAGTGAGCAGCAAGTGGGCGTCAAATGAAATGAGAATAGGCGGCTCATTTAGCGAGGTAATCGAATCATGGAGCATATCTGTTCGAAGGCGAGTCGAAGCCCATTCAGCCGGTCGATCCTGAGGTAGTGGTAGCATAATACACAGAGGAATCCAGAAGTGTGAATTCACAGCGATGCTGGCATAGGTTTTCGTTAATTTATATTTAACTTCATTGGGTTATTCGTCGAGGAGTACGCTCGTGGATCTGAAGTGAATAGGCGCTAGCCAATAGTAAATAAATGATAGGTGCGCCCTCTCGAAGAAGGGCGCACCTGTTATCGTGTACGCCCGGCATGGGCGATAACTAGGAGGTGGAAATCCTCTGCGGACGTTGATCCGACGAACCGCTAGCCGAAGGCAACTGCGCTCGTGCGAACGGGTGTAGGGAGGAAGCCGGAGAGCA
>Ga0307421_1001484_pt1 | contig 14148 bp, 13 predicted proteins | sample SalMarWE160270MG_FD_202163 | JGI IMG/M metagenome (GOLD analysis project Ga0307421, IMG submission 202163) | Salt marsh sediment microbial communities from the Plum Island Ecosystem LTER, Massachusetts, United States - WE1602-70 | ecosystem: Environmental > Aquatic > Marine > Intertidal zone >...
CGTCGACCGCGTCCCGCTTGATCAGCTCCAGGAGCGCCAGAAGAGTCACGATCACTTCCACCCGGCTCGCCGCCTGGGACAGCACGTCCCGGAAGCGCAGCCTGCGACCCCGTGCCAGCCGCTTCTGAATCAGCTCCTGCTGCTCGGCGATAGTAACCGTGATCGCAGCGACGACCTCCCCCGCCGGCAGTGCAGGCGCAGCGTCCAGCGCGTCCTGCACAGCCACCAGCAGGTCGCCGATGGTGACCTCGCCCAGCTCAAGCTGTGGCTCCGGGCGGGGCATGGGAGCGATGCGCACGAACCCCCTCAGCCCTTCCTGTTCACGCTCTCGCAGCAGCAAGGCGACCTCCTTGTACCGCTTGTAGGCGATAAGCTGCTGCACCAGCTCGTCACCGATATCCTCAGCCTCGGGCGCGAGCACGCGCGGGCGGGGCAGCAGGGCCAGTGACTTGATCAGCAGCAGCTTGGCCGCCACCACCAGGAAGTCGGCCAGATCCCGCACCTCGCGCTTCTCCAGATCGCGCAGGTAGGCCACGTACTGATCGGTCACCTTCGCCAACGATACGGTTGTTATGTCGAGCTCCTCCCGCTCGATGAGCCGGAGGAGGAGGTCGAGAGGCCCTTCGAAGACCTCGAGCTGCACCCGGTACTCTTTGTCCATGTGGTCCTAACGCTGGCGGAGCCAGCTCCTTCGTGCGCCAGCGAGGCGGCCCGCGTCTGGTGGCGGATTATAGCACATCGCGCGCGCATTCCAAGGAAGTTCCCTCGCCCTCTGATTCGTGGTATAATCCTGCCTCGGCAGTACGCCAGCGCGGGCCGGGACTTGGTATCCTGGCAGCGCTGGCGTTGGCGAAAACGTAGGCCCCCAGCGCGGCTCGCTCGGCCGCTGGCGGGCGCAAGGAGATACGTTGTTCAGGCCACTGGACGCCCTCTTCGGGCTCTTCTCACTCGATGTGGGTATCGACCTCGGGACGGCGAACACGCTCGTCTACGTGGGCGGCAAGGGCATAGTCCTGAGGGAGCCTTCGTGGGTGGCCATCGAGCGGGATTCGTCCGTGCCACTGGCCATCGGCGCTGAGGCAAAGGAGATGGTCGGCCGCACGCCGGCGAACATCGTGGCCATCCGTCCGCTGCGCAACGGCGTCATCTCGGACTTCGAGGTCACCGAGGCGATGCTGGAGCACTTCATCCGCAAAGCTCACAGCCAGCTCCTCTTCCCCTTCCCCCGCCCCAGGGTCGTCGTCGGCATCCCCAGCGGCGCAACGGAGGTCGAGAGGCGGGCTGTGGAGGATGCTGCACTAAACGCCGGCGCCCGGCAGGTCTACCTGATCGAAGAGCCGAGGGCGGCCGCCATCGGGGCGGGGCTGCCCATCAACGAGGTCCGCGGCAGCATGCTCGTCGACATCGGCGGAGGGACGACCGAGGTGGGTGTCTTCTCGCTCGGCGACTTCGTCGTCAGCCGCTCGCTGCGCGTGGCCGGCGACGAGATGGACGAAGGCATCATCCAGTACGCCCGCCAGAAGTACAACCTGCACATCGGCGAACGAATGGCGGAGCGAGTCAAGATCGCCATCGGTTCAGCCTGCCCGCAGCCGGAGGAGACCACCATTACCCTTCGCGGACGCAACGTGGTCACCGGCCTCCCCGAGGCGATCGAGGTATCCAGCATTGAGATTCGCGAGGCTCTCAGGGGCGCCTTGACCGCGATAATCGACCTGATCAGAGACGCCTTGGAGGAGACCCCGCCCGAACTGCTCGACGACGTGATGGTTGCCGGGATATGCCTGGCCGGCGGGAGTTCCATGCTGCGAGGCCTGGCCCAGCGCATCACCGAAGAGACGAACGTTCCGGCCTGGGTGGCAGATGATCCGATGACCTGCGTCGCCAGGGGAGCCGGCATCGTGCTCGAGCGCCTGGACGAGTACGAGGAACTGCTGGACAAGGCGATCGAGCGATATACCAGGCCACCCGATCTATGACTCTGCCGCCGGCGTTCTGCAGCCGGCGCCAGCTGGCTTCAGCCGTGATACAATGAGACAGGCTCCGCGTCGTTCGTGGTTCCCCCTAGCACTACTCTTCCTCGCCCTCGTGCTTCTCGTCTTCCACGAATCCGGTGTCCTGGGCCCTCTGGAGACGGGGCTCCACCTGGTATTCGACCCGCTGCAGCGCGCCCTCTCCGGGTTAGTGTCGGGGGCCGGCGACCTCTTCGTCACAGTCCGCGAGGTCCGGGAGCTGCGCCAGCAGGTGGAGGAGCTGACTTCGCAGGTGAACTCCCTCACCATCGAGAACGTCCGTCTGCTGGAGTTCCAGGCCGAGGCAGAGCAGCTCCGCGCGCTGCTCAACTTCACCAGCGACCGGCCGACGTGGACGTTCGTCGGAGCCAGCGTCGTCGGCCGGGAGGCTTGCGATACCTATCCCTGCGGGCAGGTGGTGGGGGGCGAGCCCAATCCCTATCTGCGCTACGTTACGATCGACGTTGGTTCGCTGCAGGGAGTCGAGGTCGGCATGCCGGTCGTCAGCGCCGGAGCTGCGCTCGTGGGGAGGGTCTCACAGGTCTTCCCGCGCACCGCCCGCGTGCAACTGCTCCCCGATGTGGGCAGCGCCGTGGACGCGCTGCTGCAGACATCCCGGCTGACGGGCCTGGTCGTCGGCGACGCCGACTCCGCTTCGGGCGTTGGCCTGCGCATGGAGTGGATACCTCAGGACGACGAGCTGGAAGCGGGCGAGATAGTGCTCACGTCCGGCCTGGGCGGGCTCCTGCCCAAGGGCCTGGTGATCGGTCAGACGACGGAAATCCGGGCTACGGACTACGAGCTGTTCCAGACTGCCCTGGTCCGCCCGGCGGTAGACTTCAGGCGCCTGGAGACGGTGCTGGTGATTACATCGTTCGAGCCCATACCTCTGGAGGAAGAGGTGGAGGCGCCCGAGGCCGAGCCAGGCGAGCCCTAGGCTCCTGGCAGCGGCCTTCCCCACTGTGGGGGTGCGAGATTAGCCCATATCTGATCGTTCCGCTGCTGACCGCTGCAGCGCTGCTGCAGACGGTTACTCTTGCCCACGTGGACCTCTGGGGGGCCAGGCCGGACCTCGTGCTGCTGGTGACCCTGTGCTGGGCCTTCATGGAGGGATCGGATCGCGGGGCACTGTGGGGCTTTCTGGGCGGCCTGATGGTGGGACTACTGTCCGGTGGGCCGGCTGCTGCCACAGCTCTGGCCCTTCTGGCAGGCTGCTTCGTGGCAGGCCAGCAGTGGGGTCAGGGACTGGGTCTGGATGTAGCGCGTCTTCTCGTCCTGGCCTTCGGCGGGACGCTTACCTACCACTTCGTCCTGCTGGGCGCGCTCGCTCTGACCGGCCACTCCGTCCTCTGGGGGCAGTCGCTCCTCACTGTAGCCGTGCCTTCGGCACTTCTTAACGCCCTATTGACCCCCTTCGTATGGCAGCCCTTCCGTTGGCTGGAGCGCAGGACCAGCAGGAGAGGGCTCGCGGCGTGACTCGGAATGGCGGGCTGCAGCAGGTGGCTGACGGCGGCTGGAGGGCGCGGTGGGCGAACGTCCTGGCCGCCCCGAGGGTCGTCGCCCTGGCTCTCGCGGTGCTGTTCACGTTCGCCGCCTTCGGCCAGCGTCTCTACTACCTGCAGTTCACGCGCGGCGACTACTACCGCAGGATAGCGGACGAGCAGCGCCTGGACGTCGTCTCCATCCCGGCTCCCAGGGGTATCATCTACGCCAGGGATGGCACCCCTCTGGTCCGCAACGTGCCCAGCTTCAGCGTCACCATAGTCCCCGCCTACGTCCCGGAGGACGAGCAGGAAGCCGAGGCCATGCTGACCCGTCTGGCCGACCTGCTGGACATGCCCTACTCAGCTGCCGACGGCACCGGTGTGAGCGAGATGGTCGAGGCCGCCCTGGCCGAAGGAGCCTACTACCGGCCGCTCGAGCTGAAGCACGATGTCGGCAGGGAGACGGCGCTGATCGTAGCCCAGGAACGCCTGACCCTGCCGGGCGTGGTCGTGCAGCTCGACTCGATCCGCGAGTACCTGGAGGGTGCGCTGGTCTCCCAGATCGTGGGCTACCCGCTCGCGATCCCCGAGCACTTGGCCCAGGAGTATGAAGCCGAGGGCTACAACCCGGCAACGGATCCCGTTGGCATTGCGGGAATCGAGGCTACCTACGAAACCGTGCTCCGCGGGCAGAAGGGTGAGCAAGTCGTCGAGGACGACGTTCTGGGCAGGGTCATCCGAGTGGTCGAAGAGCGCGCGGCAGCGGTCCCCGGCGGGAACGTGTTCCTGACCATCGATCTGGACCTGCAGCGCTTCGCTGAGGAGGCGCTTCGCCGGGGACTGGAGCGGGTGGACTCGCCGCGTGGCGTCGTGATCGCCATGGACCCGCAGTCCGGAGAGGTGCTGGCACTTGTCTCCCTGCCCAGCTACGACAACAACCTCTTCTCCCACGGCATATCGACGCAAGAGCTGCGTGAGCTCAACGAGAACATCCACCTGCCGCAGGTCAACCACGCCATAGGAGACAGCCTGCAGCCTGGCTCACTGTTCAAGGTTGTGGTCGCTGCGGCCGGGCTGGAGGAAGGGGCTATCGACGCGGAGACGGAGTACTCCTGCCCCGGCACCATCGTCGTGCCCAACAAGTACTTCCCGAACGACCCCGGGCAGGCCGAGAGCTTCTATTGCTGGAACCTCTCCGGCCACGGTGCTAACAATGTCGTCGGCGCCATAGCCCACTCCTGCAACATCTTCTTCTACAAGCTGGGCGGGGGCTACGTCGGCTTCGATGAGGACGAGGAGGAGATCGAGGGCATAGGCGCTCGAGTCATCGCCGAGTATGCCCAGCAGTTCGGTCTCGGCGCGACGACTGGCATCGAACTGACCGGCGAGATCAGCGGAACGGTGCCCACGCCGGACTGGAAGAGACGCACGATCGGTGAGACCTGGTCCACGGGTAACTCCTACCTGTTCTCGATCGGAGAGGAATACCTCTCCGTGACCCCTCTGCAGATGCTGAACGTGTTCAACACTGTGGCCAACGGGGGCACGCTCTACCGCCCGACTGTAGTCCACCACGTAGCAGACGCGGGTGGCGACACCGTGGAGCAGTACGAGCCGGAAGTGATCCGACCGCTCGGTTTCGACGTCGAGACTTGGTCGCTGATCCAGCAGGGGATGGAAGGCGCGGTCGTCTACGGGACCGCGAAGCTGACGCAGATTGAGGGCCTGCGCGTCGCGGGCAAGACCGGCACTGCCCAATACTGCGACAATATCGCCTTGGAGCAGGGCATCTGCCTGCCCGGTTACGAGCAGCCCGAACACGCCTGGTTCGCCGGCTTTGCCCCCGTCGGTGACCCCGAGCTGTCCATCATCGTCTTTCTCTACGGCGGCGGTGAGGGTTCGGTGAACGCGGTCCCCATTGCGCACGAGATACTCCAGTACTACTTCGCCCGCGAAGGAGTCATACCCGAGTGACCTGGCCAGCCGGCGCTCCCCGCTGCGTAGAGCGCGCCTGTTTCCAGTATCCCAGCTGGCGTGCTATAATCGCCGCGAGATGGCCGCAGGACACCGCTGGCTCCGCGCGGCCATCCCCTGTCCGGCCTTCGGGGTGGATGGCTGCTGCCATCACCGGATGCCAATTCGGGTCTAGCACAAGGACATGAAGGGACGACGACTCTGGCGGCACTTCGATTATGTGCTGCTCGGCGCAGCCGTGGTCCTCACCATCTTCGGGGTGGTGATGATCCAGAGCGCGAACAGGGGGAGCCTTGATACGCAGCTCCAGGATGAATGGGGCCGCCAGGCGATTCTCGGCGTCGTGGGGGTAGGGCTCGTCTTCCTGCTGGCCGCCTTCCCCCGCGACTATCACTGGCTGGCTGACCTGTGGCCGTTGGCCTTTGTGGCGGCCTCGGTGCTGCTGGTGCTGGCACTCATATTCGGCAGCAGCGGCGTCGGCCAGGTGAGCGGCTGGCTCTACCTGGGCCCGCTTGGCCTGCAGCCCTCCTACATCGCCATGAACCTGCTGACGATATCGGTGGCAGCCATACTGGGGCAGGCCCGAAGGAAACGCACGGCGTCTCAGTCACTTCTCGCGGGAGCGCGCAAGAGCGGCCTGTCCGATGTGGCCGCGGAGCGTCCCGGGGTGCGCGGCTTCCTTTTCTCAGGCCTGCTGACGCTCGCGCTGGCCGCTCTCGTGTTCCTCGAGCCGGACATGGCTACGGCTGCGGTCCTGGTAGCAATGTGGGCGGCTATGCTTCTTGAGTCGAACGTGCCGGCCCGCTACCTGGCCATTACCGTGATCGTGGCGCTGGTGGCTATCTATCCACTCTGGGGCTTGATGGATCAGTACCCCTACATGCGTGAGCGTGTGCTCGGCTTTCTGAGCCCGGCGCCCGGCTCCAGCGCCGCCTACCAGGTGAGCCAGGCCCTGATCGCCGTAGGCTCGGGGGGCTTCTGGGGCAAAGGGCTGGGACAGGGTACGCAGAGCCAGCTTCGCTACCTGCCGGTCCGCCACACCGACTTCATCTTCTCGGTGCTGGCCGAGGAGCTGGGCTTCGCGGGTGTGATGCTACTGTTCGCGCTCTATCTGGTGCTCTTCCTACGCCTGATCAGGATCATTCTCATCGCTCCCGATCTCTTCGGCAAGCTGCTCGTAACAGGCGTACTGGCGATGATCCTGTTCCAGATGGCTGTCAATGTCGGCATGAACCTGGGCATGCTGCCGGTGGCAGGCTTGCCGCTCCCGTTCATCAGCTACGGGCCGAACGCACTCCTGACCACAATGATTGGAATCGGCATCGCCGAGAACGTGGCCATGCGCCACCGCAGGCTCGAGTTCTAGCGCACCCCGCAACAGGGACACAGGAACGAAGCATGATCTCTCCACAATCCGGACCGCCGACCGACTTCATCCGCAAGACCATCGAAGAGGACATACAGGCGGGCAAGTACGACGGGCGCGTTCACACGCGCTTCCCGCCCGAGCCGAACGGCTACCTGCACATCGGCCACGCCAAGGCGATCTGGATCAACTACGGCATCGCCCAGCAGTACGACGGGCTCTACAACCTCCGCTTTGACGACACGAATCCAATCAAGGAGGAGACGGAGTACGTGGAGTCGATTGTCGACGACATCCACTGGCTCGGCTTCGACTGGGGCGATCGCCTCTTCTACGCTTCGGATTACTTCGGGCAGCTCTACGGATACGCCCTCACCTTGATCAAGCAGGGCGATGCATTCGTCTGCGACCTGAGCACAGATGACATCAGAGAGTATCGAGGGACGCTGACCAAGCCGGGCAAGGATAGCCCGTTTCGCTCCCGTCCGTTCGCGGAGAACCTGGACCTCTTCGAGCGGATGAGGGCGGGGGAGTTCGAGGACGGATCGCGCGTATTGCGGGCCAGGATTGACATGGCCTCCCCGAACATCAACATGCGCGACCCGGTGATGTACCGGATTCTGAGGGCCACCCATCACCGAACGGGCGATGACTGGTGCATCTACCCCACCTACGACTACGCTCACTGCGTATCCGACTCCATAGAGCGCATAACTCACTCGCTCTGCTCGCTCGAATTCGAGGATCACCGCCCACTCTATGACTGGTTTCTGGACAGACTGGGTATCTATCACCCCCAGCAGATCGAATTCGCGCGGCTCAATCTGACCTACACCATTCTCAGCAAACGGCGCCTGATCCAGCTGGTGAACGAGGACATCGTCTCCGGCTGGGACGATCCGCGGATGCCCACACTATCCGGCCTGCGCAGGCGGGGGTACACGCCCGAGGCGATCCGCGACTTCTGTGACCGCATCGGCATCTCCAAGGCAGATAGCGTCGTCGACATCGCCCTGCTGGAGGCCACGATCCGCGAAGACCTGAACGCCCGAGCTCCGCGGGTGATGGGCGTGCTGAGGCCGCTTCGCCTGGTAATCGACAACTACCCGGAGGGGCAGGTCGAAGAGCTGGAGGCGGAGAACATGCCGGGCGATCCCGCAGCAGGCAGTCGCAGGTTGCCCTTCTCCCGTGTTCTCTATATCGAGAGGGAAGACTTCCACGAGGATCCACCCAAGAAGTACTATCGCCTCGCTCCCGGCCGCGAGGTGCGCCTCAAGCACGCCTATCTCATCACCTGCGTGGACGTGGTCAGAGACGAATCCGGCCAGGTTGTCCAGGTACACTGCACCTACGATCCCGAGACCCGTGGCGGCTCCGCCCCGGACGGGCGAAAGGTGCGGGGCACACTCCATTGGGTCTCCGCCGGCCACTCGGTGCAGGCCGAGGCCCGGCTCTACGATCACCTATTCAGCAAGGAGGACCCCGGCCAGGTGGAAGAAGGGGAGGACTTCACCGCCAACCTCAATCCGGGTTCGCTGGAGGTACTCACTTCCTGCCAGGTCGAGCCGAGCGTCGCCGGCGCAGAGCCGGGCAGCAGCTACCAGTTTCTAAGGCAGGGCTATTTCTGCGTCGACCCGGACTCGACGCCGGAAAGACCGGTGTTCAACCAGACCGTGCCTCTGAGGGACACCTGGGCAAAGATCCGGGAGAGGCAGCCGAAGGACTGAGCATGCCCCCTCGCGTTCGCTTTGCCCCCAGCCCGACCGGCGAAGCTCACATCGGCAACGTGCGCACGGTAGTGTTCAACTGGCTCTATGCGCGAGGCCAGGGCGGCCGTTTCGTCCTCCGAATCGAAGATACCGATAGGATGCGCTACCGGCCGGAGAGCATTGCAGCCATACTGGACGGGATTCGCTGGCTGGGGCTCGATTGGGACGAGGGGCCGGGCGAGGACGAGCTCAGAGAGGCGGGGGTCGAGCCTGCCGGCGAGTACGCCGTGGGAGGGCCGCACGAGCCATACATCCAGTCTCAGCGCCTGCACCTCTACAGGGAGACGGCCGCGCAGCTGATCCGGCTTGGCGCCGCGTACCGCTGCAACTGCACACCCGAGCGGCTCGAGCGCGTGCGCCAGGAGCAGCGGGAGCGCAAGCTGCCGGTGATGTACGATCGCCACTGCCGGGACCTGCCCGCAGGCGCCGTCTCGCCGGACGAGCCTCACGTCGTCCGGCTCAAGGTGCCTCTCACTGGCCGGACCGTCGTGCCGGATATCATCAGGGGCGACGTCGCCTACGACAACGCCGGCATCGACGATCAAGTCTTGCTCAAGACAGACGGCTTCCCCACCTACCACCTGGCGGTCGTTGTGGACGACCACGACATGGAGATCACGCACATCATTCGCGGCGAGGACTGGATGTCCAGCACGCCCAAGCGCATCCTCATATACGACGCTCTGGGATGGCAGCGCCCGGCCTACTGCCACGTGCCCCTGGTCTTGGGGGCTGATGGAAAGCCGCTTTCGAAGCGGCATGGTGCCACTGGCATCAGCCAGTTCCGGCGTCAGGGGTACCTGCCGGAGGCGCTCCTCAACTTCCTGGCCCTGCTGGGCTGGGCGCCGGGGGAGGGAGAAGAACAGGAGATCTTCAGCCGGGACGAACTGATCGAGCGCTTCGATCTGCGCCGCGTGAGCAAGGCAGCCGCGGTCCTTTCCTACGAAAAGCTAGACTGGATGAACGGTGTCTATATCCGCGCCCTGCCCCAGGATCAGCTGCTCGACCGCCTGCTCCCCTTCTGGCAGGAGGCGGGGCTCGTGCCTGACCCCTGCCCGGAGGATGTGCGGGCGTCCCTCGCCGATCTGGTGCCGCTGGTGCAGGAGCGCCTGGCCAGACTGGATCAGGTCGTCGACTGGACGCGCTTCCTGTTCCAGGAGATCGAGACGCCGCCGGCGGAGATGCTCGTGGGGAAGAAGATGACCGCCTCAGAGAGCCTGAAGGCGCTGAAGGCAGCCCGGGCCGTGCTCGCCGGCGCGCAGCCCTACGACGCGGAGACTCTGGAGAAGGAAATGCGCGCGCTGGCGGACGGGGAGGGCCTCAAGGCGAGCCAGCTGTTCGGCCTCGTCCGCTTCGCCACCACGGGGCAGAAGGTGGCCCCACCCTTATTCGGATCGCTCGCCTTCCTGGGGCGGGAACGGACCCTGTCCCGCATGGATGCAGCCGCCGAGGTCTTGGCCGCCGCGGTCTAGCGGCGTCCCACCCGCCACCCCGCGCTAGCCCAGGCTCTTGCGCAGCGCGGCCACATTCTCGGCCACCGTCCCCCGTTCGTTGAAGATCGCAGAGCCGCACACCATCATCGATGCGCCGGCCTGTGCCGCCAAAGGCGCGGTGTCTGGGTAGATCCCCCCGTCGACGCCGATCGGGACATCCAGGCCCATGTCGGCCAGCATGCTGCGGAGCTGCCGCACGACGTCGAGCTGCCCCGGAATCAGCCCCTGCCCGCCGGCACCGGGCGCAACGGTCATCACCTGCACCATGTCGACCAGGCCGAGGGCATCGACGAGCACGGCTGGCGCGGTGCCCGGCCGGATCGCCACGCCCGTCTCGACACCCAGCTCGCGCACAGCCTCCAGCACGGTCATCGGCTCTGCGGTCGACTCCCAGTGGACGATGAGGCGGTCCGCCCCGGCCTCGGCGAACGCCTCGATGTGCCTCTCTGGCTCGACGATCATCAGGTCGACATCAAGCATCACCTTCACCAACGGCCGCAGCGACCGCACCACGCCCGGACCAAAGGTGATCGCCGGCACATAGCGCCCGTCCATGACGTCGATCTGGATACCGTCGACACCGGCGTCGGCGGCCTGGCGCGCCTGTTCTCCCAGACGGGCATAGTCGGCGGCGAGCATGGAGGCTTCGAGCAGCGCCATTGTTCTCCTCTGGTGCGTGTTCAGGACCCGCCCTTGAGGTGCCGGACGCCTTCAGCGGTTCCCACCAGCACGTCAGTCGCCAGCCCGATGAACAGCCCGTGGGCCACGATGCCGGCACGCCCGTCGAGCAGGGCGGCCAGTTCCTCCGGCCTATCGATCGGCTCGAGCCGGCAATCGACGATCAGATTGCCCTCATCCGTGGTGAAGGGCGATCCATCACCCAGTCGGCGCACCTCAGGCCGGGCGCCGAGCGACTCAAGGTAGGGCAGCTCTGTGCCCAGGGCGAAGGGGATGACCGCAACCGGGAGCCGGAATCGGGTGCCCAGCGCAGGCGAGAGCTTCGTCTCGTCTACCACAATCACCAGGCGGCGGCTCGCCTGGGCCACCACTTTCTCCCGCAGAAGGGCCCCACCCCCACCCTTAATCAGATTCAGATGGGGGTCGACCTCATCCGCCCCGTCAATCGTCAGGTCGATGACCGGATGCTCCCCCAGCGTGGTGACTGGGATGCCCAACTGTCCCGCCTCCGCCTCAACGTGCAGCGAGCAGGGCACACCTAGCACACCGTCCAGCTTCCCTTCGCGGATCAGCGCGCCCAGGCGCCGCAGCGCCATCGTCGCCGTGCTTCCGTGGCCCAGGCCCACGACCATCCCCGGCCTGACGGACTCAACCGCCTGCTCCGCGGCCAGCCGCTTCAGCTGATCAATCTCCATTGCCCCAGCCCGGCTTCTCCCGATCGCCCTCGCGCGCCTGCGCATGCTCCTCTAGCTCCACCCCCAGCCCGCTGACGATCCGCGTGGCGAACGCGAAGTAGGCGGTGATCTGAGCTATGTCCAGTATAGCCCGATCGCCAAACCCCTCCTCGCGCAGCGCGCCGACGTCCTCCCGGGTCACCGCCTGCTGGTCGCGCGTCAGTTTGGCGGCATAGTCCAGCATCGCCCGATCCGCACTGCTCAGCTGCGCCCGGCGGTGGTCCTGCTTCAGCTGACTCACCAGCGCGTCGTCGTCGACCAGTCTGCGGAGAGCCTCCCCGTGATGCGCTGCTCAGTAGTGGCAGCCGTTGAGTGCCGAGACGACCGTGCCGATCATCTCGCGCTGGTACCTCTTCAGCGGCGACCGGCCGAACATCAGAGTGCGATACAGAGCGCGGTGGTCGATCATCGACCGTGGATTGAGGCTGTGCACCTTCATTATGTTCGCCACTCGCCCGGCCAGGCCGGCGCAACACTCGTAGGCGGCTGCCAACTCCGCTTCCGCCTCCCCCTCGTCTACAACCTCAATCCACGCTGCTTCAGGCACGACTCAGCTCCCCCATTTGCTCCAGGGCTTTCTCAGCTCCCCCAGCAGCGCGGCCCAGCATCCGCCAGCGGATGATAGTCGCCGCCAGCAGCAGGCCGGAGATCAGCAGTATCGCCGCCGAGAGTGCCCAGGCCGGCGCGCCGAGAGCCACAAGCGCGCTGTATGCCTCGGCGTACATCATACTCCGCCAACCCAGGAGCGCAAGCGACGTGTGCCAGAAGACGTCCAGCCACGAGAAGCAGAAGCCTACGACCAGCAGCTGCATCCACCTGCGCCGCGGCGGTCGGGCCCAAAGCGCAGCTTGGAAGATCAGAGCCAGGCCCAGCGTGCTTAGGCTGCCCGCAGACCGCATCCAGTGATCTGCGATTTCGGGAAGGCTCCTATCCAGCCAGACGCGCCCAAAGTATCCGGAAGCGTGCTCGAAGCGCAGGCTGGGATAGAGGTCGAGCCCCAAGACGTTGAGGCGTTCCACCCGGGCACCGAAGGCAATGCCCGCCAGTGCGTGGCCGCACTCGTGGATCAGAGTGCCCACCGCGAGGACGACAAACGCGATAACGACCGCGCCTGCCACCCAGGCCAGCCGTCCTCCCCAAACCGCCAACCTCTTGCGCAAGGCCATACCCAGGCTAACCGAAATCGATCGCACAGCGCCCTGTAAGCGCCGAAGCTAACCCGGACCCGGGCAAAGCCGAGCCTCCCTCGGTGCAGACCGCGGGAGGCGTTGAGGCTCGCATTGCCCGGGTCATCAGCCGGCAGGGGCTACGCTGCGCCCAGGTAGGCCCGCCGCACATCCGGGTTCTTGCGCAGCTCGTCCGCTGTTCCTTCCAGGACCACCCTGCCCGTCTCCAACACGTAGCCGCGGCTGGCGACGGAGAAGGCCATCAACGCGTTCTGCTCGACGAGCAGAATGGTCGTGCCCTCTTCGTTCAACTGCCTGATCACGCGGAAGATATCCTCCACCAGCAGAGGGGCCAGCCCCATCGACGGCTCGTCTAGCAGCAGCAGCCTCGGGTGGGCCATCAGCGCCCGTCCGATGGCCAGCATCTGCTGCTCGCCGCCGCTCAGCGTGCCTCCCACCTGCTTGATCCGCTCCTTCAGCCTGGGGAACAGAGTGAAGACGCGCTCCATATCCGCACGAATGCCGTCTTCATCGTCCCGACGGAAGGCTCCCATTTCCAGATTCTCCAGCACAGTCAGCCGGCCGAAGATACGCCGACCTTCAGGTGCCTGCGACACCCCCCGGGTCACTATCTCGTGCGCAGGCAGCTCGGAGATGTCGTTGCCAGACAGCGTGATCCTGCCCTGCCTCGGCCGCAGCAGGCCGCAGATGGTGTTCAGGATCGTGCTCTTGCCAGCGCCGTTGGCGCCGATGAGCGTGACTATCTCGCTCTCCTCCACCGTCAACGAGACACCTTTCAGAGCGTGGATGTTGCCGTAGTAGGTGTGGACGTCGCTGACCTCGAGCATCGTCACCATTCCTAGTTCCAACCCCTGCCAGCACCGCGCCCGAGGTACGCCTCTATCACCTCAGGGCTGCTCTGGATCTCGTCCGGCGTTCCCTCGGCAATCTTGACCCCGTAGTCCAGCACCGAGATGCGTTCCGAGATGTTCATCACCACTCGCATGTCGTGCTCGATGAGCAGGATCGTGATCCCCAGCTCGTCGCGCAGCCGGCGGATGAAGCCGATCATCTCTGTCGTCTCAGACGGGTTCATCCCTGCCGTCGGCTCGTCGAGGAGCAGCAACGTGGGCTTGCAGGCCAGGGCCCGGGCGATCTCGAGGCGACGCTGGTCTCCGTAGGGCAGGTTCTTGGCGAAGACCTCCTCCTTGCCTCCGAGCCCGACAAACTGCAGCAGGCGCCGCGCCTCTCGCTCGGCGGCCTCCTCTTCCCGTCGCGTGCGACCCAGCCCCAGCACTGCCCCGGGCAGGCCCGAATGCAGCAGGTGGTGCTGCCCGACCAACACGTTCTCCTGCGCCGTCAGGTTGTTGAACAGGCGGATGTTCTGGTAGGTGCGGCCGATACCCATCGACGCGATCTGATCAGGTCGCTTTTCGTTGAGCAGCACACCGTCGAAGTAGAGCGAGCCCTCT
>Ga0307421_1001485_pt1 | contig 14143 bp, 8 predicted proteins | sample SalMarWE160270MG_FD_202163 | JGI IMG/M metagenome (GOLD analysis project Ga0307421, IMG submission 202163) | Salt marsh sediment microbial communities from the Plum Island Ecosystem LTER, Massachusetts, United States - WE1602-70 | ecosystem: Environmental > Aquatic > Marine > Intertidal zone >...
GCACGCCTAGCACAAAAAGCTTCCAACTTTTTCATTACTTTCTCCAGATTTATATTTATATTTAAATCTACTCTTTTTACTCCCATCCCCTCTCCAAAGTGTAAACCATGTGCTTTGGTTTTAACAAAATGGGTTTATCTTAAACTTGTTTTTGCAGCAGGATGCAATTTTGACTACAAAAGACACAAAAAAATAGATAAAAGAGTATATGGGTAGATGTGTAAATGGGTAAAAACATTTAACCCATTCACTCATACACTCATTAACTCATTTTCTTAAGTTTAAACGACAAATCACACGAATTATTTTTTACTAATTAACGAATATACTACTTAACTAATTCACCGATATTAAGAGTTCTGTTTCATTACTTCTCTGACAGCTTCTACGAGTTCTTCATATTGATACGGTTTGTTTACGATGGCGTTGAAACCATGTTTTTTGAACTCAGACATTACCGGGTCTTCCGAATAGCCGCTGGAAACTATTGCCTTTATTTTGGGATCTATTTCCCTTAGTTTTTTTAAGGTATCCTCGCCACCCATTCCTCCTGGAATTGTTAAATCCAATATAACAACATCGAATGGTTTGTCTGCTTCAATGGCTTTTTTAAATTTTTCAGTTGCTTCTTCGCCATCGATGGCACCCTCGACTTTGTATCCGAATAATCTTAGGGCTTTGACGGTTGTGTTTCTCACAAAAGATTTATCGTCCATTATCAAAATTTTGCCCCTGCCTTTAAATAACTTTTTCTCGGTTTTTTCTTTTTCTTCTTTATCTTTCTCGGTTGCGGGAAGGTAAATAAAGAATGATGTTCCTTTTTCCGGTTCCGATTCGATAGTAACGTATCCTTCGTGTCTTTTTATTATTGAGAAAACGGTGGAAAGACCGAGTCCGCTTCCTTTTTGTTTCGTCGTAAAGAAAGGATCGAATATTTTAGAGATTACCTCGGGAGGCATTCCTATCCCAGTGTCTCTTACCTCTATCATGATATATTTTCCTTTTTTTAAAGGTAGGTTTTTATCCTCTTTTAAGTTGATGTTTTTACCTTTGATGATTATTTCTCCTCCCTCCGGCATTGCCTGGTTTGCGTTTAGGATTAAATTATTGAAAGTTTGTGATAGCTGTCCTTTATCGGCTTTAGCATTCCAGAAATCATCCGGAAATTCAAAATTGCATCTAACATTGGAACCGCTCAATACGAATCTGGCTGAGCTCTTTATTAAGTCTGTTAGTTCTATACTGCTTTTAACAGGGGTTCCGCCTTTTGAAAAAGTTAGAAGCTGTTGAGTCAGGCTGCGGGCGCTCTGAGCCGCTCTTTCCGATTCCTGTAATATAGTGTAGGACTCTTCGCTTGCATCCAGGTGCAGCTTCGCGAGAGATATGTTTCCGAGAATACCGGTGAGGAAATTATTGAAATCGTGCGCGATACCGCCAGCTAGAAGTCCTAATGATTCGAGCCTGTCCGCTTTTTCTCTTTCTTTTTCCATATCTTTGTATTCAGTAATATCTCTAATTATACCCATATAGGATTTTAAACCCTGATAAGTTATTTTTCTGATTGAAAATTCGCAGAAACGAATATCTCTGTCGTTGGTAATTATATTAGCCTCATAAACATTAGGCATTTCTTCTCCTTTTTCTCTTCTCAGTTCTATTTCTTTTACTATACTTCGGTCTTCTTCACTGATTATTTGCCACATATCGATCGCGTATAATTCTTCTTTGCTGTAACGAAGTATTTTGCACAGGTGATTATTAACGAATAAAAATTTATTATTTCTGAAGACGCAAATACCTTCTCTGCTGTTTTCTACAAGAGTCCGATATTTTTCTTCTGATTCTTTTAACGTCTCTGCTGTTTCTATTTCTTTGGTAATTTCTTTAACCACTCCCACGATGCCGTAGATTTTTCCGTCAGGATTTTTAAGTGGAAGATATATCTCCGAGGTGAAGGTCTTTGTTCCGTCGTTTGATTCGTAGGGTATTTTATCCCTTTTCACAACCTCGCCGTTCATAGCTTCTTTCATCATTTCATCGACTTCAGTCGTTTTTAAGTTAGGAAATATCTCCCAGGGTACTTTTTCGCTGTTTAGAACTTTCTCCCTGGAAACCCCGGATATTCTTTCCATCGAATTGTTCCAATAAGTAAAATGGAAATCCTCGTCCAAAACCAGAATACCATCTTCCATAGATTCCAAAGCATTCGAAAGAAGTTCTTCTTCCCTGCGAAGTTCCTCTTCCGCTTTTTTGAGTTCCGTAATATCTCGTGATATTCCAATAATACCGATAACATTGCTTTTTTTATCGTGACGGGGGACTTTTGTATAAGAAATCCAGTGCAATTCGCCATCTTCCCCAACTCTCTTTCCTACTCCACCAGCCATAGGTTTTTTGCTCTTTATTATATCTTGTTCTTCTATAAAATACTTTTCTGCTACCTCTTCTTCAAAAAAGGAAAAATCTGTTTTGCCTATTATCTCTTCTTCAGGAATACCAAACCTTTTCGCTTTAGAGGCGCTAACCTCCAGGTAACGACAATCCCTATCTTTGAAAAATATCTCATCAGGAGTTAACTCTAAAAGAGAATCCAATAAATTTTTTCGAAAAACCAGTTCTTCTCTTGCTTTTCTTTCTTTGGATATGTCTATTAGAGAAGCCATATAACCGTAGATTTTACCATTCTTGTCAAAAAGCGGTATAACATTCATAAGGCAGAAAAAAACCGACCCGTCTTTTCTTATATTTAAATGTTCTTTTGAGTATGTTTTTCCTCTTGAAACTTTTTCGGATATTTCTCTGTGGACTTCTTCCGAATTAGCTTCCGCGATTAAAAACTCGAGAGTTTTTCCTTTTAGTTCGAAAAAAGTATAGCCAAATAAATTTTTTGTTGCTTTATTCGCGTAGTCTATACTCATTTCGGTATTCATCCTCAGAATCGAATTTGTTGATTGTTCTATAAGATCGTTCAATTTGTAAATTTCTTTTTCCGCTTTTTTCATATCGGTCATATCTCTTATCAAAACTATAGCGGTTTTTTTATCGATTTTAGAGATTCGTGCTTCCCATTCTCTTATTTCATCTTTAACGTTAAGCTTGTATTCGAAACTTACGATTTTACCTGTTTTGATTGTTTCTTTAATACTTTTTATGGTTTGTTCCGCTATACCTTTTGGTAGTACGTCCTGTATTTTTTTATTTATAAAATCTTCAGGTTTTGCATAAAGTTCGCCTTCTTTTCCTGTGTAGTAGGAGATAAAGGTGCCGTCTTTTTTTAGTTGAAATAGCAGGTCGGGTAACGCTGAAAGTATTGCCCGATTTCTTGCCTCACTTTCTTTTAATTGTTCTTCTGTTTCTTTTTGTTGTGTTACATCTCTTGAAATACCTAATGTTCCGATTATTTTTCCTTCTTCGTTATACCTTGGGATTTTTGTCGTAGACACCCAGGTGATTCTTCCGTCAGGGTGGGTTTCCTTTTCTATTTTTGTTTTGATTGGTTTTCCCGTTTTAATTATTTTCTGCTCATCCCGGAAAGCCGGTTTCGCGTGTTCCTTTGTGAAATAATCGAAATCGGTTTTTCCTATCATTTCTTCCGTGTTTTCGACACCAAACTGTTCCGCTACAGATTTACTGGCCAATATAAAACGGCTTTTTTTATCCTTAAAGTAAATATGCTCTGGTATATTATCGAGAAGAGAAGTAAGCAGATTGCTTTTAAAAACGACTTCTTTATCGAGTTCCTCAAGTTGCTCCTTTGTTTTTTCATCCAATATTTTCTTTTCTGTTACTTCCCTTGTAATGCCTATTATTCCTGTTATATTGCCTTTTTCATCAGTTAAAGGGGCTTTGGTAGTCAATAGATATACTTCTTCACCGTCTACAGTTTCCGATTCTTCCCTATCTATAATAGGTTTCCCTGTTCTCATTATTCGCAACTCGTCCTTACGGGCTAATTCAGCAAGCTCTTTTGGAAAAAGGTCGAAATCGGTCTTGCCTATTACTTCATTTGTCGAATCCACTGAAGGAGCTCCCTTTTGCTCTACAAAAGCTCTACCCACTCGAATATATCGTCCTTCTTTATCCTTGAGATAAACTGAAATCGGAATGTTATCAAGCAAACTTCCGAATAGTCTCCGTTCACGAATTAAATCCTTCTCTAATTGTTGTGAACGATCTTCAATTTCCTTGAGCTTAGAGATTTTACTCTGCAAGTCTTTTAATTTCTTTGTTAGTTGGTTATTTTTCTTCTTATTATCTTTCATAAATATCAAAATATATTACATAATCTAAATTTCAAGTTGTATACATTAAGATTATGAAAAAAATCAAAAAAGTAAAGGAGGAATTTTATTTTTTTGATTTTTCTTTATTAAAACCCCACCCACAACCTAAAACAATTTTAAGCAAAGGCATAACGCGACAAAGCCGATAAAATGTAAAATTACGAATCGAGAATTCAAAAACCGGAAAGCCCAATGTCTCTTAAATGGCAATCGAACCATAAAGGGGAAAAAAGCTACAACACATTCAACAAGGACTTCCTTGACATAACAAGAATCATTAATTATTATGTATTATGGCTAAACAAAAATCAGCAAAGAAACTTACACTTATTCATATTTTTTGTATCGCTTCCGGCGCTATGATTAGTTCGGGTATCTTTATCTTACCCGGACTTGCCCATAGTAAGGCCGGTCCGGCTGTAATAATGTCTTATTTTTTGGCAGGTCTTCTTGCAGTGGCGGGTGTTTTTTCTCAGGCAGAGCTTGTTTCAGCCATGCCGAAAGCCGGCGGTACATATTTCTACGTTAAGCGTAGCATGGGACCAGTTGTTGGAACGGTCGATGGTTTTCTGACCTGGTTTTCTTTATCCCTGAAAAGTTCTTTTGCTCTGGTTGGTATGGCGGCTTTTTCGAGTATATTATTTGGGCTTAATTTTCAGGTTATAGCTGTATTGTTATGCATTATATTTGTATTTATTAATATATTAGGAATTAAAGAGGCAGGAAAGGTGCAGCTTGTGTTGGTTTTCGCTCTAATCGGCATCATGATTCTTTATGTGATTTTAGGGATTCCTAACATAAGAGTCGAGTATTTTAAAGATTTCGCTTCCAAAGGTATACCGGCAGTTTTTTCCACAGCAGGTTTTGTTTTTGTTTCTTTTGGTGGTATTATAAAGATAGCAAGTATTGCTGAAGAAGTTGAGAATCCGGAAAAAGTTATTCCGCTGGGGATGATACTTTCTCTTTGTGTGGTTGGTATCCTTTATATTCTGGTTATTTTTGTCACTTCGGGAGTTCTCGGCGCTTCTCGCCTGGATGGTTCTATGACTCCTATTTCTGACGGAGCAATGGTCTTTATGGGGAGGTGGGGAGGAATCCTTTTGAGTATTGCGGCTATTCTTGCTTTTATTTCTACCGCGAATGCCGGTATTATGTCTGCTTCAAGATATCCGCTTGCTTTGAGTCGTGATGGTCTTTTACCGGGTGTTTTTCAGAAGATAAACGCGAAATTCCACACCCCGCATGTGGCAATTCTTACTACCGGAGCTTTTATGATCTTGTCTTTATTTTTTACGCTGGACCTTTTGGTGGAAGCTGCTTCTACTGTTTTAATAATGACTTATCTTTTTTCTTGTGTTGTGGTTATAATTATGAGACAAAGTGGAGTCCAGAATTATAGGCCTCGTTTTAAGAGTCCTATTTATCCTTTTATACAATTGGCCGGTATCCTCGGTTACGCTTTTTTGCTTTTTGAAATGGGAATAGAGGTTTTAATAATTGTTTTGATACTTGTGTCTATTTCAATTATAATCTACCTGGTTTATGGTAGGATACGGGGGAGAGAGGAATACGCGTTGTTATATCTTATTGAGAGAATCACTGCTAAGGAATTAACAACACACTCGCTTGAAGAAGAATTAAAGGGGATAATTAGAGAAAGAGATAAAATACAGAAGGATCGTTTCGATGAATTGATTGAAAAATGTAAAATACTGGACCTTGAAGGAAAAAAAGATTTGCGAGAATTTTTAGAGCTAACCGCAGAAAAGCTTTCTGATTCTCTTGATATTTCACGTAAAGAATTATATAAGATGTTCATTAAAAGAGAACAGGAAAGTCCTACTTCAATAAATCCCGATATTGCCATACCGCATATTATAATCAAGGGAGAAAAGCATTTCGATATTCTTCTTGCAAGATGTAAGGATGGTATAGTCTTCGGAAAAGAATTCCCTTCGATTAAAGCGGTTTTTGTGCTTGTGGGAACGAAAGACGAGAGGAATTTTCATCTGAGATCTCTTGCTTCCATAGCTCAAATTGTAAGCTCGAAAGATTTTATGACGAGGTGGATGAGGGCAAAGAATATAGAAGATTTGAGAGATATAGTGCTCTTGGGAGAGCGTAAAAGACAGAGTTAACACCTCTTTTCCTCTTGACATTTTCTTGGGCTATTATATATTTAAACACATAATGGGCCTATAGCTCAGTCGGTTAGAGCGTTCGCCTGATAAGCGAGAGGTGAGTGGTTCGATTCCACTTAGGCCCATTTTTTATCTTTGGGGGCGTAGCTCAATTGGTAGAGCACCTGCCTTGCACGCAGGAGGTCAGCGGTTCGACTCCGCTCGCCTCCATATTTAAGGAGCTTAATGAACCCTATTTTAAAAGTAGTAGTTTTTTCTCTTCTTCCTATCTCGGAACTTCGTGGTGGCATACCTGTGGGACTTTCTTCCGGATTGCCTTTATCAGTCGTTTTTCCGATTGCTGTTTTGTCCAATATTTTAGTTTTTCCTATTTTTTATTTATTTCTTACTTTTATCCATGAATTATTGATGAGGTTGAATTTATACAGGAGATATTTCGATTTTTTTCTCGAAAGAACCCGGAGAAAGGTGGGCCCAAAAGTAGAAAAATACGGTTATCTCGGTTTAGCTTTATTTGTGGCAATACCATTGCCGGTCACAGGCGCCTATACCGGGACTCTCGGAGCCTGGTTTTTTAAGATGAAAAAAAGAAAATCTTTCTCGGCTGTGATCTTAGGAGTTATTGTTGCAGGTATAATAGTAAGTATCGTTTCTGTCTTCGGTATACATATATTCGATATTTTTATAAAGAAAAATTTATGAAAAAGAAGTCAGAAACCAGTAGTCGGTAGCCAGAATCCCTTCCCTATCCCCAAAAAAAACTAATTGAACCACAAAGTACACAAAGACCGCGAAGAATATATATAGGTCTAATGTCCAAGGTCCAAAGTCAAAAAAAGAATTAAACCACAAAGAGCACAAAGTTTTTTTAACTGCTAACTACTCTTTACTCCCTACTTTCTATTTTCCAAGTTAAATATTGACTTTTTTGGTATTATTTGTATCATCAAGTTATGAAAAAAATATCCTTTTTCCTTTTATTTGTAATATTGTTGCCTTTTAATTTGTTCTCTCTTTATCTTTCCTTTGAAAAGATTGGGGAGTATAGAGGAAATGCCGTTTATACGGATATAAGAGTTGTGGGTAAGTACGTGTTTTTGATTGCAGGTAAAGATGGTGTTCATATATTCGATGTTTCGAGACCTTCTTCTCCGAGTAAAATCTCTGTAATAGAATCGATGGATTATATTTATTCTATTGATATAAAGGGTTTTAATTTGTATATCGCGGATGGTACGGGAGGTGTCAGGATTTTCGATATTAGAGATAAAGGCAATCCCGAGCAGATTTCTTTCATTCCAACGAGACATAAATCTATAGATTTGAAAGTTTCCGGAGATTATTGTTTTGTAGCGGAGGAAGAAGGGGGTTTGAAGATAATCGATATATCGAAACCTATTTTTCCGGATGAGATTTTGGTCTGGGATAAATCCGGTTATATTAACTCGGTTGAGGTGGTACACGATTATATTTTTTTATCAGATGAAAAAGGTGTATTAGGGTTTTCAATTTCCAACATCGATTCACTTGATAGTTATAAGAGAATAAGTGAGATAGAATCGATCGATCAGGTTATTTCGGACGGATGTTTTCTTTTCGCGTCTTCATGGGAAAATGGGTTACTTGTTGCGGAAATAATAGATCCTTCTCATCCTTTAGTGCAGGTTTTACCTAAATACAGTGGCATTGAAAAGATTTGCCTTTCAGGGTTTTTCCTTTATTTTGTCCAGGGTAGCATAGTAGGAGCTTTAAATATATTAGTTCCTTTTAACCCCTATTTATCCGGCAATGTTGGTTTCGCTGGAAGTGTATCTTCTGTTTATGTTACAGGTAATTTGTTATATGTTACATGCGGTTTTGATGGTTTTAAAATTCTTAAGATTTCAGATTAACGGATTCTCGATATTGTTTTTTATTAGAAATAAAGTTTGTCAGGTTTTTGTTTTTATTAATGACTTGCGAAAGTTAAGTCACTGTATATATTCGAGTTACCATGGATTTTGATTTTATAATAGTTGGGGCAGGGCCTGTTGGTTCGTATTTGGCAAATTCTCTTTTAGAAGAGAATTTTTCCGTAGCACTTTTTGAGAGGAAAAAGGAGGTAGGTGAGGGAGTGATATGCAGCGGTATAATCGGAAAAGATGCTTACGAGAAATTTGCGTTGCCGGGAAAAGCTATTATCCGGGAAATATCTTCACTTAAGCTCTTTTCTCCGTCTCTGATAGAATTGGATTACTGCAAAGAAAAACCCTTCGCTTACGTTGTTGATAGAAAAATATTTGATAAAGAATTATTTGCGCGGGTTGTGAATGGTAAGTCTGAGAGTTTTTTAGGATGTAATGTTTTTGATATAGCGAGGACAAAAGGCGGGATCGAGGTTACATATTCTAAAGGAAATGAGAAATTCCGAAGAAGCGCGCGATGTATTGTTATAGCTTCAGGTACCAGTTTTTCTCTTCACAAAAATATAGGAATTTCCGTTCCAGAGAAGATGTTATGGGGGAATAGGGTAGAAGTTAGCGGAGGAAACAAAGAAAAATCTATCGAAGTTTATATTTTGAATAAACCTAATTTAAGTTCTTTCGGTTGGATTGTCCCTTTGAATGGGTATACCAGAATAGGAGTTCTTTCTAATGATAGTAGTCGGGAACCACTGAAGAATCTAATATATAAAAGTAATGGACGATTTAATATTGATTTGGATTTTGCGGAAAAAGCTCCTATTGCCTGCGGAAATTCTAAAGAAATAGTAGGAGATAGAGTGATAGCAGTTGGGGAAGCTGCCGGACAGGTAAAGACGACAACCGGGGGAGGAATTTATTATGGGTTAGTCGGAGCCTCGATTGCCAGGGAAGTGCTTGTAAAAGGGGCTAAAACAGATGTTTTTTCCGCAGATTTTTTAAGTACATATCAAAACATCTGGAATGATAAAATGGGAGATGAAATAAAGAACGGAATTATGGTGAGAAATGTTGTAGCGAGAATTACACCCGGGTTAGTTGACAATGTTTTCGATTTTTTGAAGAAAAACCCATCCATAAAAGAGAAATTGGAAAGCAAATTCCGTTTTGATTATCATCAGGATGTAATTAAATCCGGCATTAGGTTTTTTCTTAATAAAATTCCAAAGAAATTCTTTTCATTAAGTTCTTCCGGAAAGTAAATAATTACGTTTTTATTAGTGTTAAAGTACCAAATTCCCTGTTATACAGAGAGATTGTATAGTCCTGTGGAACTGTCAGTCAACTTTTTGTTTTTTTTGCAAAAAATTGAAAAGATTAGCCACTAAGTCACCAGTGTATCTGTGTATCTGGGGTCAAATCTCTGTATCTGTGTATCTGGTGTATCTGGGGTCAAATCTCTGTGTATCTGGGGTCAAATCTCTGTATCTGGGGTCAAATCTCGACACTTGACAAATTCATGGATTCTTCGAATCTCGGTTGAATCGTTGAATTGTTGAGTAGAAAAAACATTCTTGTGTCTTAGCCTGCCCCGTAGGGAAGAATGACCGTATCGGGGTGTCTTCGTGGCAATTAAGTAGCGGCTTTGCCGCGCTATGGCATATGCAACAATCACGGATTAAACAAAGAAATATTTTGTTATTTAAGATTCACCCCCTCCAAAAAAACTTCGAGTAACAACAAATCACACGAATAGCACGAATAAAAGAAACATAAATAGCCACTGATAAACACTGATAAAAAAAATTGTTGCTAAAAAATAAAAAAAAGTATTACGGGATGGGTAGTTGGGTAATCCGTGCTAATCCGTGAAAATCGGTGGCTAATTAAAAATTTATTTGTGAGATTTGTGCTATTTGTTGTTAAAAAAATGGTTGTGGGGGGCAAAATACTTCTTGACATAATTGAAATAATCATTACGATTATATTGATTGAAGAGCTTTCAAGATAAAATAAATTTATGAATTTAGGACTATTTAACGATTTTGTTATTTTACTATTCAACCGCCTTCGTTAGAAGGCCGTGCGGGAGGAAATATGTTGAGGAAATATTTATTTGTTCTGGTTTTAATTATGTGTTTGGAATCAGTTGCGGAGGACGGTGAGGTAAAGATTACAGCAGAAGACATTATAAGGACGATGACGGAAACTTTGAATCCCAAGCAGTCCGATGCTCTGATGGAAATGACGATAATGACTTCGAGTAATCAGGAGAGGACCTTCGTTTACAAGGCATATTCGAAGAATAAGGGAGAGAAGAGTCTTATGAAATATCTCGAGCCGGGCAGGGTAAAAGGGCAAACGGTTTTGATGCTTAATAATGCCGATGATATTTGGATGTATTTTCCGAGAACAAATAGAGTTAGAAAATTAGCCACGCATGCTAAAAGACAGAAAGTTCAGGGAAGTGATTTTTCTTATGAGGATATGGGTTCTTCGGATGAGTTTATAGATGATTATAGTTCCATTTTAATAGGGGAAGAGCAAAAAAATGAAAAACTCTGTTATAAGCTTGAACTCACAAAGAAGGAAAATTCGGGTGCAGGTTATTCGCGTCTTGTTATGTGGGTCGAGAAAGAAACTTATGTTCCTTATGTTATTAGTTATTATCATGAGAAGGATTCAAACCTTCTTGAAAAAGAACTTTTCCTTAGTGATGTAGAAATAATCGATGATATACCAACTCCTATGAAAATGGTTATGTATAATAGGCTAGATAACACAAAAACATCTATGAGTACTAAGGAAGTAGCTTATGATGTGGATCTGCCCGATAATCTTTTTACTGAAATGGGTATGAAAAAATGAGAAGCAAGGCTTCTTCTTTGACATTAGTTGTTTTTGTGTTTATTCTAAGTTTACTATTAGTGCCGGATTTTTATGCGGAAGAGCTTGATTTATTTGGTTATTTCGAACCGCAATTTATTTTTATTTACAGGGAGGGAGAATCGTACCAGATGAATTCTGATAAACTCCGGGTAGATTTGAAGCGTTCGGTCGGTGGTGTGGAATTTGGGTCCGATTTAATTTACACTCTTTATTATGGTAAAAAGAATTGGAATATTCTTGATTTCTTTTCCGATGAGATCAGAAGCGAAGTTCCTGCGGGGATGCAGTCTTATTTCCTTTTTAGTTTTAACGATACTTTATATTTAGATAATACTTATGTCAAAATGTCGAATTCGAGAGTTTCCTGTACTTTCGGGAAACAACAATTTTCGCCTGGTACGGGATATTTTTCTAATCCGGTGGATGTATTCAATTCGAAGGACGCGCTCGACCCGACGTACGAACAGACCGGACATAACGGGGCAAGAATGGATATTATGTTTTCGAGCAGGACGAATCTTATGTTTCTTTATTCTCCTATCGAAGGCGATTGGACGAATTCAGGAAAACTTCTTCGTTTTAAAATCGGATTGAGTCATTTTGATTTTACTTTAAGCGGATATGAATTCCGGGAGCAGCTTACCGATTTCTATTCGCTTTCTGTAATAAACCAGAGGAGAAGGCTTGTTGGATGTGAATTCGTGGGGCAGCTTTTTGGTTTAGGGGTCTGGGGAGAAGGAGCTTATAATTTCCTGGAGGAATCCGATGATTTCTATGAGTTTTTAGTGGGAACCGATTATACTTTTGAATCCGGTTTTTATTTTTTGCTCGAGTATCATAGGAATGAAAGAGGGAGAACAAGTTACCAGGATTATGATATTAATGATTGGTTGAGGTTTTATCTGGGTGAGAATAAGACCATAAGCCGGGATCAAATGTATGGTATGGTCAGTTATCCAATAACCGATTTAATAAATCTGCAAATTCTATCTATTTTTTGCATAAATGACGGAAGTGCTGCGATTGTTCCCGTAATAGATTATAATATTTTTGAAAATGTGGATTTAAATATTATGGGGAATATTTATACGGGTAGTGAAGGAAAGGTCTATAACAGTAAGCTGGGAAATGGCGTGGTAATACGCGCGAGGGTATATTTCTAAAATGAAATATCAAAGTTTAAAAAGCAAAATGACAAAATTGGGATTTAGGATTTTGGGTTTAGGATTTAGTGAAAAAACAAAAAGAAAATCTTTGTGCTCTTTGTGTACTTTGTGGTTCAATGAATTTTTTGGGAGTTGGGATGGGATTCTGGATTCTTTTTTATATTTTTATAAAAAAGGAGGTTTGAGATGAGAGAAAGATTACTTAGAAAATGGGGGCGTTTTTCGACTACGCATCCATGGCGAATTTTAATAGTTCTTTTTCTGATTGCGGCAGTTTCACTGGGAGCTGTAGCGTATCTTTATACAAATAAAATGTTTACGTTGGATATGAGCTGGTCTGATATGCTGCCCGCCAATGAACCTATGGCGGAAGAGTTCGATATGATTCTAAATGAATTTACAAGTGTGTCGAATACAATAATCGTAGTACGGGGGAAGGAGAAGGAAATAAAAAAGTTTGCCGATAAGATAGCTCCCCAAATCGAGAAACTCTCCGATTATGTTGATGAGATATATTATAAGATAGATAAGGATTTTTTCGCAGAGCACGGTTTTATGCTTTTAAAGGAGTCTGATCTGAAGAGTACTTATGATATGTTTGAAAACCTTAATCTTATACCTCTTTTGAGGAGTATAAACGATAATTTTGAAGAAGAATATATAGGAGATGATGAGGCTCTCAGCACGAAACAGAAAGAGGATGAAGCTGTGATGTCTCTGGATGGATTTCAGTACTGGATTTCTACGATGGATAAGTTTATCAGCAATCCTGCTGAGGCGGAAGAGCAAGTTGCGGAGGATGCAGTCGAGAGATTTCTTTATGGAGATCCGTATTTCATTTCTCAGGATAAGAGAATTCTTTTGATGACTGTCAAGCCGACTTTCACGGCAGTAGAGATAGATAAATGTGTCGCTTCGACTAATTCGATACAGGCGATACTCGACAGGAATTTAGCCGATTTTCCGGGTGTTGGAGCCGGGCTTACGGGGAGTATCCCTCTTCAGAGAGATGAAATGTATTATACACAGAGAGATATGACTTTTGGTTTTATACTTGCTCTGGTATTGGTTTTATTCTTATTTATTATTACTTTCAGGATGTTGAGCGTACCGGTCCTCGCGGGGGTCAATCTTATTCTCGCGATTATTATAACATTAGGGCTTGTGGCTATTTACCCGGGAAGACTAAATATTATGACCGCAATGTTTGGGGTTATTTTGATTGGTCTCGGTATAGATTACGCGATACATATTATTTCTTTGTACAGCGAGCGTAGAGAAATCGATCCCGATACGACTATCGCGATGGAAGAGGCGCTCGTACGGTCCGGAGGGGGAATAATTACAGGCGCTTTAACTACCGCCGCCGCTTTCTTTACTCTTTCTATATCGGTAACGCGGGGTATAAAAGAAATGGGTATTGTTCTCGGAATGGGTATTATATGCGCTATGGTTGTAACTATGATTGGTTTACCCGCATTTCTCGCGGCTATGGAAAGATTTTCAAATAAATTCAGGAAGAAACCTTTTCAGCCTAAACATATTGAGTTTAAGGCTCTGGAGAACTTAGGTGAAAGTATAAACCGGCGTCCTTTTAGATATTTATTGATTGGAATTGTTTTTACCGGATTTTTTTTCTATCAATTTAAATCACGTCTAAAATTCGACTATGACATGCTTAACATAGAACCGAAAGGACTTCCCTCGGTTGCACTTCAGGATACAGTTCTCGAGGCTTTCGATCTTTCGGTCGATTATGCTAT
>Ga0307421_1001486_pt1 | contig 14139 bp, 12 predicted proteins | sample SalMarWE160270MG_FD_202163 | JGI IMG/M metagenome (GOLD analysis project Ga0307421, IMG submission 202163) | Salt marsh sediment microbial communities from the Plum Island Ecosystem LTER, Massachusetts, United States - WE1602-70 | ecosystem: Environmental > Aquatic > Marine > Intertidal zone >...
CAAGGGCCTTTTCGAACTCCATATCGGACATGGTGGAGAAGGCCTGCTTTCCCATCTGGAGCGCTATCGGGCTTTTTGAGGCGAGTTTGGTTGCGAGCGCCAGTGCTTCCTCCATGAGTTTCTCTTGTGGGACCACCTTGTTGACGAGTCCGATCCTCTCTGCTCTCTCCGCATCGATGAAATCCCCGGTCAGGAGCATCTCCAAGGCAAGCTTTTTGCCAAGACAGCGGGATAGCGGAACAGCAGGGCCCATGCAAAAGAGCCCTACGTTGATGGCAGAGGTAGCAATCCTGGTTCCCTCGGCCACGACTGCCAGATCCGCCGCTGCCACCAGCCCGGCGCCATTTGCAGCCGCCACCCCATGAGCGGCAACGATCACCGGTTTCACCATATGCGCGATGGTCAGGCTCATCTTCTCCATGTCCTGTATCCACGCCCGGTACTCAAGGATGCTTTTCATGGGCATAACGGAAACATCGATACCGGCACTGAAGACCCGGCCATTCCCCTTGATTATGATTGCCCTGACCTCCCTGTCCTGATCCATATCAGCCAGAGCCTGGTTCAGTTCTTTTGCCAGCGTGGTGGTAAAGGTGTTGAGCTTCTCAGGCCTGTTCAAGGTGATGATCCCGATGTGGTCCTGCCTCTCGGAAATGATGGTTTCAAAGTTCATATCTCCTCCTCCTTGTACAATGATCACGTAAAGTGTTCAGGTTAATAGGTAGTTGATAGCATTTCATGCTGTGGCGGATTTGTTACCTCTTTATGCCTGAAGGCGTTAAATAACGTTCCTGAATATAGGCCGTTGAAACTAAAGAGAGTAATACCCCGAAGGGCAAGCGAACAGCCGATGCGCAGCGTATATGCTATGTTATCTGCTGTGTGTCCAGACAGACTCAAACTGCCCCGGTTTCCACTTCATACTTAATAAGGGGAACAGATATGGTAGGCGCTTCATTTATACGATTGCTATCCTTAAGTAGCACAGCGATATGTTCTCCTACCTCTGCATTGACAACTTTTTCGCCACATTGAGGACATACCCCAGCTGGAACTTTATCAATCACTACCAATTTGTCCTTAATCCAAAAGTCCTGCTGGATGCTCTTTTCCTCTAGTGGAGTATTACAGATGTCGCATTTCCCATAATTATACACTTTTATCACCTCCTAAATTATTATAGGGCATAAACAGTTATAAAAAGCAATTTGCCAGTACTTTTGATTCTACAGATGATACCAACCTCTCTTTCATCAGTGGATCGGCCTACAATTTCGTAACGTGTACCTCTGGGATCCCGTTTAAACTTCCGTCTAATCCTGCCTGTTTCTATGGTTCTTTTGATATCAGCAAATTCAAGATCATCTATCGCCATCTCTTCAAAGAAGTGAGGGATTGTGAATTCATATTCTTTGTCGATTACCTTTTTGCGTATTTTATCGATTATTCCCAGAATATTTCCTCCTTTTAACCATAACACATAATTATCATATTCACATATTCCTACGCATGGCAGATAACGTTTCCAGCATATACGACCTTGCGCCCGAAGGGAGCAATGTCCCGAAGGGCAAGGGTGCTAACCCGATGCGTATATGCTGTGTCATACGATACGCTGTGCCGTGAGGATTTTGATAAAAGGATATGATTTATTATCTATTTTCAATCTCTACGGTCTCCTTCTCCACTTCTGGATAGCTATCATCGATCGCTTTCTGGACTTCAATTGTCTTTTGAAGGGATGTTACAATCTTGCAGTAATGTTTTATATCATCAAGGGATAATCTTCTTTTCTTTCGATCTTTTAGCCATTTATTACAAACCTGATAGCCACCAATTTGATACTCCCAGACTTCTTTTGTAACTCCCTCAAAAAACTGAGTCTGATTTACATAGACATATTTTTCTTTTTCATCATATCTCAATTTTTCAACTCGCTCATTAGCTTTGCCCTGAAACTTGGCAATGGGTTGGTCAATTTCTGCTGATTTAAGTAAATGTAAATCAACGAGATTTTGGCCATATTCAGCCATTTTGCTAAACAGTTCGTAATCCTTTGTAAAAGGAACCCTTGGAAAATCAATCTTTAGGAACTCGGCATATTTTATGCGATAAATATTGGAATAAAGGACAGCATAAATATAATAGAAAATATCTTCAGGTGTCGGTTCTTTTTTATAGACTTTAGAGAGAGTGGTGAAAAGTTCGGAGCTAATATTTGGTTGTTTTCCCTCTGCCCCTTTTGTATGGCTGAACAGGTCTATTTTGTTTGTGTCGGGGTAGTTGTACAGAGGAAAAAGATAAGCATTTGCGTTAGCCGTTTCCATGATATGATAATCAACTAAGCTGTTTGCTACCCAAGTATGATTAATTTTTTCGATTCTTATCTGTCTATTTGTAATCAACCCCAAATTCTGTTGCATCATGTGCTGCATGACTTCTTTGCGAGAGCGCTCAATAACTTCATCGTGATAAAAAATCCATTGAATATCAAAAGGCCTATATAGAATATTTCTTATTGAATCTTCCCAGTTTGCATCTTTCCTGACTTTCTCCCTTGCAAGTATTAATTTCCAGTTTGATTTATCCTTCAGGTTAAATGTCTGCCTGACAAGTTCATCTGGCATTTTTTCATCACAGAATGTTCTGATACGCCGTTTAAGTGATTCTTTATCAGAGTCTATCACGAAACTATCCCTTGATGTTACTATACCAACGCTATTCAATGGAAACACTTCAGTTATTTTGGGGTATTTCTCATAACTTTCTAAAAGCCTCTCATCTCTTGGGATAAAAAGATAAAACTCAGATTTAGACGACAGTTCCTGCCATTTGATTGTTTTTATATCATTCTCTAAGAGCCAATCATATTTTCCTTCTCTCAACCCCCAAATCTCTGAGTGATATATGCTACATCTTTCCTTCCCTTTCTTTTTTATAAAGAGGGCAATAGCTACTCCCTGTCGGATGTCAAAGACATTCTGGTCTTTCGATCCATCAGGGCATTTCTCTTTTTTCAGGCTGTTACCATGTAAATCCAAGATATAAATCTCATTGAAACTGCTCATTAATGATTGCCGCATACCTCTGAAGGTTGGATTATCAAGATAACTGTGATTGGTAATAAAGCCTAAAATCCCTTCACCTATTTGGTCTATTTTCCATTGAGCAAAACGTATAAACTTCACATAATCGTCTTGCAACCCCTTAGGATTTTTCTCTCCTAAAGGCTTCCCATCAACCTGATAGTAGACTCTAATCTCTTTTGATATCCATTCACCCACATTGGCAGAACTTATCGAATAAGGCGGATTCCCGAGTATGACCAAGATAGGCTGTTCTTTTTTGACCTTGCCTGCTAAATGTGATTCCTCAGAAAGTGAAGACATACCGGGGAGAGCGGTTTGGGTAAGTTCTTCCATCTCTAAGGTATTAGTTAAATAGAGTTTGAACCTATCATTTCCTCTGAGTTGATACCCAAGTTCTTCTACGAGAAAAGAAATCTTTAAATGACCAACTGCATAAGGCGCCATCATCAATTCAAAGGCGTAGAAATTCTCAAGGACATGGTCTTTTATAAAATTCCCTTTCCCCCCTTCGCCATATTTGCTAACAAATTCCTCTACTGCCAATTTGGCTGCATTTGCGCAAAAGGTGAGGGTGCCTGCCGCAGGATCTAAAACTGTAACAGATTCGTTTGCAAATCCGTCAGGTCTATTGAAGTGCTCCTTCAATATTTGGTGCAGAGAACGAACAATATATGAGACCACAGGTTCCGGGGTATAATAGACGCCTCTTTTTTCCCTTGTTTTCGGGTCGTATTCAGCCAGGAAGGTTTCATAAAAATGAACGATTGGGTCTTTACCTTTGCCTTCGTGAAAATACTGGTGAAGGATATTCTTTACATCAGTAACCGCTAATACTTCTGAAATATCGTCAATAATCCACTCCATCTGCTTAGGTAAGTCGCCAAGTGAAATGAACTTAAAAACATCTCTCAGAATTCCGATAGTGTGAGGAATGCTATCGTATGCAAGTTTTCTATTAAACCCGTTCTCTGAGCGGGTTCGGGCGGCAAAGAGTCCGTAAGTGATGGTCTGTGCATAAAGATCCTCAAATTCTTCTTTTGATAATCCACTTATAAGATATTTTCTAAATGCCTCATAGAACCCTAAGATAAAACCTTTTCCTGAGCCTTCTTCTATTAACTCCTCTGCAACGACCTCATCCCTCAAAAAACGTGTCCTCTTTGCTAATTCTATTGCCAGGGTTTTGGAATCATAGACTCTCGGCAGGGAGAAGGAAAAGAATCTCTCAAGCAGTTTAAGAAAATCGGATTCTTTTTCAACAGGCGGGATGGCTTTAAGTTTATGTACAATAAAAGGTCTGCCAATAAGAACTGTATCTATTAAATTGCCATTACGATAAAGTCTAAATTCAAAAAAATTGGTCAAAATCAGATTCGGGAAGGTATGCCGATAACGTTTTAATTGCTCTGTTGTTTGTATGTGGTCCAGGCGCTCAACTGTTGGCGCTTTGGCTTCAATGTATCCAACGATATGTTGTTTCCCATCCCAGATTCTAAAATCAGGATTTCCGGCTTCGGTCTTCTTTGGTAGCGTTGTTATGTGGATATCTCTTTTGCCTGCCTGTGCGTGTCCGCACGCAGCCAGGCCAACTGATTCTGTATATTCCTTTAACAAGCCTTCAAGAATAGAGTAATAACTTTCTTCCCTGGCGTCTCCACGATTAGCAATCTCATATATTCTTTTCAGATACTGCTTGAGCATTTTGGCCTTTTTGATAATTTTAAATTCTTATGCACGGCATTGATGAACTCGTAAAAAGTCTCAAATCTGTCTCTTCAGTCATTCTGGCGAAAGCCGGAATTCAGTAAATTCAATAGATTCTGGATGCCGGATCAAGTCCGGCATGACGATTGGAGGACTTTTTACGAAACCATCAGCATTGCGTATAAACTAAAGATTGTATACGAAGTGGAGCGTAGCGGAATTCTGGATACAATCTGGTTGAACAAAGCCACTTCGCTATTAATATGGCGATTCAATCCAACAACTTTGCTTTGGTAGATATCTTAGCGCTGCTAGTATTAAGGTGTATGGGTCCTTTAACCCGTTAATCATATCGGTCTATAGGGCGGCTTTGTTCTCATACGCCCTTCTTAGCCGTTATATGAGCAATTGCCTTTGATAGCCTTTGAAGCACCATGTCCCGGCCCATAATCTCCATCACCTCGAAGATGCCCGGGCTCACCGTTGTGCCCGTGAGGGCAACCCGCAAGGGCTGGGCAACCACACCGAGCTTTATCCCCTGCATTTCTATGAAGGCGGCCAGGATACGCTCCAATCCATCCTTTGTAAAGGGCTTTGCTCCCGTAAGAACGGAGAGCAATTCTTCGAGGAGATTTAAGGATTCGGACACCAGGAATTTCTCATCCGCCTCGGGTTCATAGGTGATTTCTTCAAAGTAGAACAGCGACTTCTGTGCCATCTCAAGCAATGTCTTGGATCTCGGTTTTAGGGTTCTGACCGCCCCTGTTACCGTTTCCCTTTTCATGTGCTCGCAGCCCAGGCTGTGGAGGAATGGGATGAGGAGATCGGTGAGAACTTCGTCGTTTTCTTCCCTGATGTACTTTGCGTTCAGGTCGAGGAGTTTTTCCATGTTAAAGATCCCTGCGGATTTTCCCACGTGATCGAGGGAGAAGAGATCGATGAGCTCCTGGATGCTGAATTTCTCCTGATCCCCGTGAGACCACCCTAAACGGGCCAGAGCATTGAGCAGGACATGGGGCAGGATTCCCATTGCTCGAAAGGCGAGGACCGAGGTTGCCCCGTGCCTTTTGCTGAGAGGTGTCCTGTCCGGACCGAGAATCATGGGCAGGTGGGCATAGTGGGGAATTGGCTTTCCGAGGGCCTTGTAGATAAGGATCTGACGGGGTGTATTGTTTATATGGTCATCGCCCCTGATTACGTAACTCACCCCCATCGTGCTGTCGTCTACTACCACTGCGAAATTGTAGGTAAACGTGCCGTCGGAGCGCTGCAGGATCAGGTCGTCGAGTTCTTCATTTTCAATGGAGATGGTACCTTTTACCAGATCGTTGTACGTGGTTGACCAGGTCAAGGGGCTTTTCAATCGCACCACGGCGCCCGGTGCCTTTCCGAGGCCCTTATCCCTGCATGTGCCATCGTATTTGGGTTTTAAGCCTTTTTGGATGGCCTCTTTCCGTTTTTTCTCCAGTTCCTCAGGGCTACAGTGACAGTAGTAGGCGTTGCCTGAGGAAAGCAGTTCTTCAAGCGCCTCATGATAGAACTGTGACCTCTGGGATTGAAAGTATGGCCCCTCATCCCAATCCAGGCCGAGCCATCTCAATGATTCAATGATGGTCTCGGTATTTTCCTTTGTTGACCTGGCCTTATCCGTATCCTCTATCCTGAGAACGAACCTTCCATGATGGTGGCGAGAAAAAAGCCAATTGAACAGCGCCGTTCTGGCTCCCCCGATGTGCAATGTTCCGGTCGGGCTTGGTGGAAATCGTGTGACCACCTGCTCCTTATCCATATTCATGATTTAGCTCGCTCCTTCTCACCTCGCCTTGCGGACTTGATCCGGCATCCAGAACCTGTTGAATTTACTGGATTCCGGCGCCTGCCCCGGACTCGATCCGGGGTTCGCCGGAATGACGAAAGAGGCAGATTTCAAACTTTTTACGAGTTTGTCAAGGTTTTATTGTTTAAAATTTGTCGCCAACTGAACGCCCAACTCCAGGGCCTGTCTGTTCAAGTCCAGGGTGCCCGAGGGGATCCTGACCTTAAGTACCTTCATGATCGATTCCTTTTTGACAAGCTGGGTGAGGTGCGCAAAGGCGCCGATCATACAGATGTTGAACACGATTGGGCTTCCGATTGTCTCGATCACCGATCGGTACAGATCAAGCCCAACTTGTTTGGCATCTACCTTGTTCCTTTGCCGCACGTAGTGGTTATCGGTTAACAGAAGTCCGCCTGGACGAATAAGGCCGGAGAAGTTATCGTATGCCTCTTGGGTGAGGCACACGAGGATATTCGGCTGGATCACCTTGGGGAACCGTATGTCGGTATCGGAGATGATGACATCGGATCTGCTCGCACCTCCTCTTGCCTCCGGGCCATAGGATTGTGATTGCACTGCATTGAGGCCATCGTAGAGCACCGCTGCCTCAGCCACGATGATAGCCGCGGTGATCACACCCTGCCCCCCGGAGCCTGAGAAGATGATCCTACGTCTTTCCATCCCTATCCTCCTTGAGACGCCGTCTGCATGATCTTCTCGTATTCCTCGCAGTACTCCGGCAGTTGTTCGTCAACGAAGATCCCACGCTCTATTAACTCAGGGTTATTCTCCTTATCCTTGCTCCCTATGGGGGTTGTGTGGGCCCTGTAATATTTGAGCATCTCAACAGCGCTGGAGAATTTGTTCTTCCTACCATAGTAGGTAGGGCACTGAGAGAGTACATCCACGATTGAGAATCCTTTATGTTTGATCGCTTTTTCGATGATCTTTATCATCGAGGTCACATGAAAGGTGGTGGTTCTCGCCACAAAGGATGCCCCGGCCCCTATAGCGAGCTTTACCACATCAAAGGGACGATCTATATTGCCATAGGGAGCGGTCGTGGCAAAGTCGCCATAGCCTGTTGAGGGCGAGGACTGTCCCCCGGTCATGCCGTAAATATTGTTTTTCATGATAATGGCGGTGATATCGATGTTTCTTCTCGCCGCGTGGATAAGATGGTTGCCACCGATAGCGAAGGCATCGCCGTCCCCCATGGGAGCGATCACCGTTAGTTCCGGCCTGCTGAGCTTGACGCCTGTGGCAAAGGCCAAAGCCCTTCCGTGAATGGTGTGAAGCGTGTGGAAATCCAGGTACCCGCAGATACGCGAGGAACAACCAATGCCTGAGACGATAACGATATTATTTTTCCTCATCCCAAGGTTTTCAATTGCACGGATCATAGCTCCCATAATCGTGCCGTGACCACACCCAGGACACCAAAGATGGGGAAAGAAGCGTTCCCGAATGTAGTCCCTCACGGCCATTTTTATGCCCCCTTTCCCTGGATTATCCTGAGGATATTCAAGATGTCGGCAGGGGCAATAAAGCTGCCGTCGATCTTGTTGGCAAGAAACACGTTGCCGGGATTATCGGAAACCCTTTTTACCTCATGAAGGATCTGGCCCATATTCATCTCAACGACGATCACACACGCAACTCCCGAGCACCGCTTCTTGACTATCCCATCGGGAAAGGGCCATAAGGTCTGGAGCTCCAGAAGCCCGAGTTTTTCGCCCCGCTGCCTCCTGTCTTCTACCACGTGAAGTGCAGTTCTCGCTGATGATCCATAGGAGATGAGCAGGATTTCTGCGTCGTCAATGTAAAACTCCTTGGTCATGGCGATCTGATGGGTATGGCCCTGGATTTTATCGACCAGATGTCGCATCAGCTCGTACACCGCCTCCGGGTTGGTGGAGGGGAAACCCCACATATCATGGGCGAGCCCCGTAACATTATACCTATGGATACCACCGAAATCGGACATAGGCAGCCGGCCATCCTCACGGGGCAGATAGGGATGATAATCGGTTCCTTCGGGCACCGAGGTCTTGAGTCTTTCTACCACGCGGATTTCACCTTGCTCCGGCATTATTAGCCTTTCCCTGGTATGGGCGACCACCTCATCCAGCAGCAGGATAACAGGGCTCCTGAATGTCTCGGCGAGATTGAAGGCCTCGACCGTCATGGCAAAGACGTCCTGGTTATTCGATGCTGTAAGGGTAATGATTGCGTGTTCTCCATGGGTACCCCAGCGCGCCTGCATGACGTCTCCTTGGCTTCCGCTCGTTGGAAGGCCGGTTGAGGGTCCCCCCCTCTGCACATTCAAAATTACACACGGTGTCTCGGTCATTACCGCAAAACCGAGCGCCTCCTGCATAAGGGAAAACCCTGGTCCGCTCGTTGCGGTCATGCTCTTCTTGCCGGTGAGTGAGGCCCCGATTATTGCACACATGGAGGACAGTTCGTCTTCCATCTGGATGAACTTCCCACCCTTTCTGGGAAGCCGGTAAGAAAGCAGTTCAGCTACCTCCGTAGATGGGGTGATGGGGTATCCCGCGAAAAAATCGAGGCCCGCATAGAGGGCTGCTTCCACACAAGCCTCATTACCTTGCAGGAAAAGGACATTCTTTTTCAATGAAAAATGTCTCCTTATTTAATGTAACCACTAAGACACAAAGTCACCAAGTTAATGACATACTTTTTTGTACCGAATCTGATGACTGGCACGTTGAAACAAGGCCTTCGCTTAATGATTGTGCAATATAACTCATTTGTTCCTTTGTGCCTGCCCGCCATCGGCTTCGCCTTAGGCGAGGCGGGCGGGTCTTGGTGACTTGTGCCCTCATACTAGTTCGATTGCCAGATCGGGACATAGGAGTTCACACATGCCGCAGCCGTTACAGTTATCGGGGTATGCGAGTTGAGCCTTTTCCTGCTCATCCAAAGCCAAGGCATCCTTAGGGCAGAATTCAACGCAGATTCCACACCCTTTACACCATTCCCTATTGATAGCGGGCCTCTTTTTTTCTCGATCGGGCATGGCACTACTCATATCATAGAATTTTCATTTGTCAAGCGATTTGGCATATAATAGGAGTCCAGGATAGTGGTCCTTTTATGCACGGGAAAATAGTCATGTATGAGATGATAAATATCTTATAACTATTGTGAATCATTATATAATATAAATTTCTAATAGGGGCATGCCGTTTTGCCTTGACAGAAGATATGTCATTCAGTATTCTGTCGACAGCCGACTATTGCTCATGAGAGAATGATCATGGATAAGAACGCTACCAGACATGAGAGAAATGAGTGGAATAAAATTGAGGTTAAAAGCCTGATGGAGGCAGTGTTGGATGATCTGCGCAAGCGCATTCTTACCGGAGATTTTAAACCGGGTCAGAAGATAAACGAATCCGAGATCGCCGCGAGGTTGGGGACCAGCAGATCACCGGTAAGGGAGGCTTTTCGGGTACTGGAGAGAGATGGGCTTATTACCACGTTACCTCGTAAAGGTTCCTATATTACAGATATAAGCGTTGAGGATCTAAAGCAACTTTTTGAGCTCAGGAGGATATTAGAACTTTATGCGATAGATTGCATAAATAAGAGAGCAAAAATCTTTCCGGATGAGACACAAGTCATGATGAGAGAACTCGATAGAAGCCTTTTGAAGAAACATGATCCCTACAGCGTTATTTCGGGTTTTCATTATACCCTTGTAGAATTTTCTCATAACTCTCGATTGATAGAACTGTATAAGATATTGGCGGTATCATTAAGAAGATATTGGCTGATTTATCATAGCAAAGAGGGGCAAAAAGATATTTCTCTAGAACATCATCAGGATATTGCCGACTGCCTGAGAAGAGGGGATTATTCCGATGCTAAGAAACTCATTAAACGCCATTTGCGGTATGTAGAGGGCGTGGTGAGGAGCCAAGTTACAAAAATTGTATCACTTTAGTACATGGTAGCGGGTGTTTTCGGGAAGATATCAGAATAATATGCAGAAGCCGACTCTATGAGCTTCATGGTTGCAGACAACATGATTCCTGCCGGAAATTACTATTTCTCCGGCAACGAGGCGGTGGCGGAAGGCGCTATTGCCGCCGGATGCCGCTACTATGGAGGCTACCCCATTACCCCTTCAAGCGAGATCATGGAGAGAATCTCGGTCCGATTTAACGAGGTCCATGGCGTGTTCATGCAGATGGAGGATGAGATTGCCTCTATCTGTTCGGTTATCGGCGCCGTGTGGGCGGGCGCCAAGGCTATGACCGCTACTTCAGGCCCGGGCTTCAGCCTCATGCAGGAGGGAATCGGCTATGCCGCATTGACAGAGACCCCCCTGGTGATTGTCGACCTCCAGAGAGCAGGCCCAGGCACCGGCCAGGCAACCAGGGTGGCCAGCGGGGATATCATGCAGGCCAAGTGGGGTTCACATGGAGACTATCAGGTGATCGCGCTCTCCCCCTGGTCGGTGCAGGAGATGTATGAGCTGACCATCGATGCCTTTAACCTGGCCGAGCAGTACCGGGTCCCTGTGTTTCTCATGGGAGAGGAAGCCCTTGGCCATTTACGGGAAAGGGTCGAGATAAAGGCGACCCTCCAGGTCTTTGATCGGGAAAAAAAGAAGGGCTCACCCCCTTTTGGGACTGACCGGGACGATGGAATTCCTCCCATGCCCGCCTTTGGCGAGGGAGAGAAGCTCCTGGTCACCGGCTCTACCCATAATGAGCGTGGAATCAGGAAGACCGATGACCCCGAGGCCCATTCACGGCTCGTTGCCAGGATCAACAACAAGATCCTTACCAACAGAGACAAGATCATCCAGACAGAGTCATTATACACGGACGATGCAGAGGTGGTGGTTGTCTCCTATGGATTCACCGCCAGAAGCTCCCTTTTCGCGGTGAATCAGCTCAGGGGTGAAGGCAAGAGGGCTGGCCTTCTCCGGCTCAAGACCATCTGGCCCTTTGCCGATCGCATAGTCCGAGAGCTGAGCAGCACCGTAAAGAAGCTCTTTATCCCCGAGATGAACAGGGGCCAGATAGAGGGCGAGGTCATGAAATATGCTGCCTGTGAGGTGATCCCCTACTACCAGACAGACGGGGAGATCATTCATCCGTATCAGATCATGAAAGAGGTAGGGAGGCTCGTATAATGGCCAGGGATCTGGAAACCTATCTTCGTCCTGGTATTGCTTCAACCCCCTTTTGCCCGGGATGCGGGCATGGGATCTTGATGAACCTGATCCTTCGGGCCATCGACGAGCTTGAGCTGGACATGGATGAGATGCTGTTCGTCTCGGGCATAGGATGCGCTGGTTGGATCCCGAGCCCCCATTTTAACGCAGACACCCTCCATACCCTGCACGGGCGGGCCATTGCCTTTGCCACAGGTGCGAAGATGTTCAACCCGAAGCTCAAGGTCATGGTCATCAGCGGTGACGGGGATCTCACCTCTATCGGCGGCAACCACCTCATCCATGCCGCACGCCGGAACACGGATCTGACGGTAATCTGCGCCAACAACATGATCTATGGCATGACCGGCGGTCAGGCTGCCTCAACCTCCCCGCTCGGTGCCCGTACTTCCACCAGCATGGACGGCAATATCTACCGTCCCTTCGATCTCTATAGGCTGGTGCTCGGCGCCGGTGCTCCCTTTGCCGCTCGGTTCGCGGTGACCCAGCCCGTATCCCTGGCAAAGACCATTAAGCGCTGTCTCACCACGCCGGGGTTTACCTTTATCGAGGTGCTTTCTCCCTGTCCCACCCAGTTCGGCAGGAGAAACAGGTATGAGACCCCTGCTGATATGATGAAGCTGCTGATGGAGCGGTGTATCTCAAAGGATGAGGCTGCCCGTCTGTCGGCAGAGGAGCTCAAGGATATGATCGTTACCGGAGAGTTTACCAATGAGCAGCCTTAAACAGATTCGCCTCTGCGGCTTTGGCGGGCAAGGTATTGTCGTGGCCGGGGTGATCCTGGGTCAGGCAGGCATCAGCGATGGAAGATGGGTCGCCGGATCGAGCTCATACGGAGCCCAGGCCAGAGGGGGATATGCGAGCTCGGATGTGGTGATATCCGATGAACCGATCACCTTTCCCCATGTGCTTAAGGCCGATATCCTCATTGCCATGTCCCAGGAGGCCTATGACCGCTATATCCAGGATATTGCCTCCCATGCCGTGATCCTTTTTGAGGAGCCGACGGTGAGCCCTCGAATCATCAGCGGGGTCACCCAGAAGAGTATTCCCGCAACCCTGCGCGCCATAGAGGAGCTCAATCAGAAGCAGGTGGCAACCATCGTTATGCTGGGTGCTGCGGTCACAGCAACCGGGATCGTGAGCAGGCAATCCATGCTGTCGGCGATACAGGGCACGTTAGGTGGGAAATTTCTCGAGGTAAATATCAAATCCGCTGAGCTCGGATTTTCCCTGGGAGAACAACCATGACCGTTCTCGGCAGAACACATATCCCGGTCGTCAACCATGGGCTGTGTCAGCGATGCAGCATGTGCGTGAGGGCCTGTCCGGCCGAGCCGTTCATTGAGCTTCGATCCGAGCCGGACACATCCCGGGGATATGTGTATTCGAATACCGATCTCCTGACCCAAGAGACCCTTCCTCCCTGCCGGGCGGCGTGTCCCCTCGGTCAGAAGGTGCGAGACTATGTCCAGTTGCTGGAATCCGGAAATACACGGGAAGCACTCCTCGTGATTCGCGAGGATAACCCCCTTCCCGGAATATGCGGCTATGTGTGCCACCATCCCTGCGAGCAGGCCTGTGTTCGGGGCAGCTGGGGTGAGCCGGTTGCTATCAGGGAGCTGAAGCGGTATGCAGCTCACTATGAGATCGAGCACCTCCACGAGATCGTGGAGGCCCTGAAAGGGCGGAAAAACCCCTCGCAGGGAAAGAAGGTGGCGATTGTGGGGGCCGGCCCGGCCGGGCTTGCCTGCGCCTTTGCACTCCTGATGCAGGGCTGTGGGGTTCTTATCACGGATGCCCTCGATACACCCGGTGGGATGCTCGTGGGCGGGATACCGTCCTTTCGCCTGCCGAGGCTGGTCGTAGAACACGATGTTGAGGTGATTCAATCCCTGGGTGCAGCATTCACCGGTTCTGTGAGACTCGGCGATGGGCTCAGCATTGAGGATCTGCAAAAGGATGCGGATGGAGTGGTTCTGGCTACAGGGGCGTGGAAGGACCTCGCGCTGGGGGTTGCGGGAGAGCAAACCAGCGGGTACTTTCAGTGCCTTGAGTTCTTGCGCATGGTAAACAAAGGACATCTGAGGAAGCTGGCTGGAACGGTGGCAGTAATCGGGGGCGGCAATGCAGCCCTTGACACGGCCCGCAGTGCCCTTCGATTGGGCCCTGAGAATGTCTCCACCATCTACCGGAGAAGCCGGGACCAGATGCCGGCGAGCCCTGAGGAGCTCGATGCCGCGATTCGGGAAGGGGTGAAGATGCGCTACCTGGAAGCTCCGACAAGGATTATAACTGAAGAAGGGCGGGTG
>Ga0307421_1001487_pt1 | contig 14131 bp, 12 predicted proteins | sample SalMarWE160270MG_FD_202163 | JGI IMG/M metagenome (GOLD analysis project Ga0307421, IMG submission 202163) | Salt marsh sediment microbial communities from the Plum Island Ecosystem LTER, Massachusetts, United States - WE1602-70 | ecosystem: Environmental > Aquatic > Marine > Intertidal zone >...
TTAATTATTATTTTTTTTAATATAATATATTCCTCTAATAGAGTATCAAAAAAATTAATTTATTCAGAATCGGATTCAGATAATGGTCGATTGATTAAGAGAGAGACACAAAAAAATTCTGATTTTTACAATACTTTATGTCCAGAAATAACTATGACAACGACTGATGGCAATGTAATTCATTTAGATGATATGATCGGAAATGTCATAATAATAAAATTTAGTAGGTTTTATAAAAAAGATTTATCTTCTCTTGTTTATCTAGATCATATGTTTAATAAATTTAAAAAATATGGTGTATATTTGTTTTTTGTGCATTCTTATGGTGAATATGATGAAAACAAAATTAGAAAAATCTGTCATCTTTATGCTCCTGTTGTTAATGATTTTGGAAGGATTTCTTATAGCCTTAATTCAGCTCCAGATGATATTATTATAATAGGCAGGGATTTTAGAATAAAATTCAAACTGTCTACCTCTATAAACTTCGATAAACCCCTAGTTTATAGAGAAGTTCTTAAATGGATTTCCAATGAGACATCGTTTCAATCTCTTGAAGATTCTCCTGAATTTTTTTCAAAAATGAATTATATTTTTTATGAAGATGTATTTAAAAATAAGGAATACAATTTAGCTAATCAAATTCGCAGGAAAAAAACTATTTTAACATTATATACATCAATTTGTGCAGGTTGCGATGAAGGATTAAGGATTGAGCTTCTTAAGGAATTCACTTTAAGAAACAAGGATAATAATGTAATTATATTATTTGGAAAGGGGAACAATAAATATGTAATTAAGCAATTTGCTTATCTAAATAATTGGAATGAATATCCTTTTTCTATAGGAGTGATAAAACCTATAGCTAGTGATGTAGAGGAGGACTATTATTCTCTTTTTAATCTTGAGGTTGATCCAAGGACATTTATTATTAATAAAAATGGGAAAGTTATTTTTGCCGAAAGTTTAAGAAATTCAAAAAAGTTAAATCCGGAATTCCTGAAAAAAGCGAAATGAAAAGTATTCGTTATTTTTTTCTTATTTGTATTTTAATGATATTTCAAGGTTGTAAAGAAACAAGCTCAGGGCCATCTGATATTCAATTAAATGAGATTGTATTAAAAGATTTAATGATATCAGAAGAAATTAATGTATCTATAATTGAACATCCAGAATCTAAGAACAAAAATATTACTTATCTTCGACTATGTAAGAAAATTGAATTAAATTCATCTGATAATAGAGATAATTATTTTGTAAATATTACAGATCTTTGCATTGATAGGAACGATAATTTATATGTTGCTGATTCTACTCTCCATAAAGTATTTAAATTTGATAATAAACAGGAATTTATCTTGTCATTTGGAGATTCTGGACAAGGTCTTGGAGAGTTCATAGGTATATTAGGAATCAATTCAGGAAATGATGGGAAAATATATATATCAGACAATAGAGGCCTTAAAATTTGTATATTTTCTCCAGAGGGTAACTTTATAAGAGAAATTCATCTGGAAAGTAATCCATTTGATATTCCTGTAGTTAATTCTAGAGGTGAAATTTATTTGCTATCAGGAAGTGGATTTGAAATTATCGATATTTACGGATCTGACTTTAACTTCTTACAATCTTTCTTAAATATTAAATTTAACCACTACTTTCCATTAGAAAAGCCTTCCAAACCTATTCTAAAAAGGATATTATTATATCCACCATCATTCAGAAGTGTACTTAAAGTTATGGCGCCTAATAACCACTATTATATTATCCTAAATAATTCCCTTTTGGTATTTCATTATAATGATAGAAATATACTTGAGCTTCTATTTAAAGCTTATAATCCCAGAATTTCTGAAGATTTGATAAAAAGATATAATACTGTAAAGAAAAAAGGAGGTTGGATAAATTGTTTTGGTGCTGCATTTTTAGATAATAAAAATTTGCTTAATTTAGTCTATTTTAATAAAGCTATAAATGAACCGGAAATTTATAGATTTAGAAGTACGGGTCAATTTGTAGATACCTTAAAAATCTTAAATCCTGAATACAAATCTAACAGAATTGTAGAAGCATGTGATAGTAAAGGTAACTATTTTGGGATAAATAATGAAAAATCAATAATATATATCTATAGGACTTATTAAAATTGGAATTAAGTTTAAAATTAATTTAATTAAAATGAGGGGAGGTAAACATGAAAAAATTTACTAAAATGCTAGATATCTTACTTCTTGTCACTTTAATATTCCTCACCATTATTAACCTGGCATTTACAGTAGAGGCTGCGGGAGCCTGTTATATAGCAAGTGATCTTTGTGAGGCAGAAACGATGATGGTATGTTGGAAGGCTTGCCGTCCACTTGATTGTTCATATGTCGCATTTTATACTTATCAATGTGTGATAAGTGTTTGTAAACAAGGATGGTATTATGAATGTTCTGATGGTTCCTATGATTATAATGACTGTACTGCAGCTGATCGTTACTGCCCTTGGTAATAATTTCAAAAAGAATGATATAATTCCATTTAGAAGTAGCATAAGCAGATTTGGATAGAAATCTGACCGTTATATAAACACAAAGAGAAACCTATATGAATAGTATGAAATTCGTAGTATATATAAACGTCTTATTATTATTGGTTTTTAATATCGGGTTCCAAAATATCCAGCATGAAGCGGTGGCCATCAACATCGAAGTCCCTGTCCGTGTCTATAAAGGAGATGCCTTCATAGACAGTCTGACCATTGAGGATTTTGAAGTCTACGAAGATGGGATTTTACAAAAGATCGAAGCGGTTTATCTCATAACAAAGACAGAGGTCCAGAGAAAAGAAAAGGCAGCGCAGATAGAAAAAATCCCTGTTCCCGAGGTTTCGAGGTGTTTCGTACTTGTATTCGAAGTCATTAACTGGCTTCCCCGGATCAATGATTTGATCGATTATTTTTTCGATACGGTTTATCAACCTGGAGATTACTTGATCGTAACAAGCCCTGTCAAATCCTATAATCTGAGTGAAAGAGCTTTGAAGCAGATGCCCAAAGACCGGATCGGCAGTCAATTGAAGAGCCTTTTAAGGAAAGACATCATAGAAGGAAATATGGGATACAAGAGTCTTATGCGGGATATCATTTCTTTTGAAGGTCTGACAGGAAGAACAAGCCTAATGCTCGTTCAAGATATGTTCAAAAGGCTTAGAGATTATAAATATTTTGATGAACATAAAATGGAAAATGTTTCAAATTTTCTTAAGCACATTCAAGGGCAGAAGCATATCTTTCTTTTCTATCAAAAAGAGGAGATTCCCGTGCCTACAGAAATTGAGGAACTGGAGACGCTTGAAAGCATCCCGTTTGATATAAATAAAATAAAGCAAATCTTTGCTGATTCTGAAATAACCACTCATTTTATCTTCTTAACAAAGGAGTTGGTAGGTACGCTCGATATTGAACAGATGGGGGGATTGCATATGTCTTTCTCTGACATCTCCATGGATGTATTCAGTGCTTTTTATGAAATCGCCAAAACCACAGGGGGCGAAACCTATGTCTCAGCTAACGCTTTCTTGGCCTTCAAGCGTGCTTCAGCCGCATCTGAAAACTATTATCTTCTCTACTACACTCCCAAAGATTACAAAGCGGATAATAAGTTCCACAAGATAGAAGTGAAAGTCAAAACAGGCCGCTTCAGGATCACCCATAGGGCAGGATACATAGCTGATTGACTTATGAGATGTTTGGATGACCTGCGCCTCGCATCTGCAGCGAGCTTGACTTGTGAATAACCCAGGATAGAGGTCAAATCGAGAGTTATCAGTGATAAAATGTTAAAAGTATAATGCAGCTCTAATATTATTTTTTTTTGGCCCATACCATGATGCCGTATCCCCTCTGGAAAAAGAATATTTTATCTATTCGCGTAAGAAGCCAGATTAGGGGGTAGATCAGCGAGTAGAGACCGAATGCTTTTTTACTCGAGGCGAACTCGCTTGAAGTGGAGGGCCGTATGTTTCCGTCTCTCAATTTGAGGGATTTTTTTGACAAGAACAACTTTATGTACAGGAAGTTGAGCAGAAGCTCAATGAGCTCTGTGAGAAATCCGGAAAAAGAGCTGTGTTTTATGAATCGGAGGTCAGCTTTTTCAATAAGAGTCTTTAATCCTTTTAAAGAATATCCCTCTCTTTTATGGCCGTAAAATTCCAGCTTCATCCCCAGAAGAGGACGGAGGTAATTAAGGAGGAAAATTTTTCCTGTTCTTGGAGTCGCTGCGATGAATTCACCCTGTTTTTTAAGCACCCTGCATATCTCATTCACACACATCTGGTCATCTTCGAGATGTTCCAAATAGTCAAGACACACCACTTTATCAAGTGATTCATCTTTAAACGGAAGGGGCCCGGGCTCCAATTGAATGAGGTTTTTTTTGAGGATTTTTTTACTGGATTGAACATTTACAAAATCTTGATCCGCGCTTATCCAAAACCCTCCTTTTTTCCTGAGAAAGTAACTGAGGATGCCCTGAGCGCATCCAAGATCTAACAGGCGGTCATGAGGATTCACCTTTAGATGTTTGTTTATGAGACTGATTTTTTCCTTTTTTTTAAGGGATTTGTTAACGAGCTTGAGCTGCCAGTCTTCTTGTTGCATTATAAGGGATTATATAGATATCACTTGGGTATGGTCAAGCCGCTTCATAAGTCAAAGAAAAGGAATATGGTGAGGGTTAGAGAATATGTATGTGACGGCATTGAAGAATCAGCCTTCTTGACTCCATCCTTGCTCTCTAATAATATAGAGATATCGTGAAAATTGAATGGATCGTGGTCGGGCCCCTGGAAACAAATTGTTTCCTTGTCTATTCTGTGGATAATTCAGAATGTGTCATCGTTGACCCGGGAGCTGAACCAGATAAAATAATAAAGGGAGTCAAGACAAAAAACCTGAGACCTGTAATGATAGTCAACACACATGGCCACGTGGATCATATCGGAGCGAACAAGACCATCAAAGAGGAATTTGATATTCCCCTGTATATACATGAAGCTGATTTAAAACTGCTGAAGAATGCTCTTCAGTCAGGATTCGGACTTATGATCGGTGCGCAAAAATCTCCTCCTCCGGACGGATTTCTCAAAGAGGGGGATACCATCGAGTTAGGCGGCTCTCATCTCGAAGTGCTTCACACGCCGGGTCATTCACCAGGAAGCATCAGTCTGTTGGGTGATGGGTTCATACTCTCCGGGGATACGTTGTTCCGGGGAGGAGTGGGCAGGACCGATCTTCCCGGAGGCTCCTGGGATAAGCTTAAAGAGTCAATAAAAAATAAAATTTTCAGTCTTCCTGCGAACACACTGGTTCTCCCAGGACATGGTCCTTCCACAAACGTTGGCTTTGAAAAGGACTCCAATCCTTACCTAACATGAGTCAAATCTTTAGTTCCCGCAGTAATGCCTTAAAAGCGTTTGTTGAATTTCTTTCCGTTGAGAAAGGTCTCTCTCAAAACACGGTTGTTTCTTATTCCCGGGATTTGGGAAAGTATTTCACTTTTCTTAAAAAAAAGAAGATCGGCTATCTCAAAGCAAAAGAACAGGACGTCACGGAATTTATCCACGGGTTGAGCCGTTCCGGACTTTCTCCCCGTTCCACAGCAAGGATAATTTCATCCATAAGAACTTTTTACAGGTTTCTTGTGCTGGACAGGGCTGTAAAAACAAACCCGGTTGAGAACATAAGCTCTCCAAAAGCCTGGCTGTATCTTCCGCAAGTGCTCAAGGTGAGTGAAGTGGAACGTCTTTTGAATCAACCTGATGAAGAAAAAGTCCGTGGCATAAGGGATAAGTCTATGATGGAACTTTTATATGCCACGGGTTTAAGAGTGTCGGAGTTGGTTCAGCTGGAACTGAATGCTTTGAATTTTAAGGATGGTTTTTTGATATGCAGGGGAAAGGGAGACAAACAAAGAGTCGTTCCTATAGGCGGTTCTGCTGTGCTGGCGTTAAGGAAGTATCTTGAATTCTCGCGTCCCAAGCTTTTAAAAAGAAAGAGCGAATTTGTCTTTTTAAGCCAGCACGGGAAGCCCTTTACCAGACAGGGCTTATGGAAGATTTTAAAAAGATACGCTGAAAAAGCCGGTCTTGAAGAAAATGTAAGCCCTCATATTCTCAGACATTCTTTTGCCACTCATATGCTGGAAAGAGGCGCAGACCTCAGGTCTGTTCAGTCCATGCTTGGCCACAGTCAGATAACAACGACTCAAATCTACACTCATGTGAGCCGGAAGAGGCTGAAAATGGTGTATGATAAATACCATCCGAGAGCCTGATCAAAATATTTTCATCTTCGCCTTGACATAGAGGCGAACCACTGCTATACTACACGGCTTGTTTTATGATTAAACTAATAAGTTTAGTCAGCAAACTATGAGGTATCAAAATGAGCGATTTTGATTTAAGAAAAAAAAGAGAATTAAAAAGAAGGCTGGAAAACAGAGGAAATATCCTTGATGTCGCAGAGAAGCTGTTTGTGAAAAACGGATATAGAAAGACATCCATGGATGATATTGCTGCCGAGGCTCAATTTTCCAAAGCCACTGTTTACAGATATTTTGATGGCAAACTGGATATATTGATCCATATAGTAAAGGATTCAATGAGTGAATACAGTGATAAAATGATGAATATCATAAAAGAAAATATTTCAGCAGAGCAGAAAATAAAGAAAATCATCCATTCAATCCTCAGTTATTTTCAGAAAAAAAAGAACCTGGCCCGAGTCTTCTTGGTGGAAAGAGATCTTATGAAAAAATTCGTGAGTGTGGAAAAAGGCGGTCATTTTTTCCATCATTTTAAAAAGAAAAAGGTGCCTGAAGATTTAGAGACCCTTTTTGAGGAAATTTTCAATCAGATGTGCAAAGTTATTAAAGAGGGGATTTCCTCAGGTGAATTCAGAAAAACGGATCCAAGAGAAGCCACGTTCCTTCTGAATTCTATGGTAAGGGGATTCCATTTTCAAGGTTTTAGCGGGAGAAAGGAATATTCAATTGAGAAAAACACTGAATTGATCAGTGATATTTTTATAAACGGAATAAAAAGAAAATAGACTGGGAACGTTTTAAAGGAGAATTACATGAAGAAAGCAGCGAAAACACTCATAATCGTCAGTTTTGTTCTTTATACAGGAAGCCTGGGTTTTTCTCAGGAAAAATTAAAACTGACTTTAGAAGAGAGCGTTGCATTGGCTCTTAAGCAAAATCCCCAGCATCTTGCCACTGGGCAAAGAGTGGATGCAGCAAGGTCCGGAGTGAGAGAAGCCGTCTCCGCCTTTTTCCCCTCGCTTAACGGGCAGGGCCAGAGAACCCTGAATGAAAAAGTGATGGAGCTTGAGTTCCCGTCCATGGTACCGGGAGAACCACCCCAGAGAGTGGAGATTGACTTCACACGTGATTATCAGTTCACCTTTGCATTATCAATGCCTCTCTACACGGGAGGACAATTGGTTTCCGGCTATAAACAGGCAGATTATAATCTGAAGTCGTCAAAACAAGAACTGAGGCAGTCCCGGCAGAGTACGGTTTTCAATACAAAACAGGCCTTCTTTGGGATTCTGTTAGCTGAGCATTTTGTTGAGGTTGCCCAGGGTTCGGTAAAGGATGCTGAAGATTTCTATGAAAATGTAAAGATCCATTATGAAGTGGGAATGGCTTCTCAGTTTGACCTGCTCCGCTCAGAAGTGAGGTTGGCCAATTTACAGCCTCAATTGATCAAAGCAAAAAATAATCTGGAAATAGCCAAGCTCAATTTGAAGACAATTCTTGGATTGGATCTTTCAAGTGAAATAGAAGCTGAAGGAAGGCTGGAATACATTCCTTCAGAAATAGACCTTGAAGAGTGTATAACCAAAGCTTTGAGCAACAGGCCTGAATTAAAGCAGCTTAACTTTCAAAAGAGAATTGCAGGAGAAGGGCTGAAGATGGCCAGAGCTTCGGGGCTCCCATCCGTTGCTGTTTCTGGCCAGTATAATTACTGGGCGGATCAATTCAATTTCAAAGATGACACATGGCAGAACTATTATTCGCTCAATCTGGTTTTAAGCATACCCGTTTTTAACGGATTATCATCTTCAGCCAAGGCAGCCAAATCCAAGGCTGTGATCAAAGAGCTGGAGCTGACTCAGGAAGGACTTATTGAGATGCTGAAGTTTGAAGTAATGCAGGCGGTCTTAAAAATCAAAGAGGCTGAGCAGTCCCTGCTTTCACAGGAAAAAAATGTGGAACAGGCTCAAGAAAGCCTGCGTATTGCGGAGTTAAACTATAATGAAGGCCTTGTCACAATCCTGGATGTACAGCAGGCACAGACCGCATTGGCCCAGGCAAAGACAAATTATTCCCAGGCACTTTATGACTATTCGGTTGCACGTGCAGAATTGGATAAGGCGTCGGGAGTGGACAGAAATGAATAAAAAGGCAAAGGAAAATAAAAGAGAACAGGAATTTCAATCATTCGGGAGAATTCAATTGAAAACACAAATCATATCAAAAATTTTTATTCTGGTTTTAGCTGCTTTTTTCTTATTTGCTTGTAATGCCAAAGTTCAGGAAGAAGGAAGTGAAGAGGTAGTGAGAGGAGCGGCTCCGGTCAAGGTCACTGAGGTGAAAAGGCAGCAAATCTCTGAAAAAATATATTACACAGGCCTCATAGAAGCAAGAGAAAAAATCGTTATCACACCTGAAGTGAGCGGGAAAATAGCAAAGATCAATGTAGAAGAGGGAGACAGGGTTAGGAAGGGAGATGTTCTTGCGGAAATGGATACAAGAACAGTCCGCCTTCAACTCCAGCAGGCGGAAGCAGGAATGGCAGTGGCACAGGCTAATTACAACGATGCCCGCAGAAACATGGAAAGAATGGAAAGGCTGCGGAATGAAAATGCCGTATCCGAACAGCAGTATGAAAAAGTCAAGCTGGCTTTTGAATCGGCTGAAGCCCAGCTGAAACAGTCAAAGGCGGCTCTTGATCTGGCTGAGCATAATCTGGATGTCTCTATAATGACAGCCCCATTTAACGGAGTCATAGCCTCTAGAAATGCCGAGGTCGGGGATATCATCAATCCCATGATGAGTGGAGGCTATTCAACAGCCAGCGGAGTTTTAACTTTAGTGGATTTTTCCGTAGTAAAGATAAAAGTACAGGTTTCTCATGAAGATGTAGTCCGGATTAAAAAAGGCCAGAAAGCCAGCCTTATAGTCACGACGTTTCCTGATAAGGTCTTCCCCGGAAATGTGTCGGTGGTCAATATGGCTGCTGACCCTGCAAGTAAAAAATTTGGTGTGGAGGTTCAGGTCCAAAATCCGGAACTTTTATTAAGGCCCAATGTTTTCGGTGAGCTTGTGTTAGAAGTGAGCACTCATGAAGATGCTTTGGTCATCCCTCAAAATGCAGTTGTGGAAGACAGTTATGTGTTTGTGGCTGAGGATGGCAGGGCCGTAAGGAAAAAAATTATCATAGGGCTCCAGAACACCAACCTTTTGGAGGTTCTTCAGGGATTGGATGAAGGAGAATCAGTTATTGTGGAGGGCAATTATGGTCTTGAAGATGGTGCTGAGATTGAAGTCAGTGAGGTACTAAAATGAAATTACCAGAATTTTCTGTGAACAGAAGAGTCACCACCATAATGCTGGCTCTGATACTGGTCGTCCTGGGAATGCTTTCATTCACCAGATTGGGATTGGATTTTTTCCCGGATCTTGAATATCCTACAGTTTCCGTTGTCACCACTTATAGCGGAGTATCGCCAGAAGATATTGAGAATACCATTACCATTCCCCTGGAGCAGGTCATCAATTCAGTGAGCAGGGTTAAAAATGTGAATTCAGTGACGTCAGAGGGGGTATCAGTGGTCATGGTGGACTTTGAATGGGGGACCAATCTGGACTTTGCGGCTCAGGATATCAGAGATCAGATAGGACTTTATCAGGCCTATCTTCCTGAAGATGCTTCTGATCCTCTGGTTGTGAAGTTTGATATCTCCCAGATGCCCATTATATTTTGGGGGGTCACTTCTCCGATGCCGACCTATGAGCTCAAGGAACTTTTTGATGAGGAGGTAACCCCGCGGTTGGAAAGGATCGAAGGAGTGGCTTCCGCCCAGGTCTATTCCACGGATATAAGAGAGATACTGGTGGATCTGGACAGAACAGCTATGGAAAGCCGCATGCTGTCATCAGAGCAGATCATCCAGGCTTTAAGAATGGAGAACCTGAATCTTCCGGCTGGCTATATTGTGGAAAGGCATTCTGAATTTCTCGTTAGAACTCTGGGTGAATTTGAAAATCTTGATGATATCAGAAGGACTGTTGTGGGCAGCACCCAGACAGGAGAGCCCATTTATCTGGAGGATGTGGCTGAGGTAAAGGACACCCTAAAAGAGCCCCGTTACCGTGCCCGTATTCAAAAAGAAAATGGAGTTTATCTTTTCATTAGTAAAAGGTCCGGGGCCAATACAGTCACTGCAGCTGAAGCGGTCAAAAAGGAGCTTGAGGAGATAAAAAGGACTCTTCCTGAGGGAGTCGAATTCTATGCTGCCATGGATCAGGCTGATATGATCCAGGGTGTGATTCGAAAGACCGGAGGAAATGCCCTGGCAGGGGGAATCTTGGCCATATTTTTCATATTTGTTTTCCTTGGCAATTGGCGTCCCACAGTCACGATTGCTGTGGCCATTCCTTTATCAGTCATTGCCACCTTTATAGCTCTATATGCCGCAGGCTACACTTTAAACCTTCTTACACTGGGAGGTCTTGCTTTGGGAATAGGCATGCTGGTGGACAATGCCATTGTGGTTATTGAAAATATATTCCGCCATCTTGAAGAAGGCAAGGATAGAAAAGAGGCTTCAAAAATTGGGGCATCTGAAGTGGGAATGGCCATCACAGCTTCTACGTTGACCACCATTGCTGTCTTTTTCCCAATGGTTTTTGCTTCAGGGATAACCGGAAAGTTGACCAGAAGCCTGGCACTGGCCATTGCTTTCTCATTGATCGCCTCGCTTTTTGTGGCTCTCACCATTGTTCCTATGCTGGCTTCCTATATATTCAAACTGAGAAGGAAAAGAGAACAGGAAAAGTCTAAGAAAAAATTATTTTCCATATTAAGAGATTTTTATGAGAACACCCTGCACAAAGCACTCCGGCACAGAGGTAAAGTCTTAGGTGGAGCTGTTGTGCTGCTTTTGCTTTCGTTTGCACTGGTCCCTTTTATTGGAACTGAATTCATGCCCAGTTCAGACCAGGACATGCTCCTTATTAAGGTCAAGATGCCTATCGGGACATCCCTTGAAGAGACAGACCGGGTGACTTCTCTGGCTGAAGATATCCTGCTCAATGAACCTGAGGTTGATATCGTCTCGGCTCAAGTTGGGAGTATGTCTGAAGAGGATGCTTCGGATGCGGCCTCGGGATTCGCGGCTTCCGGAGTTCACGAGGCTCTCTTATGGGTCGGATTAAAGGAACAGGAAGAGAGAGATCTCTCGGATCTGGAGGTACTTGAAAAAATAAGAGGAAAACTTCCACAGTACAAAGGAGTGGAATTTGAAGCCATTGATATGAGCCAGATGATGACAGGAAGTTCTGAATCTCCCATTGAAATAAAAGTATTCGGGAAGGATTTATCCAGACTGAAAGGAACAGCGGATAACATTGTCAGCAGAGTAAAGGATGTCGAGGGATTGAGAGACGTCAGGCATTCTTTGGAAGAGGGAAAGCCCGAGTATAGAATTAAAATTGACAGGGAAAAAGCAGCCCGGATGGGATTGTCAGTCGCTCAAATAGGAAACACAGTACAGACGCTATCCTTGGGAAAAGTGGCCACGCAATACAGGGAAGAAGATGATGAATTTGATGTAAGGGTCAGGCTTCAAGAAAAATACAGAGATGACCTGAGCGACATCAGGAATATTCCCATAATGACTTCTATGAGCAACATGATAAAGCTCAGCCAGGTCGCTCAAATAACGGAAAGTGAAGGGCCTATTGAAATAAACAGGGAAAACCAGGGACGTGTGGTTACGATCAACGCGAACATTGCCGGGAGAGACCTGGGCAGTATTATGGAAGACATAAAAGACAACCTTGCCGGTTTGGAAAGAGCCCTCCCCACGGGATATTTCATTGAATACGGAGGCCAGTATGAAGATATGCAGGAGACTTTTCTTATTATGATAGGTGTTTTTCTTCTGGCAACTCTGCTTGTTTACATGATCATGGCTTCTCAATTTGAGTCTTTCCTTCATCCACTTATCATTATGTTTACCATTCCATTAGGACTTATCGGAGTGGTGATAGGCTTACTGGTAACCGGAAACACAATAAGCCTCGTCTCCCTCATTGGATTTATCATACTCGCAGGGATTGCGGTCAATAATGGAATTGTTATGGTCGATTACATCAACCAGCTGTGGCGAAAAGGGATAGACAAAAGAGAGGCTATTTTAAAGGGTTGTTCAGTCAGATTGCGTCCTGTTTTGATCACGGCTCTGACCACCATGGTCGGGATGCTTCCCATGGCAGTAAGCACGTCAGCAGGCTCTTCAATGAGAGCTCCTATGGCCATAGCTGTTATCGGAGGATTGTTCGCCACTACTCTGTTGACTCTTTTTGTTATTCCCATAATATACAGCTTTTTTGAAAAGGTATCTTTCAAAAAACTTGACAAATCCGAATCATGAGTTATCTTGAAAACAGGTGGCAAATTCCTCATTTTTTAAGTATTTAACGTCAATGCATTCCTTTCACACGACATTATTTTTTTAGGAGGCCTCATGAAACTTTTAAGCCGGGAGCAGATTGAAAAACTGGCGGAATTTGGAAGTGAGGATTATTTTACGACCTCATTTTTTCTTGATACAAGCCGGGATAGGATGGTTAAAAAAGAGATCGAGCTTTCCCTAAAGAACCTTATAGGCCGGAGTCAATCCAGGCTTGATAAAAGAAATTTCGAAAGCAAGAAAAAGGAGTCCTTATTTAAGGATTTAGAGAAAATCCAGGCTTACTGTTCCCAAAAAATTCCTTTTTATGATTATTACGGATTGTCCATATTTTCCTGCAGCGGGGAGGATTTCTGGGAAGTTTTCAATCTAGTCAAATCCCCAAGGAATCTGGTGATATTTGATAGAAATCCTTATGTGCGGCCTTTGTCTGCAATCCTGGAGCAGTATCACAGGATATGTGTTTTGGTCATAGACCGCAAAACAGCTAAATGGTATGACATATATATGGGAGAGATCAATCTTATTGACAGCATAGAGACCGATCTTTCTCTGCATAAGGGAGAAAAGGGAAGAGAAGGATTTGGCTCTCAGAGCCTGGAAAAGCATCTTTCCTCTCTTTTCCAGACCCATATTAAAAAAGCGTCAAATGAGACGTTTGAGCTTTTCAAAAAGAACGGCTTTGACTGGCTTTTTATCGGAGCTTCAGAGGAATATCTTAAGGGGATTGAATCAAATTTCCATCCTTATTTAAAGGAAAAAATAAAAGGTGTCATTAAAGCCAAACCGAATGACAGCACAGATAAAATCCTGAAGCAAGCCCTTAGAATAAAAGAGGATTTGAAGAAAAAGGAAGAGAAGCAGATAGTGGAAGATTTTGAATCAGAACTCAAAAGAGGGGGGCTGGCTGTTTCAGGAATAAGAAATACTCTGAGGAGCCTGAATAAAGGAGAAGTAAAAACACTTCTTGTTACAAGGAAATTCTCAAAACCGGGAAGACTGTGCCCCAAGTGCCGGTTGCTGTATCTGGAGGAGACCGAGTGCCCTGCATGCAAGGTCAAAACAATTCCGGTCATTGATATCATCGACGAATCTGTAGAAGCAGGTATGAATATGAGCTGTCAGGTAAGGCATATCAATCCTCCTTCCAGGCTAGACAGGTACGGTGGGATCGGAGCCTTTTTGAGATTTAAATCCTGAATTTCATTAAGCTCTCTTAAACCTCGACTTGTTCATCATTCAGGTTAATGAGAAGATTTTTGTTAACTTTCATTAATGATGCAACATAAGATGGGAAAATCATGTTTAAATATTTATAAAGAAAGAGGCATAAAAACAAGGATATGCTTATACTTTCAGAGAAGAAGACAAGATTAG
>Ga0307421_1001489_pt1 | contig 14105 bp, 12 predicted proteins | sample SalMarWE160270MG_FD_202163 | JGI IMG/M metagenome (GOLD analysis project Ga0307421, IMG submission 202163) | Salt marsh sediment microbial communities from the Plum Island Ecosystem LTER, Massachusetts, United States - WE1602-70 | ecosystem: Environmental > Aquatic > Marine > Intertidal zone >...
CCCGTCAAACGGGACAAGCTCTACATCTAGCTGGCCACCTCGGTCCAGATTAATAACAGATGAGGCCGTTGAGGGCTTTCTTGGACTATCTAACTACCCTCGCCCAACGCACCTCGGTCTGAGTAAATGAGACAAATGAGACACTATAAAAGAGATTTTCGAGTGTCTTATTTAAACCTCAGTGACAATCGGTAAAGTAATAATAAAGGTTGTTCCTTTATTCTCACCTTCACTTTCCGCTTCTATTCTACCCTGATGAGCTTCGATATATTCCTTAGCAATATACAATCCTAAACCAGAGCCGTTCTGATGGATTCGTTCTGCTTGATTACCTCTGGTAAAAATTTTAAATAATCTTTGTTTATCTTCATCAACAACACCAACACCCGTATCTTTAACTCTAATTTCAAGAATCTCTTTCTGAGTTTGTTTATCCTCAACGACTTTAGCTTCAATAATCACTTCTCCTTTTTCGGTATAAAGAACAGCATTATCAACCAACTTTTTAATAGCTTTTTCTATTAATCCAGCGTCTAATAATATCTTAGGAAGTTGTTTAGCAGACTTTTTAAATCCCAGTTTGATATTTTTCTGTTTAGCTAAAATTAATATTGGACTGATTACTTTGTTAATTAATTCCTCTATGTCTGTTGGATCAAGATTAGGACTTGGCTTGCCATCAATCAAATCCTGAGCGTCTAAAATATCATCTAAAATTGTTTCCAGCCGATCAGCCGAAGAATAAAGCTTATCAATTGCTTCTTCTTTTTTCTTTTTACCTTTAATTGAACCCTCAACTAACATTGAAAGCATTCCTTTAATAATGGATGTTGGAGTTCTTAATTGATGATTAACTACTCTTAAAAATTCTGTTTTCATCTGAGAAAGAGCTTCATTTTTCTTTAATAATTCTTCTAAGTGATCTGTCTTTTGCCTAATTTCTTTTGTTTGTTCGCTTACTTTAGATTCCAGATTTTTACTAAAATCTTGGACTTGATCATATAATTGAGCATTTTCAATAGCTAATGAAGCCTGAATAGCTAAGGATTCTAAAAGATTTAAGTCCTGAACAGAATAAGCCTCGCCAGAGAGTTTCTTGCCTAAAACAATAACACCCTTTAGTTTGTCTCGGCTAATTAAAGGCAAGCACAATTCAGCTTCTATTCTCTTCATATTGGACTGGAGATTGATTAAGTTCTCTTTAATCTTTTTATCATGAATATCTCTAATTTGCAGGCCTAATTCTTCATGAACTATCGGTTTTTTAGTTTGTTCCAGCCGTTGGGTTAAAAAATTATTACGAACTAATGAAATTCCATTATCTTCTCTAAATCCAATAATATGCTGGATTTCATATTTATCTGTTTCTTTTTCTCTCAACAACACCCCAGCTCTATTTAATTTCATTACATCCATAATTTCTTTAACGATAGTATCTGTCAATTCATCTAAATCAAGAATGCTGATTAGTTTACTACTTAAACCTTTAATTGTCTCTTGATAAGAATAAAAAGAATAAAAGAAATATTTATTAGCTACTTTTAAATACTGATTAACTAAATAATTAAATAACACAGCCGCCAAAACAGTAATAATTATTACTTCTAAAATAGCTGACAGACTAAATAAATAGTTTAATAAAAAATGAACACCAATAGATAAAGCCACAATACTAACAAAAGCAAAAAAATAGACCACGCTTTGCCGAATAACTATCCTAATATCCATTAATCGATATTTAAGAATAGCATAAGCGTTAAATCCAATCCAAATTAAAGCAGCTACTGGTCCTATCCATAAATACTCAAAATTATTAAACCAAGGCAGAATAACATTAGTTGTTCCAGCAATTATTAAACCTAAAGAAGTGCCTAAAATAATATATTTTAACTGAGCTTTAGCAATATCTGCTTCTTGTTTATATTTCTTAATTAAATTTAAAAATCCCCAGAGGAAAAATACGATGAACTGTAAATCAAAAAGAAAATGAAATGGACCATAAATAAATCCCCTTGTCCCGTCCTCAATAAAAACATCTTTCAAAATTAAATTTGTAAAGAAAAACATAATAAAAAGAACAATATTAGGCAAGAAGATTAATAACTTTTTAACATTAGATATTGGACTGCTACTTGATGGGAAAATCAAAGAAAAATAGAAAAAGAAAACAGCGATTAATCCACCAGCTACATATAGAAAATTAGCCCAGAAATGCATTACACTAATTTCTGGATTAAAATAAAACATAGCCAAGCCCAAAGACCAAATGGCCATAAAAATTACAAACAAACCATAAAAAATATTAACAACATTCTTCCTATTCTTGAAAAAAACCAACAGTCCTATTGCAAAAAGAAAGACTGTCATTATTAATAAAGCAATAACTCTTAAATCCATACTTCAATTTTACTATATTACTTAAAAAGAATCAAAATAAAATCCCCCAAAAAGACTTCTCTTCTTGGGGGACGAAAAAGGTTTTAGATTTCGTTTTAGATTTCCGGATTTGCGCCGGCAAAGAACATTTCCTGCGATATTAGGAAATAGGACAACTTATTGATCATGGCTACATTTTCATTGCCGACCCAGGACTTAGCACTAACCCAAGCATAACCCATCTTTTCGGATAGGAATTCAGCTTCAGTTACCACTAATGTTGGTGGCGTAACCAAATCACGACTTGATGTCCGAACCTCACTTGCTCGCATGGCTAAAGGCACAATCTTAGATGGCTGTTTAACCCAGGAAACAAGGATTTCACCGGTCAAAGCAATAATTTTGGAAAAAATCAATAAAGGAATCATTAAACGATTTGGAAAATGGCCATCGCACATATCCTTAGTAACTACCGAAGTGGTCACAATCGTTTTAACTCCACCCTTATCCAAAATCACTGCCTTATCAATACAGAGAAAAGGAGCTCTCTCAAGAATCAATTCCTCGATTCTTTTAGCATCTAATTTCTCTGTAATGGAAAATCCATCCTTGTTTTTCAACGATTCGGAAATTGTTGTCTCAAGAAATTTTTCCACCTTTCGCCAACCCATTTCTGAATCTGGCCTCTCAATCACTCTCAAACTTGCTCTCATGATAACCCTCCTTTTAGTATATTAAAGATTAAAAATCTTCTTTGTTAATGTTCTAATTTATACTAACACAAAATATATTTTTAGTCAAACAAGATTAGGCTGAATTCAACAAACAAGCACAACACTTTAAAAACTCCAATAATTAGATAATTTTCTTTTTAGTATATCTATTCCCCTTCTTTAATATATACTAAAATTAAACAGCTTTTACAAAAAATCTTTTCCCTTTTTTTATAACATCCCCTTTTTGAATAATTTTATCAACTGATGTAATTTTTTTACTATTCAAGCCTATTCCGCCTTGCCTTATTAAACGACGAGCATCACTTTTGCTCTCTGCTAACCCACTTTTAACTAAAGCGTCTGTAATACTCATTGAACTGATTTTTTTCTCTGAGATATTTTCTGGAATTTCTTTGTTTTGAATAACTGAAATAAAATGCTGTTTTCCTTGTTCAGCTTTCTTTTCTCCCCAATAAATTCTTGTTATCTCATAGGCTAATTCCATTTTAATATCTCTTGGATTATATTTCTGACTATCTTTAATCTGATCTTCAAATTCCTTTATTTTCTGCATTGAAATTCTTGTACAATGTTCAAAATATGGAATAATCATTTGGTCAGCCATACTCATTACTTTACCAAACATTTCTTTTGGAGAATCTAAAAAATCAATTACATTACCCCAACTAGAACTCATTTTTCTACCATCTAAACCATCAATTAATATATTAGTCATTATATCTTGTGGCTCTTGTTTATAGAAAGATTGCATCTCGCGACCAGCCAAAAGATTAAAACGTTGATCAGTTCCGCCTAATTCAACATCAGCTTTTACTGCCACTGAATCATAACCTTGCATTAATGGATACATTAATTCTCTTAATGATATTCTATTTTCTGCTTTCAATCTTTGTTTAATGTTTTTTCGAGCGATAAACTCCGCCAATGAAAACAGATCAGCCTGACGGCAAACTTCCTTATAATCAAGCTTACTCAACCATTCTGAATTATATCTCACTTCTGTTTTATCAATATCTAATATTTTACCAACCTGATCAACATAGGTTTTCATGTGCATTTTAACTTGTTCATCTGACAAAGCTGGTCTTTCTGATTCCTTATCGCTAGTATCGCCAATTGTCCCAGTAAAATCACCCACAATAAAAACAACTTGATGCCCTAATTCTTGAAAATCTCTTAATTTTAAGATAGGGACTGAACGTCCTACATGCAAATTAGAACTAGTTGGATCAATACCTAGTTTTATTCGTAACTTTTTACCAGAAAGTAATTTTTTCTTTAAATGGTCTAGATTAATAACTTCAAAAACACCGCGAGTAAGTAAATTATTAATTTTTTTAGAATCTGTAATAGTTGGCATATTTTATATTCTATAACATTTTAAAACTTTTTGGAACACTAAAATTAACGCGGCTGATGTTCGTGCATTTCAAAATCACTAAAGCTTTTTATTTTCTTATTTCTTATTTTTTCAAAATCTAATTTTGTTTCAATAATTAACTCTAATAATTTATCACAAATCTTCTTATTTAAATATACAGACGTAGGCAAAATTCTAATAGCTGTTATGTCTGATCCTAATGTCCTTTGACGATATTTAGTTAAAACTCCAAGTAATGGATATATTTTCTTATTTTTAGACTGACAAAGCTCAAAGGATATATATTTATAAAAATCAGAACAATAATCATTGTATGTCTTTTTTTCTTCTTGAGACGCATTTAATAATTCCTTAAATGGTAAATCGACTTCTGTAAATTTCGGCCTTAGCATAATACATTGACCAGAAGCAAAATTATTTAAAACCTCAAAATGATCGCTATAAGAATTAATAATCTTATTACGCATATACATAGAGGTTGTTAATAAATAAGCTAAATACTTTTGAAATCCAGAAATACCAAAACGATTCATTACTGTCCAAGCAGTTAATATCCCTGTACCTGATCGAGAATTTTCCATCGTGGCGTTATAAACTTGATAATCTCCATATTTTGGATCTTTTATTTGAGAACATTCCTCTTTATTTATTGACTGAAGCTCACTAGCTGACTTAGAAATATAAAAACTTGAAACATAAGGACAAAAACCCGTTTTATGAAAATCAGCCGAAAAAGAATCTGCTAATTTTGTTGCCTTAAGTCTACCTGATGTATTTTTTATTTTTTCCAAAACCTCTTTATTAATATTTAAATAATTCTTCTTAAAATCATAATTCCCGTAAAAGAACCACAACCAGCCAATAACCGTATCTACATGAATATGAGGGATATAATTAAGACTATACTTCTTCACTAGAGCATCGCGCAAAGCGCAAACCTCTTTTATCGAATCAACATTGATGTCCAAAGTCCCCCCGCCTGACAATATAATACAAGCAATTTTTTTATTATTCTTAATGCAATTTTCAGCAACCTTCTTAAATTCTTTAACGAGCATATTCTCTTCTTTATCACAATCTACTCTAATGCAAGCGTCATGACCTAATCCTAAGTAATTGCAAATACTTTCTATTGTATAATGACAGGATTTTGCTGTAATAACCACGTATTCATCCTTAATCCCTTTTTTAATAACATTCCTATTACATCTATTTAATCCTTCTTTCACGGCATAAGTTAAAGTAGCTTTTCCACCAAAACAAGAAAAACCATCTGCTTTTTTATAATCAAAACCAACTAAGTCACACAAATATTTAATAACCTTTTTTTCAAATAAAATAATTTTTCCTGATGTATAATCCCAAAGTAAATTTGGATTATATAAATTAACTAAAGTAGATATCGCTACTGTATCTAATGCTGAAGGTGGAGTAATATTAAATAAAGCTGACGGATCATGAAATCTTATCAATCCCTCAAAAGCTTCTGATGCCTTCAATAATACTTTTGAACTATCTAAACCATTTTTAGGTATACTCGCCTTTTTTAATTCTTTATTATAAGAAAAATGAGGATCTATTTTCATTTGCGGAGTATTGGGAATATTATTTTTGCTGATATGTTCAAATAGTTTCTTTATTTTTTTATAAAGTAAACTAAAATTTCTTTCATCTGGTTTTAAGAAATCATTTTGAAATTCTTTAAAATGGTCTATCATATTTTTATATCTTCCTTAAGATTATAAATCTTTTTATAATAATTATTTAATTTTCTAAATACCGTATTCATTGTAGCTATTTTTAATCTATCTTTAGAATTTATTGGATTTATATAAGTAAGTATTTTTAATTCTTTTTCAAGATTAGGTTTAAGATTCTTCATATCAATTGGATATTGCTTTAAAAATTTTTTACGGTAACGATCATTAAGAGCATAATGACATTTTGCCACCTCATCTATAAATAACCCTAAAATTGTTATCTCTTCAAAAACGCTTTTCCAATATTTCCTCACATTCCACCATTCAGCTTCCTGTTTAATACGTTTTAAGGTTATTTCAATTACAATCTTCTTTAAGGATTGAGGATATTCTGACAAAATAGATCTCGCTTTCGCAAATTTATTCCTATAATCATAAAGTATTTCTGATTCAATAAATATATGCCGAATGAGACCTTGATTTTTTTCAAAATAATCTAAATCACTAAAGAAGGATTTAACCATTTGATTGAATTCCCGATTGCTATAAATATGAATTCCTACTTCCTTATTATTAAATTCCCAGTATTCGAAAATTTTATAATAAAAATAATTATATAATTTCTTGTAATATAATTTCTTTTTAAGCTCAGCTTTTAATTTGTTTTTGTCTTTTTCTCTTCCAACTATAAAGGCAACATCTAAATCGGAATATTTTTTATGCTGATTAGCACACCTTGATCCATGTAGCCATAAAGAATTTATGGATTGATTACTCTTGGTCATTTTGTCAAACCAAGGTATCAATTCTTCATAACCTTTAATTTGATGTTTTTTTAGATTATATTTTCTAAAAAATTCTGATTTTTTATTCATAAAAACTTATTTAACGATATTTTGAGGATTGCCTTTAATAAAAGATGTCACATTATCTGTTATAGTCTGTGATATTCTATATTCTGATTCTTTCGTCTTAAACGCCATATGTGGTGTCAAAACAACATTAGTAAAAGACAATAATGAATCAGTCATTTTAATTGGTTCTTTTTTAAAAACATCTAAGCCAACAGCGAATATTTTCCCTAATTTCAAATTTTTAACAAGTTCTTTGTTATTTATCACAGAAGCTCGACCAGTATTTATAATAACAACCCCTTCTTTCATTAAAGAAAATTCTTTTTCCTCGATCATATTAAATGTTTTATTATTCAAAGAAGTATTTATTGATATAACATCACTTTTTCTTAAAAGCATTTCAAGATTTTTTCTATTGCTTGAACTATTAATATGCCTAATCTTCATATTTAATCCTCTACTAGCGATTTCGCCAACTCTCTTACCTATGTTCCCATAACCAATTATTCCTAGAGTTTTACCTTTTAATTCATATCCTTTATAAACATGAGGGCTCCATATGCCTTTTCTTAAATCTCTTTCGGCCCGAGAAGCTAATCTAATAGCATTTAAAATTAATCCGATAGTATGCTCAGCAGCTGATTCGGTGCAGTAGTTTGGAGCATTACATACTAGAATATTTTTCTTTTTAGCTTCTTTGATATCAATAAAATCAAAACCAGTCCCAAAAACAGCAATCATTTTAAGTTGTTTTGCCATTACTAAAATATCCTTAGAAATCTTATACAAATTAACCAAGAGTATATCAGCCTGCTTAACTCTATTAATGGCTTCTTGTTTGCTATCTGGGGTATTATCAAATAAAAATAAATCCCCAGCTTTTTTAAGCTTTTTAATATGAATTGGTAGTAAATTTACTTTATCTATGCTTATTATTTTCATTTTTGTTTATTAAATTTTATATCTTAGGTTTTAATACTAATATCTTCCTTCTACTAAAAATAGATTTAAAATCTTCGAGTTTTAAACCAAGCTGATTAAGAGACGAGATATTTTTAGAGAGATCTGTTTGTTTTATTATTTTAACACTAAAATTATTTTTACTAAAAAAATCTATCGCATCAGTCTCATCTTTAAAAAGATTGCTTTCCATTTTTTTCTTTATTGATTTTGAAATTCTATTCGCTCTTTCCTTAACATTATGATCCTTTCGCTTATCAAGTTTTATCCTCTCTTTAGTTGGAATATCAGAAGTAATCCAAATGCCACCATACTCTTTTAGGATTTTATAAATATTGTTTAATAGAATCTTTTTTTGATTTGAGTCAAAATAAGCGAGTAACCCCTCGCTTATAATAGTCACTGGCAATCTTTTAACAAATATTTTCTTTCTTTTTAAAAACTGATAGTAATTCAGATCATTAATACCGAAGAGAAATAAATGACCTTTGTTTTTCACGCTTATTTTTTTAACAATATTTTTCTTTTCTTTTATTAAATCTGCTAAATCCGTTTCTATATATTTTATATTTTTAGAGTTATTAACAAATTCTATTCCACGAGGAGAAAAACCAGAAGCTATTTCTAGTATCTGACTTGAGCCATATATTTCTATTGCTCTATTTATACTTTTATATCTCAATTCTATTAAAGGAATGAGCGGTCTAACAACCTCAAAATCATCTCCCATAATCATTCTATTAGCCGTCTCGCCTCCTATAATATCGTTTATTTCTTTAGCAAAACGAATATCAGAGAAAGAACGTAAATAAGCGACTCCCCTTGCTGTTAATGAAACATCGTCTTTATATTTGAAATTCTTATACATAAAACTGTTACTTATTTTTTTGAAATATATTGATCGAATAAATTCTTTAGTAAAATTGGAACCATTTTCATTTTTTCCTCGCTTTCCACACAAGATATTCTAATCTGTTTTCGACCCATATTTTCCCTATCCACAACATTGTAATAAAAAGGAGATATCGGCGACATCAATAATGTATAATCTTGTTCTCTTATTTTCACCTTACCCTTTTCCGCACAATACATTGCAAAACCTAAAGCTGTAAAATTATTGTCGGTAATTTTACTAAAGTCGATTATAAAATATATTGCCGCTTCTGGTTTAGTCACTATTATCCCTGGTATGTATTCTTTAATTTTATCTCCAACATTAGTTATTATCCTTTTATAATAATCCCTTTGAGATACATACCACTTTTGCAAATCTTCTCTTTTCTCATTCGCTAAAGCACCGAAAACATATTGACCAATTGTATTTGTACACACATAAATTGTATATTCTGCTCTCATCTTTTTTATAAGTTCAGAATTGTCGGAAACAATTGCTCCTACTCTTAATCCGCAAGCATTCCAAACTTTAGAAGCTGACTCTATACTTATCCTTTTCCCTTCTATCCCAGAAACATCTGAATTAGTAACTCCCCAAATACTAGATGCTTCCCCTTCTGTATAATAAAGTTCTCGATAAGCTTCATCACTGATGAGCCACATATCGTTTTTTACACATATTCCCGCCAAGTCAACCATCTGTTTTTTAGTAAAAAACTGACCAGTAGGATTATCATACGGAATAACTAAAATTGCACTGGGTGAATATTTTTTTATAAAACTTTCAATAATTCTTTTAGGTGGTAATGAAAAACCACCATCCTTATTTAATGTTCGAGGTAAAGATACAATAGATCGACCCAGCCTTTCAGCCATATATCGATAAGTTGTATATATGGGATCGAAAACCAATATTGGTTTTTTAGATCTCCCTGATAGCCCTAATACACATAATTCTATTGCTAAACTTGCTCCATCAGTAATTTGAATATGTAAATCTGAAGCATCAAAACCACTTGAAGATATAATATTTAAAAAAGCTTCTTGCGTTTCTACTAATCCAGCACTTGAAGAATATTTCACAATTCCATCTTTAAAGGGACTTTTAGAATTTTTAAGATCGAACATCCTTTTCTGCATTGCAGGATGCATCGGCAAAGAAACATTCCCAATCGCAACATTCAAGGCGAGTGTATCATCATCTCTTTCCTCAAACTTAGTTTGAGATAATCTAATTATTGATGGTTGTTTGCTTTGTAGATATTTTGATATAAACATAATTCATCGCAATGCCTATATTAAATATACTACTATGAAATCATAACTTTGTCAAATTCAACCACGAAATAATCCTAACACTTTCACCTTCACCAGCTTTGGATACAGATTATCTAAATCAATTATCTTTAATTATTATTCCCGCAACTATTTTGAACATAATTAACTAATAAAATTAAACCTACACCACGAACCAACAACCCTCTCTACATCCTCCCATTGGAATAACTTCATCTATTTCTTTTAGAAAATCGTTAAAATTTTCTCCCGAAAACAAAAACGAACCCCAAAACAAAATCAAAACAATACTGAATATAATCAATAAACTTATTACTAATATTTTCCTGATTTTATTAAACATAATAATTTAAATATTTCCAGAATAATGTTTCCAAAGGGCGTAATCCAATTGTCGTACAGGAATGTTTAATTTCTTAGCTGCTTTTTCTATAATATCAACTGCCTCAAGTTCAGGTACATTTTGACCAATACCTTCTTTAACTGCTCTTAAGATATGCCTATCCGGCTTAGTAGTATCAGCTTTACATAATAATCTAAGATACTGAAATGTCGTAAATCCTATTCCTCTAATATTGAAATCATGAGAATCGCTAACTTTTGACTGCTTACCCCATTTATGTAGTACCTGAAGATCATCGCTCAATCTAAATTCCTTTTTTATTTTTAAAAATTTATCTGTTAAATCACTTAACATTCTTACTCTATCAGGATGATTATAATTCCACAATTCACAGAAGCCGTCTTTACCTAGATCGTCAATCTTTCGTCTAAGTTCTTCTAATGTTTTAATATTTTCTCCCTTCATTAACTCAATCCTCGGAACAACAAATTCTCTATATCTTCTGTTAATTGACAAAACAGCGTCAATTAGAATCAATGGAGGATTATCATAATCAAACTCCTCTGGTAAATTACCAAATTCTAATGAAAGCTTTTTAATAAAATTGCAAAACTTATCTGCCATAAATATTAAATGAAACACTATGAAAGAGGTACTAGTATATAACAAAACTATAATATATAGTCTTGTTATATGGAATTATTAGAATTGATTTTATTTTACCGAAATGACAATATTCAAACATTCTAGTTATTATTCAACTGCACGATAACTTTCAAATATCAAGCTACCATCTGGGAATAGACTATTACAACTCTTTGCCCCTGATAAAGTTATCGCTATTTCATTTTCCGATACAGATTCCCAATCAAAGTTTGCAGGCAATGCCAGATATTTTTTGAAATCATTAAATTCAAAGAATTGTCTATTTATATCAGGATGATCAATATTTGTAAGCTCCATGATTCTTGGATAAGTTGAAAAAACATTATCTAGATAAACATACTTATCAACCCATTCTTTTTTACTATTTCCACGTTTACTATAATGTATAGTTACTAAAACTGAAAGCGTGTGACTTGGATAATATTGATCATAACATTCCATGAAATATTGCGCCTTTTCGGACGTAAGATCTAAATTTTGTGATAATATTTGATCTACTAAGTAATCAGCTACAGTGCTCCTTTTTAATTCTGATGAATTCTCTTTAAGCTCTATAAATCTATCGTTTTCCTCTTCAAAGCGAAGATTGTTTTTTGCATCTTGAAAATACCACTCAACATGCTCTATATTCACATCTTCTGGAGCACTGATTTTGAACGATTCATCTTCTTTAACATACTCAAAATTAAAAAATGGATCGTTAAGTTTGTTAATCTGTTCTTTTGTTAACTTTAAACTTTCGTTTGTACTTTTGTTTGATTGTATTTGAAAATATCCAGTAAAAATTGCAACAGCCAAAGCGAAGATGCCAATTGTAGCTGCAATATAACCGTTCCTTCTTGTATGCCGTAATCCTAAATAATCTACGACTGAAGACATGCCTTTGTCTGTTAATGCATATATATTCGTTTTTCCATCATCCTTTAGTTTGAGAATATCAATTAATCCTCGGTTATCATTGGAACTTTGAAAAAAAACATGAACAACCCACCCTTTTAAATCCGGCTTTGAATCTAGACAAAATTTCTTGAATAATTCCGGTTGAGTAAACCCAAGTTGTCCCTTTTTATATGCCCAAAGAAGAATGTTGATATATAACTTTTTATTATTTATTTTCTTTAATTTCATATTTTCCTAATTCTTATTTATTAATTTTAACAAATCTTCGTCGTTTTCATAACCTCTTAATCTTCCAGACAAAATCCCTAATTTATAGAAAACACCATCACTCATTAATCGCCAATTAGTATTAGAAAGTTTCTTTTTTAATAATCTCTGAAGTTGAATCCGACTATCGTATTCATCCCGATCAGTCTTATTATCCTGAACCGTAAACTCTATCATAACATCACCCCTGATTTCTGGTTTTAAAAAATCTAATTTAATATAATCTTCTTTCTTCAGTTTAGGGATTAAAAATTTACGAAGTTCAGCAATATTAAGTTTCTTTATTTTTACTAAAAGCTCTCTATTTTTCTCCTGTTCTTTTCCCTCTAGTAATATATTTTGAACCTGATTTAACCGTTCTTTTTGGATAATATATTCTTGTCCCTCTGTAGATGATAAACAGAATCTCCTTCTATCTTTTTCAAAATTAGGATCAACTTTTTCTGGTTTTGGTTTTTCATTTAAATCCCAAACATCTTTTTCCTTATAATTACATCCCAGACAAGTATAAATAGTAGTTATCTTATTATTTCTCTTTTTGCTTTCTCTATCCATTCCAGCTTTACACTTAGGACATAGACTAGGATTAGGCTTCCATAATTCTCCATTTTCATAAACAAGTTTTCTTTTCTTACATCTTGGACATTCAAAAAAGAATAAAACTCTTTCTATATTCTCGTTTAAGTTTGTCTGCAAGTCTTTCATTGTCACTTCCATTTCAGAATTACAAGAAAAACATATAATATTTTGAGGTGCTGGTGTATTTTCTAACTTTTCATCTAAAGATCCATCTCTTGCCATCCATTTTCTTATTGTCTCAGTCTTTTCTAAATATCGTTCGCCCTTAAGGAAATATAAGGGAATAGGAGCCAAATTAGTTATTACTTTCAATTCTTTTTTCTTTGATTTTTTCTTATCTTTTAATTTTGGCTTATATTCTACTTTTGCTAAACCCTTTTCTATTCTCCGACATTCTTCTACGGTAAAATGGTCGTATAGGTCATTATAATAATCCCCCGGTCTAAGATGTTTATATGATTCAGTTGATGGCATTTTAGAAAATTACTCTCCTCTTTCTCTAAACAAAAACCAATAATGGCATTGTCTATCATTTTAGAAATAGATGTGTTCCATCTATAATTGTCAACATCCCCTTCTGTTAGATTTAATTTCTTTGTTATTTTATAAAAAATATCAAATATTTCCCTAAATGTAGCAAATTCTCTTTCTGGATCATGAGCCTCATATCTATTATTTCCGTAAATAAAGTTCATTGTAAATTTAGTATCTATTGGCATAAAAAGATTGGGCAAAAGAAAATGTAAAGTTTTAGAAACACCTATGATTTTTCTCCTTGTCACCATAACCTTCAAGTTCATAAATATTGGTTTTATTTTATTTAACACTATTCGTCTTTTTGTTGAATCCAAACTAGTTAATTTGTAATCATATAAATCACTGATCTCTTTTTTGTAAGATAAAATAGATTTTTTAAAAACATCGAAAGACACCAACTTGGCTCCCCTCTGATTCATATTCCAACTTTTTAATGTCTTGTATATTAGCTTAATAAAGTCTCTATCTTTTACTAATAAATCTAAATTATTGTACTTCTTATGTTTTCTTATAATCTTTTTGTACAACTTATAACTATCGGTATTTGGTCGATAATATTTATTATATTTTGAAATATATCCGAAAAATTTTTCTCTACTCTTTGTCAATGCACTA
>Ga0307421_1001492_pt1 | contig 14088 bp, 10 predicted proteins | sample SalMarWE160270MG_FD_202163 | JGI IMG/M metagenome (GOLD analysis project Ga0307421, IMG submission 202163) | Salt marsh sediment microbial communities from the Plum Island Ecosystem LTER, Massachusetts, United States - WE1602-70 | ecosystem: Environmental > Aquatic > Marine > Intertidal zone >...
CGAGGTGGGATTGCCCGACTTCACCTATGCCATCGTGGCGTATCCCGATCCCTACGGCGCCGATTACGCGGCCGGTGTGCGCATCGCCGCGGCCAGCAATGGTCTGACCAACGAGCAGCTGGTGGCTGATCTGCAGCAGGAGCCGGTGGCCACGGGAGGAGACGTCACCGCCGTGGTGGAGATCCTCCTGGACACCGAGCCCGATGTCATCTTCCTTGCCACCGGCTATGAGGAGGCCGAGCAGATCATCGGCGGCACCTACGACGGCGGCCACGAGACCGCGATCTACGTTGGAGCGGGACCCTCCTGGCACCCCCAGGTGCTGTCGCAGGAGGCTCTGCTGCCCATCATTGAGGCTTACTACTACAACACGACGCCCTGGGGGGGCTGGAACTACGACAGTGCGGGCCACGCCACGATGCGTGATGTGGCGGCGGCCGCCGGACGAGATCCGAATCCGGGCTACACGGCTGGATGGATCTCGCAGTACGCGGTGAAGGCCGTGCTGGAGCAGGCCATCGAGAATCGGGACGTCACCAGGGACGACGGGGGTCTGCTGGCCGCGCTCGAAGAAGTGGAAGCAGTTGATTTTGAGGGCATGCTGCCGGAACGCTCCTATGTCGGTGAGCCCAACGACGTGGTGGAACGGGACATCATCATCCACGAGATCGACGCCATCGAGCCCGACGGCCTCAAGCAGAGGACTTCGCTGTACACCGGCCCGACGGCCAGCGACTACGTGTTCAATGAGGCCTGCACGCTTCCGGCCGACGAGTAGGAGAGCGCAGCTAGGCTCCTCGGCGACAAGGAAGAGGCGCCCGTCGTGACTGCTCCAGCCGTAATCACAACCCGGCTCCTGCCCCAGACTCGAGTCACCAGCACCGGCGTAGTGGCCGGGTTTGCCCTGCTCACCGCGGCTGGGGCACAGGTGCAGATCCCGCTGTGGTTCACGCCGGTGCCGATCACGGGGCAGACCTTCGCCGTTCTGCTCAGCGGCGCCGCTCTGGGCTGGCGTGCCGGTGCGGCCAGTCAGGGGTTCTATCTGCTGCTGGGGGCGGTGGGACTGCCCTTCTTCCGCGGCGGCGCCGGAGGGTGGGAGATCGTCACCGGGCCCACCGGTGGCTATCTGATCGGATTCCTCGTGGCTGCTGCGGTCGTTGGGTACCTGGCCGAGCGGCAGCAGGATCGTGTGGTACGCACCGCGGTTCCGGCTTTCCTACTCGGCAGTCTGGTCATCTACGCCTGCGGAGTGCCGTGGTTGGCCGTCTCGCTGGGCGTGTCGGGCAGTGAAGCGGTGCGCTTGGGCATGATGCCATTCATTCTCGGCGACCTGATCAAGATCGTTTTGGCCGGGCTGGCGCTGCCGGCAGCGTGGCGGCTCGCCGACCGCCGCGTCTAGGAGGCCTTCGCTTCCGGCTGCTACCTGGCGCCTTCCCAAGGGTCGTCAGGCTGGGGCGGATCGGCGGGCCGGGGCGGATCCTCGGGCCTGTCCCACGAGCCGGCCGGAGTGTTCCACGATCCCGGGGGAGCCTCCCAGTGGTCATCGGGACTCTGCCTTCCGATTCCACCTGAGAAAGCGGAGGGAGGCATAAAGGATCGGCCACCCTTGCCGGCGAAGGCCCGCTGCATGTCGGCCTCGGTGAAGTAGCCCTTGCCCTCGGCCCCAACGGCGTAGCGATACAGCGCCGTCTGGAAGATGCCGTTGAGGGCACTGAGCACCAACGCCACGACGAGAATCCACAAAACCGCCAGGCCAAGCACTCCAAAACCGACCGCCTCACCCACGGCGAAGGCGCCTGTAGCAAGGAGGATGGCGGGAAGAACGAGCAGGAAGCCGAGCAGGCCGAAGCCCACCTGGGCGGCCACGTTTTCGCCCCAGGTCTTCTTGAACAATCTGCCGGATCGTTTGATCGCCTCGCCCACACCCACTCCCTCGATGACCAGCACCGGCAGCACGAGGAATGTCACCAGGGCCCACGCAACGCCGGCGATCCCGGCGACGATTCTTCCCAGCCAGCCGGAGCGCTCCTGTATCGAGCGCAGGATGATCGACACCGTTGCCGACACCAGCGACCACACAAAGATGCGGCCGATACGCCTGGAGGCGCCGGCGATGGCACTGCCCACCGTGGGGTCGCCGCCGTCGAGCCGGTCATTGGCGGCATGCACTAAAGCCGCATTGAAGAAGATGGTGATGAAGGCGGTGACCAGGTAGAAGACGATCCCAAGCACTGCAATGGTCGTCTCAGATTGCTGCTCGATGTTGGTCACGTTTCCCGACAGCACGATGGGCACCACAAACGATGCAGCCACCGCCAGTGATGCCAGGAAAGAGAGCAGCGGCAGGGCAAGAAGTTCTTTGTCGGCCTTGAGTACCTCCCAGGAGGCCCGGGCCAGGCTCATGGTTCTGGCTATACGTCCCATACCACAAGTGTATGAAGCGGATGCATCTGAATATGGGTTTGTGGCCGGTACCATCGCTGTCCGATGCACTTCACTGATCTGCCGGAGCCGACCGAGCCGCGTCGGCGGGCCCCCAGGTGGCCATTTGTGCTGGTCGCCGTGTTCATCTTCATCGGTGCCACCATCGCCGTTCTCTGGCCCATCAAGATGCCCTTTTTCGCCATGTCACCGGGCCCGGTGGAGGAGGTTTCCAGTCTCATCACCATCGAGGACGTTGAGATCTACGAGACGAACGGCGGGTTCTACCTGCTCACCATCGGGCTGCGTGAGGTGAATGTGTTCGAGTTCGTCGAGGCTCAATTTGATGGCACGGTCGACCTGTATCCCCGTGAAGACCTGCGACCTCCCGGAGTGACTCAAGATGAGGTGAACCAGCAGAACATCATCGCCATGGAGGATTCCATCGATACCGCCATCTACGTTGCTCTGGAGCGGCTTGGCTACGACGTCGGGTTCGTCGTTGAGGGAGCCGTCATCACCGGTGTGGTGGAGGGGAGTCCCGCCGACGGGCTGCTCCAGGTGGGCGATTTGATCACAGAGGTGGATGGTGTTGTTGTGACCGACGGCGAGGCCTTCCTGTTTGCGGTGCAGGAGAACAGCGCCGGGGACACCATCATCCTTTCCGGCACCCGGAGTGGTGAGCCGCTGAGTGTCGAATTGACGCTGGGGACCCACCCCGATCTGCAGGGGGCGCCCTTTGTAGGTGTCGGCTATGAGACGAATGTGGTCGCCCTCGATCTGCCGATCGACGTGGTGATAGAGGCCGGCGGAATCGGCGGGCCCTCTGCCGGCATGATGTACGCCCTGACCGTGATAGACCTCCTCACCGAGGAGGACCTGCTCAAGGGTCACGTCATCGCCGGCACCGGGGTGATTCGTTTTGATGAGACCGTCGCCGCCATTGGTGGAGTTCGTCAGAAGGTGTACGGAGCGCGATCGGTCGGTGCCGAGTACGTTCTTGTCCCCGAGGCCAACTATGAGGATGCCGTCTCCGCCGCCGGCGACGACATCGAGGTGGTGGCAGTGAGCACGCTGCAGGATGCCCTCGACTTTCTCGACACGCTGGAGCCCGTTGCGGTCAGCGTCGCCGCCAACTGAGCGCACCGACGATCCCGTGCAGCCGAGCCTCCTAGCGGTATGGTGCGGGCGATGTCCGAGGATGACCTGAGCCCGGAGCGTCTTACTGCCAAAGGCCTGCCGACGGCTCGTCGCGGCTACAAGAAGAGAGAAGTCGAGCGACTCCTGGAATCCACCGCGCAGGCGTGGTCTCAGCTGGCCGCCGAGCATGAGAAGATCATTGCCGAGATCGAGAAAGTGGGTGGCCTGGAGTGGCTGGCACGCGATCTGGGAGCGGTCGGCGCCGACGTGGGCCAAATCCTTGCCGACGCTCAGGAGACGGCCCAGGGCCTCAGATCGCGGGCGCGCACCGACTCGGTGGCCCGCCTTGGGGAGGCGGTGGCCTCGGCCGAGCAGCTCCTGGCCGAGGCGGATCAGCAGGCATTTCATCTACGCAAGGATGCGTGGGAGACGGCAGCCGAGCTTCTGGATCAGGCCATGGCCGCGGCGTCGACGATCATCGCAAACACCGAGGCCGACGTGTTGGTCGATCGGGCCGAGGCGGAACAAGAGGCGCACCGTCTGGTGCAATCGGCCAAACGCCAGGCGCAGGAAATCGTGCGAACGTCTCGTTTTGAGGCGGACCGTCTGGTATCGGAGGCGCACTCGATGGTCGACCGCCTTGTCGCTTCGGCAATGGATGAGCCCGAGTCGCGATCGGTGGAGGCACCGGAGTCTGCCCCTGAAGACTCCGGAGGAGCCGATGCCCAGGCACCCTCTGCGCCGGCAGGGGTGCGGGTGATACAGAGAGAGCCCAGGAAGCGCCGCCGTCCGGGCACCGGTCCCCCCCGAAGTCCGGATCCCGGCTCGTACGGGGATGCCCTGGCCGCCGAGGTGGAGGCGCTCCACGAGATCGGCGAGCACGAAGTTGTGCCACCGTCTGTGCCGGAGCCCGAAGCGGCGCCATCCGTGCCCGAGGTGGAGGCCCCCGCCGAGCGGGTCGAGATAGAGCAGCCGGAGATGCCTGTTGCGGAGGAGGCCCAGGAAACACCGGCGGAGGAGCAGGTCGAAGACGCCTTGGGTGCCCTCTTCTCGCGACTGCGCGGCGACTCGGCGGAGGCGGAGGCAGCGGCCGACGTCGAGACACGGCTCCCGGAGGACACCGACACGGAGGTCGCAGTCGTCGTGGCCGCCGAGAAGGAGGAGACAAGCGCAGTTCTTACCGAGCCGTTGGAGCTGCGGGAGCGGCTCCTGCTGCCGGTGCAGAACTCGGCTCTGCGTGAGGTGAAACGTTCTCTGCTCGACCTGCAGAACGAAGCGCTCGACACCCTGCGGGTTTCGGGAGCGTGGCATCCGAACGTCGACACGGTCGGCGATGGACTGGGCTCCGCCCTCGAGAGCGCGGTCGGTAGTGCCGCCGAAGCGGGAGCCGACGCGGTCAACGAGCTGAGCGGCAAGGCTCGTCCTTCGGCGGTGATCACCGCCCGCACCTCGGTGATGGCGGCGCTCATGGCCGAAGACCTCTGCGCCCAGCTTGATACCGCTCTTGCCGAGATCGACCGGGCCGGTCCGGTGGAAGCGTCATCCACACTATCGCGCGTATTCCGTGCCTGGCGTTCGGACGAGGCGGAACGCTGGGTTCGCACCGTGACATACGCCGCCTACCACGACAGCCTTCTCGCCGGCCTCTCGTTCAGTGGAATAGAGCTGGTGGAGGGGTTGGCTCACGGCCGGCTTTGTGAGGAGTGCCCGGCGGCGGGGGGAGAGCCGTGGGACCCGGCGGGAGATCCGCCGGCCGGCACGGCGCCACCTCCGGCTCACCTCGATTGCACCTGCAGTGTGGTGCCGCGGCTTTGATCGGAACGGCTCACAACCGGAGGCTCCTTAGAATGGTTGCTCGATGATCAATCGTGATCCCACAGAACCCACTCCCATACCGGTGCGGCGGATGTCCATCGGCCGGCGCATTCTCATCTTCTCTCTGGTCGCGCTGGTTGTTCTCCTGTTCAGCTTGCGCGCGTTGGCTACGTTCTGGACCGACTACCTCTGGTTCGATTCTCTCAGTTTTGGCAGCGTGTGGACCACACGCGTGTTCACCATGGTCGTGCTTGCCGCCATCGGCGTTGCTGCGGCGTTCGGGCTCATGCTGGGCAATCTGTGGCTCGCCGATCGGCTCTCGCCGCCGAAGCTGATCCCCGGCGAGGGACCCGACGCCGAGATAGTTGGACGTTTCCAACGTTGGCGTGAGTCCAGGGTATGGAAGGTACGGCTGTTGGTAGCCGGCGTTTTCGGCTTGCTGCTCGGTGTCGGCGTGGGGGGGTGGTGGGAAGACTGGCTCCGGTTCACCAATGCTGAGCCGTTCGGGATCGTCGATCCGGTGTTCGGCAAGGACAACGGCTTCTACGTGTTCCAGGTGCCCTTCTACCGTGATCTGTTTGCCTGGGGGTTCCAGTTCGTCCTTATGACGACCATCGTCATGGCGGCGGTGCACTACTTCAACGGAGGCATCCAGGTCCAGCCCCGCCGGGTGAGGGTCGCTTCGGGGGTGAAAATCCATCTGTCTGTGCTGCTTGCCGCGCTGGCGTTGCTCAAGGCGGCCGGGTACTGGCTCGATCGGTTTGATTTGCTCTACAGCGAGCGGGGTTTTGTCTATGGAGCTTCGTACACCGACGTCAAGGCGCAGATCCCGGCTCTGCAGCTGCTCTTCTTCATCTCGATCGCCGCCGCCGTTCTGCTGCTGGTGAACATCCGCATCCGCGGCTGGATCCTGCCCACGGCCGCCGTGGGGCTGTGGTTTGTCACCTCGCTGGCGCTCGGATGGGCCTGGCCGGCGCTGGTGCAACGGTTTTCGGTGCAGCCCGATGAGATCAACAAAGAGCTGCCCTATGTGGAGCGGAACATCGACGCGACGCGTGCCGCATTCGGCTTGGACCAGGTAGAAGTACGCGACTTCTTGGCCTCCGAGGACCTGACCGCCGATGACCTCGCCAACAACCCGGCCATCATCGACAACATTCGCCTCTGGGATCCGTCGGAGCTCATCACCACCTACCAGCAGCTCCAGGCACTGCGCCCCTTCTACCAGTTCAGCGACGTAGACGTTGATCGATATGTGATCGATGGAGATCTGACCCAGGTGATGCTCGCTGCCCGCGAGCTCGACGAGGAAAGTGAAGTCATCGAAGGATGGGTCAACGATCATCTCGTGTTCACCCACGGCTACGGGGCGGTGGTGAGCCCGGCCAACACCGTCACTCCCGAGGGCCAGCCCGATTTCCTGGTGAAGGACATCACTCTGGGTGATTCGGTACCTGCCAGCCTCGAGATCGATCAGGCCCGCATCTACTTTGGCGAGGCGGTGCGATCGGGCAACTACAAGATCGTGGGCACCAAGGAGCAGGAGGTCGACTTCCCGGTGGAGACCGGAGGTGAGGAGAGGGTCGCCTTCAACTCGTACGATGGGGCCGGCGGTGTCGAGATGGGAAGCTTCTTCCGCAGGATGGCTTTTTCGCTCCGTTTCGCCGACATCAACACTCTGATCTCAGGGCAGATCACCGGCGACAGCCGGGTGCTCATGGTGCGCAATCTGGGTGACCGGGTCACCAAGGCAGCACCCTTCCTGTACCCGGATGCCGATCCCTACCTTGTCCTGCTCGACGGCCGCCTCCTCTGGGTGCAGGACATGTACACGGTCACCAACCGCTACCCCTACTCGCAACGGGCAGACACCGGCAGGCTCAATGCGGAAAGGTCGACTCTTCCCTCAGACCTCAACTACGTCCGCAACTCGGTGAAGGCCACCGTCGATGCTTACGACGGCACCGTCACCTTCTACGTTGTTGATGAGGAGGACCCGGTGCTGCGGACCTATCGCAACATCTTCCCTGATCTGTTCACTCCGATGGACCAGATGCCGGACGGATTGCGCGATCACATGCGCTATCCGGAGGATCTGTTCCGGGTGCAGTCGGAGATGTACACGCTGTACCACGTGACCGACCCTCGGATCTTCTACAACCAGAGCGATCCCTGGGAAATTGCTCGTGACCCTTCGACCACCCTCGAGGCGGGGGGATTCCGTGGTGGCAACGACAACCCCCGTCCCATGGTGCCGTACTACCTGCTTATGAGCCTGCCCGGTGAAGAAGAGGTTTCCTACCTAGTACTGCAGCCGTTCACCTCTGCCGAGCGGCCCAACATGGTGTCGTTCATCGTGGCCAAGAGCGACGCCGATTCGTACGGCGAGCTCATCGATTTTGAGCTGCCACGCGACTCATTCATCGACGGTCCTGGACAAGTGGGTGCCCGAATCAACCAGGATCCGGATATTTCACGCGAGTTCACCCTGCTGGGCCAGCAGGGATCCGAGGTCATCCAGGGCAACATGCTCGTGGTGCCCATTGAGGAATCGATCCTCTACGTGCAGCCCATCTACATCAGGGCAAACCGTACTTCGGGCATCGCCCTGCCCGAGTTCAAGCGTGTGGTTGTGGTCTTTGGCGACAACATCGTCATGCGGGAGACGCTGGCGGAGGCGCTGAGCGATGTCTTTGGCGGGGCGCCGGCGGTGGTAGAGCCTGATGACGGCGAGGTCCCCGACGGCGGCGAGCCGGTTTCCGTGGATGCCCAGGTGCTCGATTTGCTCACTCAGGCTGACCAGGCCTTTGCCCGCGCCGACCTTTCCCTGCGCAATGGCGACCTGGCCACCTACGCCGAGGAGGTCGCCGAGGCGCAGCGCCTTATCGAAGAGGCAGTTGCGCTCATCGATGCCAACTCCTGAGGTCTTGGTCTTCCACCGAGGCAGGGGTACACTCGAATACCTACGACGCGGGGTGGAGCAGTCTGGTAGCTCGTCGGGCTCATAACCCGAAGGTCGCAGGTTCAAATCCTGCCCCCGCTACGGAGAAACCCCCTGGTGACGGGGGGTTTCTTGCTCTCAGATTGCGTGTGAGAATCGATCAGTCTTCTGATTCTCTATGGAAGGTCAGCACGGTTCCGTTTGCCGTCATCTGCATTGACTCAGAATCCACCCCGGAGAACGTGACGTTGAGCACTCCGTTCCGGAGTACTACGAAGACGACCTCCTCGGCATCCATGAGCGTTGACTCGGGTGGATCCACCGAACCGCCCGGGTAGACGCAATAGACCGCCGAGTGCATCATTCCAGTCAGAATCAGCTCTCGACCGTCGAACTCGTAGTCCCCTCGGCCATCGTTGCAGGGACCCTCGAGCCACAAGACACCGTTCTCGTCGAATCGGGCTGATGTGAGGACACCATCACTTCCTGCATACTCGAAGGGGAGCTCGTAGGGCTCGCCATCCAGGATTACGGCCTCGAGCACCCAGTTGTCCTGGATGGTCTCCGGGTCGGGTCCTCCACCGCCTGCCGCAAGACCGAGCGCGAGTATCGCGACGGCGGTACCGATACGGTGTGGCTTCTGGTGTGACATCGAACCTCCGATCAGATTCCCTATGGTGTTTCGGGGCCAGTTGCTCTGCGTTGGCTGCCTGTGCGCCGGGTCTCGAGACTGGCCTGACGTCTGACTGGTGCGGATCATGCGTCGACGATCGGGCAGGTGCTCCAGTCTGATGGGTCATTCGTTAGAGGTTCACGGTCCCAGACATGCCTATTGGATCGTCCTTGAACGGTTCCCGCGCATGTAGGTGGTTGACCAACGTCACAAAAACGTCGTCAGACACACCTACGTTATTCGCGAGGCTTCTGAAGTATCAGTACGTCTTGGCGCCCGGGAAGGTAGTCAAGCAGGCGAAGTTCAGAACCGAATATTCGGATGACCTCGCTTCGGGATTGATAGATGTCCCAACCGGAGCCGCCGACCTGAGTCGACAAGGAGGCCTCTTTGTCCGCCGACGTGTATTGCACATGACCCTCTTGTTTCAGCCGTTCGGTATCTTCGGCGTTCAGGAATTGCCTCTCCAACCAGAAGCCTGCAACCGTACATAGAAGGAATCCACCTGGCCGTAGAATCCTCCGCATCTCTTGTAACCAGGGCCGTTGAAGATGCAGCGGTATGTGGGTGAAAACCGAATAGGCAAATACCAAATCGATGGAGCTGTCTTCCGCGAAGGTCAGCGGGGGCTCCAATCCATTCCGGTGAAACGCAATGCCTCGGATGTTGTCTGAACACCACTCAGACACCTTCGGGTTTGTATCTGTGCCGATGAGTCGTAAGCCCTTGATATTGCGAAAGTGCTGTATCAGGCGACCGGTACCACAACCAAACTCTAGGACCGTGCCCATTGTGCGTATGTTGAAGCCGTGTTTTTCCAACTGCCGGAACCATCTCAACAACTCGAGTTTGGCCAGCGTGTGATAACGATCCGCAAAACCGAAACCTCTCTTGAACATCTTTTCGAAGCTTTCTCGATTGGCTGCGGCGATATCGAGTACAAGCTCTTTGGGTGGCGTCGGTGCGGGCTTTGCCGAGCGGATATGTACGCCAAGTCGCTTGCGTAGGTAACTCCTGAACCGGAAGTCTATGAACGGTCGGTATAGCTTCCACAGAAGGAACTTCGGGATGGGTCGCAGCAGTATCGAACGCATGGACCCAGGATGGGGCAAGAGAGTTCCCCCTTGGGCGGACTTGCATCGGAGATTAGTTGCGTTCGACCAAGGGTGTCGATGTTTGCGATGGTCACAGGTAGCGATGCTCGCAGGCGACGGCCCGATCCCTCGATCACCAGCAGGCGGACGTCATGGGGAGATTGCGGCTGGAGGGCGGGTTGTGAGTATGAGCGTGCGTGTCGTGCCGCGTCCAAGGCTCGGGACCAGTAGCGGAGGCTCTGTTCGGCGGAATGTGGCTCTTCTGCGTCGTCTTCAATCTCCGCCCGGCCCGAAGACCGGGCGCGACGCCACTGGAGACTCATGCGAGGCTGGTGAATGTGACCGCATCCGGCGGTCCTGTTTCTTCACGAGGACTTCGTAGTCGCTGAACTGCCTGGGTGGTTCGTTCTGGGATCGGGGCGCTGCGGTGACGCGCTCGAGCAGTGTGTGAGCGGGGGCGTCGCTATCGACTTGGGATACTCCGACCAATACGACGACGGAGAGATCAGCCTCGACGAACTAGCCGATCACTTGCTGAGGATTGAGGACCAGCAGGACGCCGAGCGGACAGTGCGGGCCAGACACGGAGCGACACCAAACGGACAGGACCGCACGAAGGACCCGGAAACGGCCTGCTCCGCGGCACTGAGTGGCACCCGACGACACCACATAAGATGCGGGCCCGGTATGGCGTCGGGTCCTTGTCGTTCCAGGGGGAGGATTTGCAGGTCGCCTTTGGCGACGGTCGGCTTCCGTCGAGCCCTATTCGGTCTCGACGTTCATCCTCCAGGGTGCCGATCCTTTGGATCGGCGCAGAGTGGTAGGTCAAACCCTCCCCCCGCTACGGAGAACCCCACAGGTCATCGGCCTGGGGGGTTCCTTTCGTGGAGTTGGGAGGGAGGTCGTGTTCAGCGGGCGTCAAATGCAGCTGCTCCAGAGCTACTTGAGGAATAGCCCTCAGTGGGCGATAATGTCTTCGTATCCCCCCAGTCGCTTCGGTGGCTGGGTGCGAGACCCGCTTCGGCGGGTCTCTGCGTTTGCGTGGTTCACCAGGTTGCGGGCTTCCGGAACTCCCCATCGCTGTCGCGCAATACCTCAGGCAACTGGCAATCGGCCAAGATCGACGTCCGGAGCTGCTTGAAGAACGTGGCTTGAAGCGCACGGCTTCTGTCCTCCGGTGCCTGCGGGTTGACCACGCCGACCTTCAGATGCAATTGCTCTTCAGCCATCCGGATGGGAAGACAAAGGTCCGAATCGTTCGACACAACGACTGCGACATCGCAGTCCTCCCGGAATGCGTCGAGAAGCAGATGCGAAGCGAGGTTGACGTCTGAGCCTTTCTCCTCAGTCCGCAGAACCTCCGCGGTACGCGGCCGACCGCGGTGTGGATTGGGGAGGGGCATACGCACCGCGTGCGTGAGGAAGTGCCCGCAATGGACTGTCACCAGTTCGAGTGTCGCCAGGGCCCGGAGGTAGATCTGTTGGCGCTGCGGTTGCTGGGGATCCCCAGGACGTGCGGACACTAGCGCCGTGAAGTAGCGAATCCGCCTGACGTCGTCCTTTGGGAGGAGTCGGCGGCAGAGCTTCTTCAGATCGAGCCACTTGTACGACGTGTCCTTCAGTGCTCCGTAGTAGAGGTTGAATCCGTCGATGTAGACATTGGTGGCCATGTCAGGCTTCTCTACTCGCCTTCCTTCGTGGGCGGGAAGTCCAAATCGATGGCAATGCTCCGTACGAATGCTGCGAGACGATCTACGTCGGACGGGGAGAAGCCCCTTGGGGTATCCCGTTTCGGCATGGCCGGCACCGCAGCCACGGTGCCCATGACGCGAAGTGCTCTGCAAGGCATTCTGCCCCCTGATGATGTTCCAAGTCAGATGATGGATTCTGCCTTCCGCCGCGCCGTCACCCGGCAGTTGTGGTCGTTTCGATGTGGATGACGTACGTGACCGGCATCGGGAAGCCGACCTCCAGCTCGTTGCTGCCGGCCAGAGGACGGATCTCATGCCAGAAGCCGGTCGAGGTGACCTCGATGGTTCCCTCTGCGTTGATGTCCATGGTCATCGAGCGAATCCACCCGGTGCCTGCGTCAATGACCGCGGTGCCGGTGATCTCGCCCTCGGTCAGGTACTCGAGGTCGATCTCGACTATCTCGTCGACGACCCGGGTACCCGAGCCGGTGCCGGCAAAGCTGACCCACACCACATCGTCGCCGACCTCGGTGGCGGTGATGGTCATGGTGCCGGACAGTCGGGGATCACCCAGCGCCCACTCGCCCTCCCAGGCATCGCCGGGGGCGACCGGCGCCGCCGGAAGGGTAAGGAACGACTGGCTTGTCTCTCCACCGATTCGGGGCCCGTCGGGATCCACGGTCAGCGTGGTCGAATCGCCAACCAGGTCACCGTGGTACGCGTACCACCACTCGGAATCGTCCACATCGCTGTCGAAACCGTTGCGGTGAACACCGGCGCTGAACATCTCCCAGATCACACGGTCGAACGTCATCGTCAGGCGCGGTGTGCCCTGGTCGGTAATGCCGGTGGCCTCAAACGACACGTAGTGCGTCCAGGTTTCCGTGCCGGTGCGGACCGTTCCTCCTGCCGGGGATTGGTCTTCCGTGATGTAGTTGCTGAAGGTGACACGCTGGGCGTATGCGGCACCGGTTGGGAAGCGATAGGCCAGCGCGTTGGCAGCGATGGTGGTTGTGGGAGCGGGCGGGGGTTCACACGAGACGAATAGGAACGCCTCACCGTCGCGAACGGCGAAGTGGAGGCTCTTGACCTCCTCTTCGGCATCGTTGCCGACGCCGGTGCGGCACAGCACATCCATTGTGTAGATGCGGCCTTTCACACTCAGGTCAACCTCCGACGGCTCCCAACCCGGGTCGGGAGCGATGCTGCTTGGGTTGGGAATGTAGCTCTTGTATCCCCGAGGCCGGTCCGCGTCCAGGCAACCTTCGTAGGTTGCCTCCATCCCGGGGTAGGTGTGGTCGACGATGTAGTGAGCCGCCGCTTCGGGACCTTCCGCCCAGGCGTCGGTGTACCCCTCCCAGAGTGCCACCGCCAGGGCGGCGTCCTGCTCCTCCTGGGACAGGGTGGTGGTGGTTGCCACTGTCGTCGTGGTGGTGGTCGGCGCCGATGTTGTGGTGGCGCCGAGTCCCTGGGACCCGCCGCAGGCAGCTCCCAACAAGGTGATGGCCAGTACCGCCGCCAGAATCCGTCTCATGCGACCTCTCCGTCTGCCCGACCTCAGGGTGCCGGCTGGTCGCACCGACGACCAGGGCCGAACGGCCAACCGTGCGGAGGGTGGCGACCACATCGGGCTGGGGCAGAGCGCCGGGTGGCAGCCCTCTCCCTTCTGGGGGAGGCACCCCGGCGAGTGTCTACCTCCGGCGGTGGGAGGTCCCTGAGATCTGAGTTGAGAACGGCGCCGGATGGTGTCAAGCCCTTGTGCCGGGCGGTGACCTTCCGCACGATGCCCACGCTGTCCAGAACGGGGTTCACATGTGTGGGAAACAAGGGATCTGGAGCGCCGCCCTGGCGCTCGTGCTGGCCGCTGTGGCGGCCGATGTCGCGGTGGCGCAGTCGGGTGCGGCTCCCGAGATCTCCGCTCCCGGCCCGGGCGAAATCGTCGACCAGGGCCTGTACACGGTACGAGGGCAGATAGGCGCCGCTCCGGCCGATGACATTTGGGTCGTGTTCGTCGTTGATGTCAGCGGCAGCACTGCCTCGGCCGGATTCGACTGCAACGGCTCCGGCACCGTGGACGCGGCCGACGATCTCAACGGCGACTCTCAACTCGGTGAGATGCTCGATTGTGAGATCGCCGCGCTTATCGCTCTCAACACATCGCTGGCCGCCATTCCGGGATCGGCCGACCGGGTGCATGTGGCCATCGTTCCGTTCGGCAACGACGCCGCCGTTGCCGATGTGGGAGGCGGCGCCGGCCAGCAGGACTTTGTGGCACCCACCGACGACCTGGACGGGGATGGGCGCGATCGCACC
>Ga0307421_1001494_pt1 | contig 14068 bp, 9 predicted proteins | sample SalMarWE160270MG_FD_202163 | JGI IMG/M metagenome (GOLD analysis project Ga0307421, IMG submission 202163) | Salt marsh sediment microbial communities from the Plum Island Ecosystem LTER, Massachusetts, United States - WE1602-70 | ecosystem: Environmental > Aquatic > Marine > Intertidal zone >...
TAAAACAAAAATCTTGACGCCCCCTTTTTAAAATTATATGATTTAATTACTTGCAGCATACAGTTTAATAGTAAATGCTATATGCTAAAACCTGCTTGTTGATGTAAATTGGTAACCTAGTATTTATATTACAATGCCTAAAATCCTTCCCTTTCAGCGATATACAGCTCGATATGAGAAGTGGTTTGAAGACAACCACTGGGTTTATCAAGCCGAATTAAAAGCTGTCAAATGTCTATTGCCGGAAGGACAATATGGTGTGGAAATTGGAATAGGTACGGGCCGATTCGCTGAACCTTTGGGGGTCGAAATAGGTGTTGAACCGTCCAGCCATATGAGAGAGGTTGCTCAAAACAAAGGAATTAAGGTTTTGGATGGCGTGGCCGAAAACCTGCCCTTTAAAAATTCAGTATTTGAATTTGTACTCATGGTCACTACCATTTGCTTTGTTGATGATATTGACAAATCTTTTGAAGAAGCCTTGAGGGTTTTAGTAAAAGGGGGGCATCTTATTATCGGTTTGGTCGATCGCACTAGTCCTCTTGGACAAATGTATCACAGACACCGGGAGAGCAATGTGTTTTATACAGAAGCTACCTTTTATTCGGTTGGGGAAGTGCTTGAGGTCATGAAGAAGACAGGCTTTGATGATTTTAGCTTTTGTCAAACCATTTTTGGCACGCTGGCGGAAATCAGTGTGGGGGAAATCATTAAGTCCGGTTACGGAGAAGGATCCTTTGTAGTAGTACGCGGCACGAAACAATAACTACCACGGTCAACAATGAATAAATATCAAAGAATTACTGAGGCCAGAAAGTTGCTGGAACTCCCCGAGCGGGCGACTATGGAAGAAATTAAGTCTCATTATAGGTCACTGCTTGCTCAATGGCACCCTGACAGGTGCCGCGAGAATGAGGAACAATGTAATGAAATGACCCGGAAAATAATTGCTGCGTATAAGACTATTATTACGTACTGCGATCACTATACATACTCATTCTCTAAAGAAGAGATAAGGAATTATTTGCCGGAAGATGAATGGTGGTTTGAACGTTTTGGCGATGATCCCTTATGGGGCAATAATCGAAAGCCGAAATAGCTATCTAATAATTGTCTTGCCATAAGGGTATGACTTAGGCCGAAGGTTTTGGCTTCGGTCCTGGTCCTGGTTTTGGTTTTGGTTTAGGCTTCGGCTTGGGTTTAGGCTTTGGCTCCGGTTCAGGATCAGGTTCTGGTTCCGGCTCGGGTTCCGGCTCTGGCTCCGATATGAGTTCCGGCAAATAATGCATAGAGCACGCCACGATCGGGTATTCGGAAGCAACGAGTGCCGCGGGGATCAAGACGTATTCCCCCCCCAAGGGACACGTGGGTTCACTGGGCAGGTATCCCTCATCGGCCAATTGTCGCAGATTTTTGAGTTCAGCACCGGAATGGTCATGATAATATTGGATAACGATGTTCTGCAGCTCACCCCTGTCTACATGGCATTGTGTTGCCCGCGCCCTCTGGATGTAGTTCAGATATGAGGGGGTAGCGATGGAGGCCAACACACCGACCATGGTGATGACCATCATGAGCTCTATGAGGGTAAATCCCCTGTTGTTTTTTGCATGTCGTTTCATTTGCTGAGCTCCGGTACAGGGTGTTTTTCGCTTATCTGTATTTTCTTGAATCCATGCAGCGCTGGATTGGGGCAGCGTACCACGATATCCGCACCTGATTCCCTTATTTCATACGGCTTGTTGCTGATCGGACAGACCATATCGGCGGGAGGTTTCTTGCCGTCTTGGAGCATCCTGGATATATGCCAGAGATTCTTGATGCACTGGTCGGCCTGCTCATCCGTAGCATACGTGCCGTATCTGAGGGGCTGATCTTCTTGTAAGGCGGCAATCAACCGAGGGGTTTGCAAAGCCATTACGGCAACGCCGATCACGATGATCGCCACTTGTACTACCAGCCATGCCCTGCTTTTCCTCTTCCGTTTTATTGACGGTCTTTCCGGCGCTTCGGGAACATATTCCTCTGCACGCTCGATCATACAACTGTCACAGTATTCAGCGCCGTGTTCATCCGCGCTGAACTGCTTCCCGCACCCCTTGCAGACAGCGTTTATCTTTGGTTCATCAGCCATGGTGCTATTTTCCTCTTATTATTATCTTTTTTCAAGGACGGTTTTCACCTTCGCCAGCAATATATCCTTCTTGGTCGGTTTTGTGATATAGTCGGCGGCCCCAAGCCCCAATCCCCTGTTCATATCTTCCGGATCGGACCGGGATGTCAGGAATATCACGGGTGTTGCAATCCCCTTTTGGCCCTTCATCTCCAGTAATTTAAAGCCATCCAGGTTGGGCATGTTTACATCCGAGATGATCAGGTCAAAGGTATCTTTGCCTAGCTGGAGGAGGGCGCTGACCCCATCTTCTGCAGGGGTCACGGCGTAACCGTAATTTTCCAGGAAGCGGGTTACCAATTTCCGGGAATCGTGGTCGTCTTCGACCACGAGGATCGATATCTTATCCTTTATCTCCTTTTCCGCGATGGGTATGTGGTGACTTTCCTTTTGGGGGTCTTCCTTTTGAGGCTTCTTTTCTTCAAATGCCAATTCCTCCACCAGCACATGTTCGTAAATGTCCTTGGGAGCGAACAGGAGCTTTTTTGCCTTTTCCACTGCATGAGTGCCAATAAGAAAATCTCCCCTGTCTCTGATAAAATTTCTTATCTCTGAGATAGGCACACCTGAGCGAACCATATCAGAGATTTCATGATCAAATTTTATTATCTCATATATCCCTTCCCTGCCAAGGTAACCGGTGTTGTTGCACTTTGGACATCCGACAGGATGCGCAACCTGTGCGGGGATTTCGTCTGTAAATGGCGCAAGCATTGCTCTTTCTTCCGGTGAAATCCCCACTATCTGCTTGCAATGGGGGCAGAGCTTTTTCAACAACCTCTGGGCGATGACGCCGATGATGGTATCCGCCATGGTCCCCCGGTCAAGCCCCAGCCTCTCAAGGCGGAAGATGGCAGTGGTTGCATTGGACGTATGCAACGTCGTGACGGTCAGGTGGCCCGTGCTGGCAAAGTCTATCGACATCTTGGCAGAATAGGGGTCTCTGACCTCTCCCAAGAATAATACGTCGGGATCCTGCCTCACCGCTGATTTGAGGAGGGATTCAAAGGTAATCCCGGCATTTTCGTTTACCTGCTGTTGATTGGCATAGGCTATATTGTATTCTACGGGGTCTTCAACGGATATCAAGCTTCGTGTTTGACAATCGATATGGGATAGGAAGCTGTAGATGGTCGTCGTCTTCCCTGAGCCGGTGGGCCCGACCATCAGGATAACGCCATGGGTTCGGTTGGCAAAATCAGCCATGGTACTCACTTGTGTATCCATCATGCCGAGTTCACTCAGGTCTTTCGGTTTGGCGCTCGGTTCCAGCAATCGAATAATGAGGCTTTCACCGTACGGCGTGGACGTGGTGGCCAACCTCAGCTTGAAGGTTTTATTATCAATGGTTGCCGCAAAAGATCCGTCCTGCGGTTTCCTTCTTTCGGCCAAATCAAGGCCACCAAGGACCTTGAGCCGGGAAATGAGCATAACGCCGGTGTTCTTCTTCAGGGCAAAAGAATCCTTCAAATCCCCGTCAACCCGGAAGCGAACAACGGTTTCATCTTCCTTGGGCTCGATGTGAATGTCGCTGGCCCTTTCAGCGACGGCCTTGTTGACCATAGTATTGGCAATATACACAATAGGATGTTTTTTAATATCCGCTTCCGATATTTGCTCGACGGGCTCTTCGACGGGGAATTGCCTGGTGGGCCTTTCGATTTCTTGTACGCTCCCACCCATAATGACCTTTTTGGTCGGTTGCTCGGCACCAAGATCTGACTCATGCTGAAATAATAATTCTATATGTTCGGGTTCGGTTACGGCGAGTTTAAGGGCCTTATCCCCTCCGCTTATTTTGCTTAGATTATCCAGGGTTTCCAAGTTAAAGGGATTGCTCAGTGCAAAGGTGTTTCCTTCGGTTCCATTCCCTAAGGCCACGACGAGATTTGTCTTGCAAAAAGGCATGGGGAGGACCCCCAATTTGACATCATACGGGTTGATTTGGGAGAAATAGGGGAGCTTGAGAAATTCAGCGATATATGTGGCCATCTGGCTGTTGCTGATCCCCAGCTGACGGGCCAGTGTATAGATATGGGAGGGTGGTGTAGCAGTGAATTGAGCCTTTTTCTCGGGGTCGAGGGCTAACTGATCGAACAAGAATCGCTTGAATTGGGGGAAATCGGATGGTTCAATCTTTTCCTCGGAGGTAACACCGCCTTGTTGCAGCTCCTTCCATCGGGTATATGTTTTGATATGAGTACGGACCTTTTCAAGAAGGGTTTCCTTTTGGACGGGTTTTGCCAGGTAATCAACAGCGCCGACGGAAAAGGCCCTGGCCTTATCCTGTTCTTCTTCCAGGGCGGTTATAAAGATGACGGGGATATAGGCGGTCTCGCTGTTTTTCTGCAGCCGTGAGCACACCTCGTACCCATCCATTTCCGGCATCATGACGTCGAGCAGAATAAGATCCGGTTTGGTTTCACTCAGTGCATGTAACCCCTTGAGGCCGCTGTCGGCAGCAATGACACTAAAGCCGCTGCTTGACAAGAATCGTTCCATCAACCTCAGGTGGTCGAGATTGTCGTCAACGACGGCGATCAAGGGTTTTGCTGGTCTGTCCACCATATCACCTCATTTCTTTCAGTAGTTGCTAATCGGCACACAGCAGATTACGCTCAACGCTGATCGGTGCTTCATTGTTCTCACTCGTAAACCACCTCAACGCGATCAAGGTATGCGGCGAGCTCTTGTAGAGACTCTTTGATCACGCCGGAATCCTTTGCTATGGCAGCCTGCTCCAGCGCTTTCCCTATGTCCGTGATGGCGTCAAACCCATAGCTTCCTCCTGCACCCTTCATGCTGTGTCCGAGGCTACGTATGGCCTCAAAATCACCCTGCGTCAGGGCCTCACCCATGGTCTTGATGTCCTTGTGCCTGTTCTCAAGGAAGCCGGGGATGAGATCAGCGATGTCTGGGTCCACGTGGACGATGATTTTTTCCCCTTGCCTTAGGGCACTCTGTTGCGTCATGGCTTATCCTCCTTGGTCTCTATGTGTTACTAATGCTCGACCTGATGTTATGATGAACGGCATATTTGTGCTTTTTAATCCTTCGTTTCATCAGTCTTTGCTCCCGTATATTTTTGGACCGCCTCCATCAGCGTAGCCCGCTTTATCGGCTTTGTCAGGTGATCCGTGCATCCGGCATCAAGGCTCTTTTGGACATCTTCCTTCATGGCATGGGCGGTCAAGGCAATGATAGGTGTTTGTTTTTTCCCCTGTTCCTGCTCCCATTTTCTGATCTCCCGGGTGGCGGTATAACCGTCCATGACCGGCATCTGTACATCCATAAATACCAGATCGTATTTTCCTGACTTGAACTTTTCCACGGCAATGGCGCCGTTTTCAGCTATGTCTATATGATCCGAGGCCCTCTTGAAATAGGCCTGGATAATCAGACGATTGTCCGCGGAATCCTCGACAAGGAGGAGGTTCAGGGATCGTATTTTAGTAAGGTCGACGGATCTTGCCTCCGGGATCTTGCCGACAACAGGCTCAATTTTGCGGCCCATAATGGTAGCAATAGCAACCAGCAGTTCCGCCTTTTTTACGGGTTTTACCAAATAAAACGTTATATCAAATTCTTTGCACAGGGCACGATCGCCGCTCCTGTCATCTGAGGTGAGCATCATAACGGCCGTGTTCTTAATGGTCCCCATGGTTTCTTTTATGTGTTTGGCCAGCTCGAACCCGTCCATGCCCGGCATACGGTGGTCGATTAATGCCAGTTGATATGGAGTGGTTGTCTCCATAGCGCGCTTGAATTCCGCAAGTCCATGTTCGCCGTTGTCCGACTCTGTTATAATGGCACCTAATTTGGAGAGTGTATTTCGCAATATCATGCGATTCGTTTCGTTGTCATCAACAACAAGTACCTTAATTCTTCTCATGTCCAGCGCAATCTTCTCCATACGTTCTTTTGGTTCGGCCTGAATCGCAAACTGCACAGTAAATGCGAAAGTACTCCCTTGGCCCACCGTGCTCTCCACCGTTATATGCCCGCCCATGAGTTCCACCAGTTGTTTTGAGATGGCCAGGCCGAGTCCTGTTCCACCATACTTGCGGGTAGTTGATGAATCGGCCTGTGTAAAGGAGTCAAAGATCGTATCGATCTGTTCCGGGGCAATGCCGATGCCGGTGTCAGTTATCGAAAATAATAGTTCAACCGTTTCTTTTTTTACCTCCTGACTTTTGATCTGAATGAACACCTCACCTTTCTCAGTGAACTTGATTGCATTTCCGATAAGGTTTACCAGTATCTGACGTAAACGCGTCGGGTCACCCAAGAGGTTGGTTGGGACATCCGGCATAGCACTATAAACCAGCTCCAGACCCTTTCCATGGGCACGAACGGCCATCACGTCACATATTTTTTCAATGATTTCGGTAAGGTCAAACTCGATGGTTTCGAGTTGAACGTGGCCGGCCTCCACCTTGGAAATATCGATGATGTCATTAATGATGGTTAAAAGATTTTCCCCTGCCGACTGGAAGACTTGGACATATTGCTGTTGCTCAGGGTTCAACTGCGTTTCTAAGAGCAGGTCGGCCATGCCGATAATGGCGTTCATCGGCGTCCTGATTTCGTGGCTCATGCTGGCGAGAAATTCGGTCTTGGTGCGGTTGGCCGTTTCAGCCTCTTCTTTGGCCTTTTGCAACTCCGCCTCAGTTCGCTTGCGCTCAGTGATATCTCGGGCGATCCCCTGGATGATCTTCTTTTCTCGGTCGATAATACCGGAACTGATCTCTACATCGACCACAGTCCCATCAGCCTTTTTAAACCGTGTTTCAAACAGTATTGATTCTATTGAATTTAATCCCTGCGGGACGTTGATTTTTTTGCTTGATTCAGGATAGCCTTCATCAGGGTACAGATTCGCGATCTCCATCGTGAGGAATTGCTCTTTGCTGTAACCGAGCATTTCACATGCCCTGTGGTTGACGTCGACAATTCGGCCCGCTTGGTGGATAAAGATCGCATCATTCGATTGCTCAAAAAGTTTTCGGAAACGCTCCTCACTCTTACGCCGTGCTTCCTCCGCTTGCTGTTTCTCTTCATAGGCGCGCCGCTGCCGGAGTATCTTCTCGATAGCGGAGGGGAGAAGCTCAAGATACCCTGCCGCCGTATCCTTAACGATATAATCACCCGCACCCAGCTTCATGGCCTCCACCGCCACCCGCTCATCACCGGAACCGGTGATCATAATCGTGGGAGGCAAGACCCCCTTGGAACCCAAGATACGGATTACCTCTAACCCATCGTAGACAGGGAGATTCTGATCCACAAACATGAGATCATAGGAATCGGCCTCATACTTGGCTACCCCCTGCTCCCCATCGGAGGCGATATCCACCACATACCCCGCCCGCTGCAACCGCTTCTGCACCAGCCGGGCCAGGCCAGGATCGTCCTCGATGTAGAGAATACGGATGGGTTCAGGCTGAGCCATGTTCTGTTATCCTCCCTCCGGTATCTTGACAACCAATAAAAACAATCCGAGCTTACGCATTGCCTCGGCAAACTGTTCGTAGTCCACCGGCTTGGTGATGTAGACGTTGCAGCCGAGCTCATAGCACCTGCTCACCTCTCGGGGGTCATCGGTGGTGGTGAGGATGATCACGGGGATACGCTTGGTGCGCTCATCCGCTTTCATACGCGCCAACACTTGATAGCCGTCGAGCACCGGCATGTTGAGATCGAGCAGCACCAGAAGGTGCGATGCGTGGTTGTTATTGACATATTCCCCTTCACAGAATAGGTAGTCAACGGCCTCCTGCCCATTGGTGGCAAAGTGGATCTCGTTTTTGACATTCGCCCGCCGCAGGTTCTTCTCGATCAGGCGGGCATGTCCTGGATCATCCTCGGCCAACAGAATAGTCACGTCTTGTCTATCGTGCATAGCTAACTCCTGTACCAAGGCATTTTGTACATTAATTATAAAAACACGAAATCATTCTTCTTATCTTGAGCATATTCTGTGCCAACATGCAGAGCTGAAAAACCATTACATATCAATGGGTTAATTAGGTAGTGGGGGGGGAGAGAAGGGGAGAGGCGTTTATTATCCACGGAAACGACATTTTTTGTCACTCTTCACGATGTTATGGCATTCGAGGTTGGAAAAAGGGAAACAAGGATACAAGGGAAGAAAAAAAGGGTGTGGAGTATTCCCTATGGGTTGAGAGGAGAAGTACGGGAGCGCGCCGGGCAATACGAAGGGATGATTTTGCATCATCCCAGACAAGGTGTAAAGGTTTCAACTCTTTTATGGGATATAGCGCTCGAATCTATCCCGGCCCTTATCCTTGGCGCGATACATGGCGGTGTCGGCGTGCTTCATTAAGGTGTCGATATCTTCACCATCGTCAGGGTAGATGGTGACCCCAATGCTGGCGGATATCTGGAGTTTGTGATCATCGAAGGTAAAGGGTTCTTGAAAGGTCTGTAAGATCTTTTGGGCGATGGTGGTAGCGTATTCTATCTGGAGCATTTCCGGTAACAACAGCAGGAATTCATCGCCTCCGATGCGGGCGACGGTATCACCCCTGCGCAGGAATTTCCGCAGTCGTTTGCCGACGGCGCGCAGGAGCTGATCCCCTACGCCGTGCCCCAGCGCATCGTTCACGTCTTTGAAATAGTCCAAATCGAGCAGCATCACGGCGAGCTTCTTTTGGGAGCGCCGGGCCTGGGTCAGTGCTATCGTGAGCCGGTCATTGAACAGCATACGGTTGGGGAGACCGGTGAGGACGTCGTGGGTGGCCATATAGACGAGCTCCGTTTCGGCCCGCTTTCGCTCGGTGATGTCCTTTGCGATCACCGTCACCGCCTCGATATACCCATCGGATTCCTTGACCGGGCTTAACGTTCTGAGGAAGTATCTGTTGTCTTTCTGGCTCCTGTGTTCATATTGGACAAATCGGCCGGTCTTCAGCACTTGTTCAATATGTCCGGAGAATACCGTGTCGTCTTCACGGGAGTGAAACTCACTATACGGCCTCCCCATGACGCGGTCTCGCGGCAGGCCAAGCCTGGAGAGATATGCTTCGTTGGCGAACAGGTATTCTTTCTTCCTGTTTACCAGGTACACGGAATCCTCGGTAAATTCCACCAGCGAGCGATACTTCTCCTCGGATTCCCGCAGCGCCTCCTCCGCCCGTTTGCGCTCGGTGATGTCGCGAACAATACCCCGAAACCCAATCGGTTTTCTTGTTGAGTCCCTCCTGAGGGATACCGACATCTCCACCGTGATGATACTGCCGTCTTCTTTTATGAACTCCCAATCAAATATTTCGGCGGGTTCCCCTGTCCTGTATACCTGGTTGAAGAGTCGATAGGTTTTTTTAGCGGTCTCCGCATCCATATATGCTCGATTATTCATACCTATCATGTTGTCTCTGGTAGATCCGTAAATCCTGCACATCGAATCATTGAAGAAGGTAAGGTTTCCGGACAGGTCGACCTCATAATATCCTTCCTCTATGTTTTCGAGGATGGTTCGGTACTTTTCTTCACTTTGGCGTAGGGCATCCTCGGCCTTTTTTTGCTCAGTACGGTCGCGTGAAACGCCGCAAAAACCAATGGGTTTACCCGCGGCGTTGCGCAACAGCGAGACAGATTCCTCGAGCAGTGCTATTGAGCCGTCTTTTCTTATTATTTCGTTGTCAACTGTTTTTACGGGGAGACCTGTCCTGTAGACCTTGTTAAAAACCTCGTAGATTATTTTTGCGGTTTCAGGAGTCATATATTCCCGGTTACTCATGCCCATCATCTCGTGGCGGGAACGCCCGTGGATCCTACAAAGGGCTTCATTGAAAAAAACGAAGTTTCCGCGCAGGTCAACCTCGGCATATCCTTCTTCTATGGTTTCAAGGATAGTACGATACTTTTCTTCGCTCTGACGCAGGGCATCCTCGGCCTTTTTTTGCTCTGTCCGGTCGCGCGAAACGCCGCAAAACCCGATGGGTTTACCCGCGGCGTTGCGCAACAGCGAGACAGACGACTCGAGCAGTGCTATTGAGCCGTCTTTTCTTATTATTTCGTAGTCAACTATCTTGGCGGGGATACCTGTCCTATACACCTTATTACAAATCGCGTAAATCCTTTTTGCGGTTTCAGGAGATGAAAATTCCCGGTTATTCAGGCCCATCATCTCGTCACGGGAGCGCCTGTGGATCCTGCATTCGGTTTCGTTGAAAAACGTGAGGCTCCCGCGTAGATCTACTTCATAATACCCCTCTTCCATGGTCTCAAGGATAGTGCGATACTTCTCTTCGCTCTGACGCAGGGCCTCTTCGGCCTTTTTTTGTTCTGTCCGGTCGCGTGTAACGCCGCTAAAACCGATGGGCTCACCCGCGGTATTGCGCAACAGCGAGGCGGAGGTCTCGATCATTGCCACAGAGCCGTCTTTTCTTATCAGTTTGTAGTCGATTATTGGGGCGGGGATGCCCGTCTTATAGACCTTAGAGAAGATCGCGTACATTTTTCTTGTGCCTTCCGGCGACAGATATGCCCCATAATGCAAGCCAATCAAGTCTTCATGGCGGTATTTAAAGATTTCGCAGAGGGCCTGATTGCAAAAGGTAAAGTTCCCCTCCAGGTCGGTTTCGTAATATCCTTCTTTCATGGTCTCCAGGATGGTGCGATACTTCTGCTCGCTCTCCCGAAGGGCATGCTGGGCTTGTTTGAGGGCGTTGATGTTCGTGGCCATGACTAACTGACAGTCCTCGCCCTGAAATCGGATGGGTCTGGCCGACACCAAGTCCTCTAATATGGTCCCATCCTTGGCCCGGAACGAGATCTCGAGACCGTCCGCTCGACCGTGCTGCCGTACAGCCTTCACCAACCGTTCCCGATCAGCGGGATCGACATAGAGGTCCAGATCAGAGGGGGTCCGGCCTACGGTCTCCTCGGCGCTATAGCCGGTATGCTGGCAGAAGGCGTTATTGACCTGCAGGTAGCGGCCGTCCTTGAGCCGGTTGATGGTAATTCCGTCGGGGGCCAACTCGAGGATATTCCGGTAGCTCTCCTCCCGCTCGCGCAGCGCCTCCTCCGCCCGCTTGCGCTCGGTGATGTCGCGAACAATACCCCGAAACCCCGTCGGATCTCCTCTGGCATCCCGTATAAGTGAGACAGATGCCTCAAAGTCAATTTTAGATCCATCTTTTCGGATAATTTGCCAGTCATATATGGTCGTACTTTTACCCGTACGAAAGACGGTGTTAAAAATATTGTAAACTTTTTTAACGGTCTCCTCATCCATATATGCCCGGTTATTCAAGCCCATTAATTCATCTCTGGTAGATCCGATAATCCTACATACCGAATCATTGAAGAAGGTAAGATTCCCGGCCAGGTCGACTTCATAGTATCCGTCTTCTATATTTTCGAGGATGGCTCGGTATTTTTCTTCGCTCTGACGCAGTGCCTCTTCGGCCTTTTTTTGTTCTGTTCGGTCGCGCGAAATGCCATAAAACCCAATAGGATCTCCGTCGGCGTTGCGCAAGAGCGAAGCGGAGGTCTCGATCATGGCTATGGAACCGTCTTTTTTAATCACCTCGTAATCAACTATCTTGGCGGGAATACCTGTTTTGTAGACCTCGCTGTAAATCTGGTAAATCTTTTTTGCGGTTTCCGGGGAAGAATATGCTCGGTTATTCATGCCCATCAATTCATCTCTGGTATACCCATGAATCCTGCACATCGAGTCGTTGAAGAAGGTAAAGTTTCCGGCCAGGTCGCCTTCATAATATCCGTCTTCTATGCTCTCCAGGATGGTGCGATATTTCTGCCCGCTCTGACGCAGCGCCTCCTCCGCTTGCTTGTGCTCGGTGATATCCGTCATAACGACGAGTACCCCCACCGTCTTCCCTTTTTTTCGGAGGAGAGAACCAGAGATTTCGCCGATCCGTTTTTCTCCGGTCTTCGTATACCCTACCACTTCAAAAGGAGGCACCTGTTTGCCTGCGACGGTTTTGGTAAAGGCGGAAACCATCTTGGCAATACTCTGGGGAGGAAAATTCTTGAAGAAATTAAATCGTTTTCCAACGATATACTTTTCGGTATACCCAGTAACCCCTGCTATCCTCTTGTTTATTTTGATAATCTTACCCGTCAAATCGAGCAAAACGATGCCGTCTCTGACCTCGTTAAAGATCGCTTCCAGTTCTTCTTCGGACTCTCGCAGGGCATCTTCGGCCTGCCTGCGGGCAGTAACGTCTTTCAGAAAGGCGATAACTCCCTCTGTTTTCCCTCCTATCCTCAAGAGGGTGCCATCGATTTCAACAATAAGTTTTTCTCCGGTCTTTGCATAGGCTTCCACTTCAACGGTCAGCGTTTTACCAGAAGTCACTTGAGCAAAGGCGGCAAGGAGCGCGGTAATTTCCTGCGAGGGGAACATCTTTAAGCGATTTAACCGCTTTCCGACGACGTTTTTTTCGGTATACCCGCTTATTTCTGTTATTCTCTTGTTTATGCTGATAATCTTGCCCGTCAAGTCGAGCAAGATGATGCCATGCCTGATCTCGTCAAGGATCGTTTTTAGTCCTTCCTCCGTCCCTCTCAAGGCCTCCTTCCCGCGCCCGGTTTCTGTCCGCTCCAGTACGGCGACCCGTTGGCGCAGTTGTGCTATTTCTTTGAGCAATTGTTCTTGTGTTTTGTCTTTATCGCGCAGCCTGGGCACTGCACCACCCTCCCTCTCGAGAAGTCAGCGCTTCTCCTTATGATGATACCGCACAGACACGCCCGCCCCGTTGGTTTCCAGCATTTTTTATGCCAAATAAAGGATTCTTTTTTTGAATAAAAACCCTTTAAAAACCAATAAGTTACGTATTTTTCCGCATGGGGTAAGGGAAAACCGCCTTTTAGTGTCACCTTTTTGACATTTTTTGTCAATCACCTCTCTGGTACTCAGAATCAAAGGGTGCATGTGGTTTGACTTTTCACCCCCGTTGGTATACAAGGCTTAGAGATCTTTCCGAGAACATATGTCAGAAGGAGCGACGGTGGAGATCAAGGCCATCAAGGGGTTCAGCGATATCCTTCCTCCCGCGACCAGCCGGTGGAGGCTGCTGGAGGAGCACGCCCGGCAGATCCTTGAGAATTACGGATTCTCTGAGATACGGGTGCCTATCCTGGAGAAGGCGGAGCTCTTCGCGCGCGGCATCGGCGAGGAGACCGATATCGTGGAGAAGGAGATGTACACCTTTGAGGATCGCAGTGGTGATTGTCTTACCATGCGCCCTGAGGCCACCGCTTCCGTTGTGCGTGCCTATGTCGAGCATAAACTGTACGCCGCCGACCCGGTGGTCAAATTCTACTCCATCGGCCCCATGTTCAGGCACGAGCGTCCGCAGAAGGGGAGGCATCGCCAATTTCACCAGATCAATGTAGAGGTCTTCGGGATCTCCCACCCCATGATAGATGCCGAGGTCATGGCCATCGTGATGCACTATCTATCCCTCGTGGGGGCTGCGGGTTGCCAGTTGCAGATTAATTCCGTCGGGTGTCCCCGTTGCCGTCTTCCCTACCAGGAGGACTTACGGGCCTTCCTCAGCGAGCATCTCCCTCACCTTTGTGCGGATTGCCGCAGGCGTATGGAACGCAATCCATTGCGGGTCTTCGACTGTAAGGTCCAGGGTTGTCAGGAGATCATTGCCAAGGCCCCCCTCATGATCGATTATCTTTGCCACCCATGTGCCGAGCATTTCGCTGCGCTCCGGCGTTATCTGGAGACCCTCGAGATCGCATACGAAGTAAATCCCCGCATGGTGCGGGGGTTGGATTATTACACCAAGACCGCCTTTGAGGTGGTGGCAGGGGGGCTGGGGGCACAAAATGCCGTGGCCGCCGGCGGCAGATACGATAACCTCGTAGCGGCATTGGGGGGACCGGATA
>Ga0307421_1001503_pt1 | contig 14038 bp, 9 predicted proteins | sample SalMarWE160270MG_FD_202163 | JGI IMG/M metagenome (GOLD analysis project Ga0307421, IMG submission 202163) | Salt marsh sediment microbial communities from the Plum Island Ecosystem LTER, Massachusetts, United States - WE1602-70 | ecosystem: Environmental > Aquatic > Marine > Intertidal zone >...
TTAATTAACCCTCTACATAATTTCTATAGAAATCGGAGTCTCGAGTTCTTTTGTTATTTTTTCAAGGCTGCTTATAAATTCTTCTTCACTTTTAATGCCACCGGTTTCCTGTTCCCAGGCGGCAAGGAAGTAGTAAGTTAGCTGGCCTTCTACGGGTTTTAGTACTACTACATTATTTAGTTCATCCTCGGTTATCATTAATTTATCTTTATTTCGATATAGAATTGCCATTCCGAGTTTGTCGCCTATAATGCTTTGATTTCCGTAGGAAGCTAAGTATCCCCAACCTTCTTCTTTATTTTTCGATTTTAAAATTTTGTTATTTTCGCTTTTTACGATACCTGTGCACAGGTTGGGAATATTTTTATCGACTGTGATATCGTTTTTTGTCGGCCTGCTTCCGGCTGTAATGGAAAGTTTAGAGATTAAATCACGCTTACCTGAATTTGTTTCCCATCCGAGGTATTTTATTCGTAAGCTTGAATATATCACTCCGTCTGCTAAAATATCACAGATTAAGTTATCAGTTTTGGATACTTTTTCTACTTTACCATTTTCCCATGTACCAACAGCTCCAATTCCAAGCGCGTCGCCTACTTTTAAGATATCCTGACCCCAGTTCGAGGTTTCATGGTAAGATTCAAATCCATCCAGCCCGACATCCTGGAGTACCATATCGCTTACTTCTTTTCCGAAAATATCTAAACCGTTTCGCCAATCCAGGTATGATCTGTAACCAACTTTATCGGATTCCCAGCCCACACCTTCAAACCGGATAAATTCCGAATGATCTGTGTGTTGCGCCGGAATTTTTAAATAATTCGTATCTTTAAATGTTCCTCCCTTATACTTATTTTCAACCCATTTGCCGCCGCATTTTATCGATAATACACTTTGGGTTCTTTTAGGATATTCTCTTTTTTTACTTCCCTTTTTTGCGTATCTTATAGATATATTTTTAGACTCTTTTTGGGAAAAATCAGCCAGAAAAGCTATTTCTTCTTCTTTATCTTTTATATTTATATTCTGGCTTGGAAGTTCTTTTTGATTTTCGATAATCACAAAAGCCTGGGGATTGAAGTCCGGGTGTTTTTCTTTTATTGTTGCTATATTCAAAAAAAGGCAAGCATCTTCTCTATCGATATTAAGTTGATTTGTTGCCGTAAAGGAAAAAGACTCGGGGTATTCACTCGTAATGCCTCCACCGTTACATCCGTACAAAATTATTAATAAAAAAGTCAGAAAAAATTTACTTAATATATTTTTCATATACTCCTCCGATATTTTTTATCTATCTTCCCGTCCATCCGCCGTCTACCGTTAAAATGGTGCCGCACAGGTAATCCGATGCTCTCGAGGCGAGAAATACAACTGCGCCTTTCAAATCTTCCGAAGTTCCCCATCTGCCTATAGGAATTCTGTTCAGTATTCCCTGATTCCTTACGTTATCTTCTCTTAATGCCAGTGTATTGTCGGTTGCTATATAACCGGGTGCTATAGCATTTACATTTACGCCATATTTCGACCATTCATTGGAAAGAGCTTTTGTTAATTGTCCGATTCCTCCTTTGCTTGCCGCGTAACCGGGAACAGTTATGCCGCCAAAAAACGCCAGAAGAGAAGCTGTAAATATAATTTTGCCGTAACCTCTTTTTATCATATCTTTACCGAATTCTCTTGCCAGTATAAACTGAGCGTTTAGGTTCACTTCTATTACTTCATCCCAGTATTCGTCAGGATGCTCCTCTGCGGGTTTTCTTTTTATGGTTCCCGCGTTGTTTACCAGTATGTCGATCTGCTCGAAGTCTTTTTTTACTTTTTTTATAAATTCGTATAAAGCATTTCTATCTGAAAAATCGCAGGCGTAGCCTTTAAAATCTCGACCGTTCGATTTTACTAATCGCTCTATTTCACTTCCTTCTTTAAGTGAGCGGCTTACTCCTATGATATCAGCGCCTGCCTGTGATAGAGCTTCCGCCATACCCAGACCTATTCCCCGGCTGCAACCCGTTACAAGAGCTCTCTTTCCATCCAGTTTAAATTTATCGAGTATATTTTTATCCTTCACTTTAATTCTCCTATATCCAGATTATCCATATCATCGAATGATTGATTCTCTCCGCCCATACCCCAGCAGAAAGTGTAGGAAGAGGTTCCGACTCCCGAGTGGATAGACCAGCTTGGTGAAATAATAGCCTGTCTGTCAGCTACGGTGATATGACGTGTTTCATGAGGTTGTCCGCATAAGTGGAAAACCCTATCGGAATCTTCTATATCGAAATAAAGATAAACTTCCATCCGGCGTTCGTGTGTATGAGGAGGCATGGTGTTCCAGACGTTGCCGTTGGCCATTATAGTTACGCCCATGACCAGCTGGCAGCTTTTGATTCCATCAGGATGTATATGCTTGTATATGGTTCTTTTATTCGACTTTTCGTCCGACCCGAGATTTAGCGGTTCCGCGTCTTTCTTTTTGGAAAGTTTCGTCGGGTATTCCCTGTGAGCGGGATAACTCAAAAGATAAAAAACCGCGGGATTGTCTGCTTTCTTACTATTGAATGAGATCTTTTCTTTGCCTTTACCTATGTATAGACAATCCAGTTTTTCCATTTTATATTTTTTTTCGTCGACTTCGATAATCCCCGGACCTCCGATATTCAATGCTCCTAATTCCCGTCGCTGTGTAAAATAGGAAGCTCTTAATTCTTCCGCCGCGGATAGGATGGTAGGACTATCGAAAGGGACCGCGGAACCGATGATAACACGATCGGTATCGGAGTAAACCATTTTAATTTCACCTATTTTAAAAAGTGATTGAATTAAAAAATTTTCTCTTAGTTCTTCTGTCGTCATATGGCAAAAACGAACGGGATCTGCCGCGTATCTTATTTCCATTATTTGGGACCTCCTTAACTTTAAATTATCCTTTAATCAATTACTACAAAAACTTTTAATCCACTCCGGTTTTGCGGGAGTTTTTCCGCTCTTTAGCATTTCTCTCCATGTTTCATCGGTAAGCCTATCGCTCATAGGATGTTTAAATTCATAATAGGAGAGGATCGGCCCTACCGCGAGCACAATATCTCCCGCGGGTCTTTTATAAGCTACGATCAGGTTATCTAAATACCCGGAAGCTTCTTCCAGACATTTTTTTGTGTTTATATCGGTATGCACATCCGCGATTATAGTAGTTTTTAAACCTTTGTCTTCGATATTACCTATAGAATTTTTTAGTTTTTCGGCAAAGTTACCCAGAAATCTGTTGTCTTCATCATTTAAAGGTTTATTCTCGACCTGTTTTTTACATATACTATACAGATTTTCAAGCAGGCTTATTAAGGATGTTAGTTTCTGTTCCGATGATGGAGTCAGGACGTTTAAATCTTTCAATCCCGCGTAAGCCATTTTCGAAGTGGTTAGTATATTTTTGTAGAATTCCGGTAATGGTTCGAGTAGTCCTTTTGGGGGTGGGGGAGGTGTGGGAGACGGATTGTAAGAAGTGATTCCTACGTGAACGGGTGTGTAGCTTTGTTTCGCGTAGAGGATAGTATTGTGACGCAGCGCCGCCCAGGAAGCAAGCCCGGTATTTAATTGTCTGTCGAGCCAGGCGTCTGTCTGCTGATATGTCTGGTAACCCTTTCCTCTTTTACCTGTCAAAGTTTTAAGCGCGTATAACCACGACCAGTAAAGATTGCGATTCCAATCTTTCTCTGTAAGATTAGAAAATTCCGTTCTAAGATTTTTTAACTGGGCATAGTATTTTGGGTATTTATCATCAGTATAGTCTTTGATGTGTTTCTCCGCTCTGGTGCTGCCGAAAACACTGAAAACATCCAGACCGCGCGGAAATCCTCTTATAGAATAATGCAAATCGGGTTGTATTCGTTCATCCGGGATATAAACGACCGTGAACCTTTCAGGAATTTTTCGGGGGACAGTTCCGACTGCCGGAGAAACCAATTGTCCCAATATATACGAGTCCGGTATATACCGTTGTCCCATGAAACGCAAACCCATGGTTTTTGTAAGTATAGAGTCCAATTGTTCTACGGAAGTTAATTCGTGACCTTCAATATTTCCGGGGTCGATACCAGCGCCTCCCGTGCCGGAATAGATTGTGGGAGGAGTTAATTTTGAAAGCTCCAAGAGAAACTTTGTAAATTTTGCTTCTTTTTTCAATTCTTTTGTCGTGAATTCGCTGCCAAATACTTTTCGGAGAGTTTCGCTGTAGTCATAAATAGTTAAATCATCCGAAAACCCTGAGTAAAATGCGGAGACCTTATATATCCTATCCCATAATTCCGAGACATTTCTGTCGTCATCTAATTTTAATTTACCTGAATTTATCGAAATTAAAGAAGCCTGAAGGGTTTGAATTTTTGCTGTCTCCCTGTCTGTTAGTGCTTTCGCGGGAGGACTTACGGGTCCGAATTTTTCGTGTCCTTTCATAAGAAAAGTCATTCTTCCGTACCACATCATTCCTTTAAAATATTTTTTAAGGTTTTCGCTTCTTGTGTAATGTCCTCTTGGTTTATATTGACTGTAATCCTCGGGTATTTTAAATAAAGCTTTTTCTCTCGCGGTCGGATAATCGGGTAAACCAGAGTGTTTTTCTATTTCATCTGTTTCCCATTCTACCCATTTTTGGACATAACGGGGCTCGGAAAAATCCGGATTCAGTAATTTCATAGCTACCGAAAAATAAGCTACGTTTCTCTTTGCCGCTTCTTTCAAGTATCCGTCAAATTTGTTATAGTTTTCTTCTGATTTCTCCAGAAGTTTTTCCGTTACAGCTAATATATCGGGATAGAAAATCTCCTCTTCTATTTCTTTTAATGTTTCATCGAACAGTATATGAAAAAGATGTAGAGGCGTATCGGAGGTTACATAAATCGGAATATTTTTGTCGAGTATATTCTTATAGAATGAGGTTATATTATCGGTTTTGCCTTCGTCTACAACAATAAAACCATTATTTTTTAAAATATCCCTTTGCCTTTGGTCCTTTAAATATTCATTTGAAACGGAAAGAAAATTAGTGATTTCTTTAAAATCTAATGGAAGAGAATAAGCCGGCATGTCTATTTTATAATCTTTTTCTATCGGTTCATAATATTCTAAAAATGCCGAGCTTATGTTTTTATTCTTTGATAGAGAAGTTAGTTGTAAATTTTCTCCGTTCGAGGACGCGCATTTTGGTAAGTTTAATAGAAAGAAAAAAGATATAAAAATTTTGAAAAATCCGCTTTTAGAAAATCGCATAAATATCCTCCTTTATTATTACTGTAAATTTATTAAAGGAAAAAGTCAAGTCCCCTAAGATCCTTCGAATCAGTTAAATGGTTAAATTAAAAAATAGTTAAATAGTAGAAACAAAAAAACAATTTGTGCTATTTGTTGTTAAAAAATCCTTAAAATCTGTGTCCCATTCTGTTGTTGATATTTCTTCTTTTTTATTACACGGATAAGAAAATGTGAGAAATTCAGCAAAAAAAACCCTTGACAATTTTACGGAATCTATTATAATTATTTTTAAAGGTTAATATTATCCTTAGAACACGAAAGGAGAAGTATGCTTTTTGATATAACAAATAAAAAAGGAGGTTGTATATGAATGAAAATTTTTTGGCTTCTGGGACAGCTTGTTATTGTTTTTTGTATTATCTAAAGTTTATTGTTGAGGTAAATAAACAAAAAAGGAGGTTTTTTTATGAAGCGTAATATTTGGAAAATGTTGCTCGTCTTTTCCGCACTACTTATGTTTGCTTTTTCAGGCGAGTTAGCCGCCCAGGATAATCTTGGTTTAACTCCGGAAACAGGTAACATAGGACTTGAAGACAGTGTAAAATTGACCGCGGTTCTTACTGAAGGTGGAAGTGGTGTTGAGGGCGAGACGATTTATTTTAGTTTGTTGCCCGGGTTGAGTGGAAGTACTGTTCCTGCAAGTGATGTAACAGATGAATTTGGTGAAGTAGAGATATACTACAAAGCAGCAACCACATCGGGAATTGACACAGTGGAGGCAATGTGGGTATCTGGAGAAGAGGATCCTCTGGATACGTTAACCGATATATCGATTATCACGGTAAATCCCGATGCGGGAACCAGAATAAACGTTACTCCGGTAGCTAAAACAGTGGTTGTTGCACAGAACGCGACAATAGTGGCAGAGATACAGGATAAGTATGGTAACCATGTGGACGCGGCGGACCCAGCCCAGGTTTCTTTTACGCATTCCGGGAAGGGAAGTTTAGGTGTAGCCGGGTTGAATGCAACCAATAATATTGCGGTGGCATACACCACCGACGATTCGATGGTGGTAGATCCAGCAGATACGGTAACCGCCGAACTCCTGGTAACTGGAGTTACGGATTATTCTCTTATTTCTACCATCGGCGCGGCTCCGGATAGTGTAAGGCTCTTTTGTAAAGGCGATCCAGAGGTTGTTGTTTCCGACGGAGCAAATAATCTATGGATACTTGTTCAACTTTTAGACCAGTACGGTAACCCCAGTGGCTTAGTTGATCCTGATGAAGAGGACTGTTACATGGTGGACTTCGAAGTGAGCGCAGGAGGCGGATCGTTTAATGTTCCTGGAATAGATAGAATTGAGGTAGATGAAGATGGAGAAGGTGAAATAGAATATCTTTCATCCATGACTGCCGGTGTTTACGCGGTTACAGGAACGAGTGAAGGAGCCTCTGACGATATAGATGTAACTCATGTTCCTGATGTACCCGCTACCATAGTTCTTACGCCCGACTCGGCGGGAATTCCTGCCGGTGCTGACACCACATTTACGGCGTCAGCGACTGACCAGTATAGCAATCATATAGACATGAGGTTGTATTATGGTACGTATGCTGTTGTGATTGAGGAAGTTGACGGACTTGGAAGTATAGGCGGTGAGTTTTTGGAAGGAGATAGTCTTAATTGGAAAGCAACTTATACTTCTCATACGTTAGCGGCTGATACCGCGCATATAAAAGCTTCTTATGGTGCTGTTGAGGACGTGGTTACTCTCTTCAGCGCGACACCAGGCGACTTTGACCATTTCGATCTTGAGGTTGTAGAGGATTCGTCTCATGTTTCCGATGGTGATTATTCCGAAAGTAATTGGGTTAGAATAGAAGCCCAGGATGCCAGTAATATACGTATTTGGACCTACACGAACCCTGACACGGTTACTCTGACGCTTGATGAAAGTGCCGCAGGTCCTTCACAGGTTGTTTGGTATTTAAACCCCCCATTGATAGCGTTGACACCTAATGGATTTGCACCGGATACTGCTGCTGTAGGACTTACCGCGCTTATTCCTGAAAATTCATTTATAAGTGGTGAATTCAAGATTGGTATTACGAATCAAATTGCGGAGATCGCACCTGTAACAGCAACGGATACAGCGGGAAATACAGGCACATCTCCTGGATTAACCTGGCTGCCGATTGGTCTTGCCGGATTCAATGTACAAATTGCGGGTGGATTAACTACGATACATGTTAATGACACAGTGGATGTCGAGGTAACAGCTATAGACATGTTCGGTAATGTTACAGATTCGTTATTGCCGAAGATTGTTGATCTCTCCGCGAACAAAACGGGAGTAGTATTCCCGGGAGAGACACATCTAATGCAGACCGCGGTTACTTTATTCCCGACAGTGGCAACTGCGCAATGCACCGGTTTAATAATAACGGTCTTTGACCTTTTAAAGCCGAGTACAAATGGTGAATCAGATTCCATCACAGTTGCAGCTGCAGGTGTAGGGGAAGTTCCGATCGTTTCGAATATGAGTGCTGAATTCGGGAGCGGAGATATCCTTTACTCGGTAGCAAAAGCAGGCAAAGTCGAGATAAAGGTATATAACAAAGCCGGAATGGAAGTCGGAACTCTTGTTAATGGAGTGGTGGAACCGGATTATTATCAGACATCGCTTAAGGGATTGAATCTTTCGAGTGATATATACTTTGTTGTAATGGAAGGACCCGGATTCACCAAGAGAATAAAAGCAACTTTGATAAAGTAAAGTAGCAAAAAAAAGGGGCGATACCCCTGTAGTTAGGAATAAAAAGGGCGGAAAACTTTTCCGCCCTTTTTTAACAACAAATAGCACCAATTTCACAAATAGATTTAAGAATACTTGTTTTTATTAATTAGGAAGTTAAAAGAATAAAAAAATCTTGTGTTAATCTTGTGAAATCTTGTGGTTAATAATTAGGATGGGTGGTGGAGAAAATTTTTACTTGACTAAATTTCGAAAACAACTTAATATTAAAGGAGAAATATGATTTTAATATTAATTCTTTTTTATATACCCCAGGCGGAAATAGATAGCGCTTTAGTTTATTTAAATCTCGAAAGAGGAGCAATTGAATTCGCTAGATTGGAATGGTCGGAAACTTCTCTTGTTTTACCAGTTGTAAGGGATTTAATGTGTTTTCCTTTGAGCGGAGAAAAATACGCCGGTAGAATTAAGAAAGCTCTGAATCAATCTAACACGGAGTTGATAAAGACTATTTCAGAAGATTTGCAAATTAAAGTTGAAATTCCGGAAGTGGAAATATCTTCAATCGAAGATTTAATTTCTGTTATAAATGATGCTGGTAAGTTATGTCAGGAAGCTTTTGATAGTTTAACCGATAGGGAAGAGCTTATCCTGCTGGCGAGTCTGCCCGGGAGATGGGAAATGGAAGATTATTCTAAAGATGATTGGTTGAATACGGTTTTGCTCGACAGGTATAAAATTCCTTTCGATACTACAGGAATTAACGAAGATACTATTATGCATATTATTCAAAAAGTAAATTACGAGAAATTAGTGAAGTCGGGGTTGTTGATGGTTCTTATGGCCGAAAAGATTCCTGCGTTGATCGATGAAATACCTGATTCCGCGTTTAATAATAGGTTTGAAACCGAATTTGGGACATTGCTTATAGGTACAAGGGGCGATGATAAATACGAGAATATTCCTTTTGTCATCGATCCGGGCGGAGATGATAAATATATAGATTGTGGGGGAACGATAGGTTTAATCGATTCGTCGAGCGGAATAAGTTTTATTTTTGATTTAGGCGGAAATGATACATATCGTTCAGAAAAAATAGTATCTATTGCTTCCGGTCTCTTTGGCGCGGCTATAATATTCGATTGGGGGGGTGATGATATTTATAACTCGAGCCATTACTCGATTGGCTGTGGCTATCTCGGGTTTGGAATGCTTAAAGATTTTAGCGGGGATGATGTTTATAGAGGCGGGATTTTTTCTCTGGGTGCGGGGAATTTCGGAATAGGAATACTCTCCGATTCGGAGGGCGACGATTTTTATTATACGAATTGCTACGGAGAAGGGTTTGGAAGTACAAAAGGTTTCGGGATTTTGTGTGATATGGATGGCTCCGATGTTTACTATGCGGGAGGAAAATATTTCGATACTCCTTTAAATTCGAATTCTTACAATTCTATGTCTCAGGGTTTTGCGATGGGCATACGACCCGATTTTGGTGGAGGAATAGGTTTTCTATATGATAGAAAAGGAAACGATTTTTACAATGCTGATGTATACGCGCAGGGTGCGAGTTACTGGTGTTCGGCCGGATTCCTGATAGATGATAGTGGGCAGGATAGATATATTGCGACTGAATACGCGCAAGGGGTAGGGATTCACCTTTCTTACGGATACTTGGCCGATTTGAAGGGGGATGACCATTATTTTTCTAAAATGGGTCCGTCACTTGGAGAAGGGCACGACCTTGCCTGTGGTATTTTAATCGACTCCTCTGGTGATGATTGGTATTCGGTTTCGGGAGGAATAGGAGTCGGATTGCACAATTCTTTTGGTTTGTTTTGCGATCTTTCAGGAAGTGATGTTTATAATATTACAGAAAAACTCGGTATAGGTGATGCGAATTACTCCAGAGGTTTTTCCGGTTTGGGGATTTTTCTGGATCTTAAAGGTAAAGATTTTTATCCTTACGCTAAAGGATATAACGACGGTTACTGGTTTAATAAAGATTACGGTATTGGTGTAGATAAAAACAGTGAAGAGGAAGACGAACTGGTACAAAAACCTATTCCGGATTTTTCAAACCTGGTTATAGAAGAAATTTTCGAAATAGCCGCGGAATGGGGCGTTGGTGATAACAAAAGTAGAGTTGAGAAAGCAAGAGAAGAGCTTTCAAAGAAGGGAGAAGAAGCGCTCGATTATATTTTCAGAAATAAAATCGATACGAAAAAGGGATTAGAACTAAGAGCTATAGAAAAAACACTTAAAAAAATCGAAGATTCTTTATTAGTCGAAAAATATTTAAAGGAGAATATTAACCATGCTATCGAGCGAGCAACAAAAAACGTTTTTGTACTTATCGGTGAACTGGAAATGAAATCCTTGAGTGATTCACTCGTTTCGGTTCTGGGTCGAGAAGGAACAGAGCCCTTTAGGAGAGCAATAGTTTATGCGATGGGTAAGCTTAAAGAAAAAAGAGCCATTGATAAAATAATTTCTTTTTTAAAAGAAGATGAACCATTACGATTAGTATCCATAAAAGCCTTAGGTGAAATCGGAGATACAAACGCTATTGAGAGTTTGTTTCCTTTAGTTAGCGATTTATCCGTTGCAGTAAAATCGGCAGCAATCAATTCTCTTTCCCGGTTTGATACGCTGCTTGTTCCGTATATAGAAAAAAAGGCCAAAGGAGATTTCCCATGCGAAATATTATTAGTCGGAGCAAAAGCGGTTGAAAAAGACAGTTCCGATTATAGAGAGAGGATAAAAAATATTTTGTTTAAGTATATGGAAGATTCTGACTGGGAGAAAAGAGAATACGCGACAAGAGGTCTCGTGCTGCTTGGCGGGGAAGACGTTGAAGAAAAATTTGAAACAATGATAAAATCCGAGGAAAATCTTATCGTGAGAAGTATTATAAAGAGATATTTAGATGGTCTGCCACGAAGACAGTAAGGCACAACAAAACAGTCACGAGTCTCGAGTCCAGAGTCACGAGTCGAAAACTCAACCCCCAAGAAAACAATTGGGCCACAGAGATACTAAGTTTTTATTGACTAATGACTAGTGACAAGTAACTGATGACTATGTTGTCAACCATTCAACTTAGATTCGAAGAATCTAAAGAATTCAAAAAACAAGACCTGACCCCTCTATTTTCTAGTTGTGCTTGCTTGTCCTTTGTCGCAATGTCAAGCTCCGTCCCTATAAATTATTAATAATTCTTAGTGTTAATTTGAATTAATTGTAAAACGCCAACGTTCAACCTGTATTCTTGGATATGCATCTCGTATATCTTGTATTTGAAATTTAACTATATGCTCTCCATCAATGGGGTTTTTAGGGTTATAAGCGTATATAATATCCCAATAGTATCTGGATTCAGTGGTGCATATAATTGTTAAAGAATCGGAAAAATCGACAAAGTTGGTATCCGGTGGCGTAGGATCATCTATCCATAAATATACTTTTGAGGTATCGAGAGAATTATACCAATGGTCCATATTGATATGGATGGGAATTGGAAGGGAGTCGTAAGTTTCTCCTGCAAATTCCGGGGTGGGAACGTAAAGCGAAAAAGGATCCCATCTTAAGTATATGCTTCTCCTCCCATAACCAATCTCAACTTTGAAATGATTATCTCCCGGGAATTGTTCGAGGGCTGAACCTTTAGAAAAATGGAAACAAAAATTTGTGTCGTCAATCATAAAGTCATAGAGATTGCCAATACGATTAAAATTAAATTCTACGTAACCGGTCGTAAGATCATTAATCGAACAATTAATAAGTTTGCCCCATAGTGAATCTATCCTCAGATTTAAATTTATTCTTTCCGGATTTTCCTCCGGAAGAGTTATTCTTTCGGGATGGCCTTCCACATTGTAGGCTGTAAATCGCAATCGATATATTGGGATTGGTTCCTCGGGTCCAACAGGTGATTCTTGAGTACAGGATGAAAGACAAAGGATTATTAGAATAAACAATAAAAAAATTTTTGTGCTGTACTTAGTCTCTTTTAATATAAACATAATTATTAAATAAAATTACTGATATGCACGGTTTTTGTCAACTGTTAAACTTGGCAACCCAACGATAAATTAATCTCACGGAGAACACAGAGGCACTTTACAGTATTTCATTGTAAGTTAGTTGTAAATTGCAAATTGAAAATTTAAAAACAGAAATAGGACGCAGATTAAAAAGAATTTTTTTGTTAGTTTTAACTAAATCCCAACCCCCAAATCCCAAATCCTAAATTTTGACAAGTGACTGGTGACTGAAGACTAGAGACTATGTTGACATTTTAAGGTCTGGGGTTGTTGATATTAATTGGTTATATTAGTAATCTCAAACTCATACAATGAATAGCCATATTCTGAATTCCTCCGGGTACCATACATTCGCACATATCTGGCTGATGCGGATAAGGATAGAACATCCATTTCCCCATCGCCATCGGTAACATGTACTAAGGTTGTCCAATTTTGGTTGTCATTGGACACCTGGATTTCATATTCTATAGCAAAGCAGTAATCCCATTCAAGTATTATCCTGGTAATGTCAATGACATCTCCCATATCAACAGTGATATACTGAGGATCTTGAAATTGGGAAGACCAACGGGTTTCCATATTGCCATCTACAGCATTTTCACCCTCTAAACCATCCCTTTCTACAGAAGAAACATATACTGTTTTATTTAGCGCTAGATTCTGAGGAAGTGTGTAGTCACTTGTATCGCTTGGCCATATACCAAAATCAGGTTCCCAGGAAATTTCATTCTGAGTGATTATCTCTTGAAATCGCCAGCTTTCTTGAACTTTATTTATGTCAAGGAACACAAGCCAGGAAACATTATTCTCTTCACATATTCTAATGTTTTCAGCGTTTACTCTAGGCTCGGGTCCAAGATAATCTACCGGTAATTCTGTAGATATACCGTTAATCCCCGCGGTTTTCATATTAATAAGAATTTCATCCGTTAAAGTATTATATCCATGCCATGCAACTAACGCATTTGACCAATCAACCTCAAGATTATTTATATCCTGTAACATATCATCCACAGTGCTGAATGCAGCATATGAAAAAAGCAGAATAGGTGTGTTGGGAGCATGATTCCTAATAAGATTGTATGCCTCTTGTTGCATCCGGAGAGTCGCGCTATCATACGGTGCCTCCCAGGCATATGGTTCATTATATATTTCATAAATAACCCAGGTATCATCTTTATACCTGGGAGCATAGATATCCCAAAAAGCCATAGCAAAATCATAATCAAATTCACCATTGTGACTACCGCCTCCAATAGTAATTACGCAATACAAACCCAGGTCGCCACACCACTGTACTATGCTATCAACTTGATCTTGATAAATTCCTGCCGGTAGGCCAGCGTCGTATCTTTCAGCATACAGATGCAGAGAATTGAGGCCATAATCCTTAATACGGGTGAGCATTTCTTTTTCGGGTAATTCTCCAATCCAGTCAGTGGACCAGTAAACACCGCGCAGATGTGTTTGTATCTCTGTGACTAAAGTTCCATTCATGATTTGAGGGCGGTCACGTGGTATAACCAGAACATCATCTGTTATTGGAGAAGTAACTTTACAAGATGAGCATAAAAGAATGCCTGTTATGAGAATTATTATCATGTTTTTTTTCATCTTTCGTCCTCCACTATTTACATTGTAACATAAAAATCACAGCCCTTTTAGAAGTGATTCTATACTCATCAATATGTAAATAATATCGGGAAAAGGAATAAATGTCAAGAGCGGTGCGTAGCACCGAGTCATGAGTCCAGTGTCCAGAGTCAAAACTAAAACGCAAGACCTAACACCTGTTTCTCACATGTAGAACTTGTAGAAACTGTAGTTTTTGTTTTTTTGACTAATGACTACTGACTGAAGGGCGTGTTGCCGAAAGGTAAGATCAATTCGCATATTTAAATGTATTCCGATTTTTCCTGAAAGATGAGCATATTTTTACCAATATAAAAATCAAATAAAGATTAATCGGGTACAATTCGCCTTT
>Ga0307421_1001505_pt1 | contig 14030 bp, 12 predicted proteins | sample SalMarWE160270MG_FD_202163 | JGI IMG/M metagenome (GOLD analysis project Ga0307421, IMG submission 202163) | Salt marsh sediment microbial communities from the Plum Island Ecosystem LTER, Massachusetts, United States - WE1602-70 | ecosystem: Environmental > Aquatic > Marine > Intertidal zone >...
GCTTGCTCCTGTGGTGAAAATCGGCAACCGGGTAGAACCCGCAGGTATGAACCCCGGTTATCTCCCGCGGGGCATGGCATACATCCTGAAGGCCGATGATATTGGGAGTACCGAAGACGTTACCCAGCCTGATCAACACAAAGTGTTCCAGGCCCTTCGGCATCCCCTGCCCGAATGCCACGGCCCTCGCGCCGTATCGGTCCTTTATCTCGTTAAACCTATCTGCCATCTCCTTGATAGCCTCTGGCCACGAGATCTTCTTCCATGTTCCTTCGCCCCTCTTGCCGATCCTCTTTAAGGGATATCTGAGCCTGTCAGGATGGGTAAGTCGGTCAGGAGATGCCAGGCCTTTCGGGCAAAGATAACCCCTGTTTAGATATCCATCTGGATCTCCCCTCACTCCCACAATTGTATTGTCCTTCACGCCGACAAGGAGCGTGCATCCTCCGTGATCCATCCTTGCGCAGTGTGTTCGTATCCAAGTCACAGTATCGCCCATATCAATCTTGCCTCCTTATCGTTAATCGATTCCATGTTAGCTGCATTCATACTTCTAAAGTCTTTTTTAGTAAAGCCCTAACTTGATTGTATTGTATAGGAGTTTCCTTTTTCCACCCCCTCCCAAACTCTCCCGCCAGAAGGGGGAAGGAAAGAGCACGGGCCGTAACTTGTTTGGCACATCCAACGACACTCGGTCGATTACCGTGGATTTACCCTTGTGTATTTCCCATAACTATAATAAACACGAGATCACTTTTCATTGAAGAAAGAATATGCCTTGGATGCTACAATGGACAGGAATGGATCGTCTCTCAGATCCCAGCTAGGCTCCCTGCTGCTAATGACAGGGATCTTCTACCTGAATTTCATCTCCAGAATTATCTTTGCCCCATTGATGCCCACCATCGAGAGGGATCTAGGGATCGGTCATGCAGAGGCAGGATCGCTTTTTTTCCTGATCTCCCTCGGTTATTTTGTCTCGCTCATGGGATCGGGATTCATATCGTCCAGGTTGACCCACCGGAAAACGATCATTCTTTCATCCATTTTCCTTGGTGCGTCAATCATCGGCGTATCTTTCAGCCGTACAATATTGGACTTTCGCGTTGGATGCATCATAGTGGGATTATCAGCAGGACTTTACCTTCCCTCAGGGATTAGCGTACTTACTGCCATGGTAAGACCAAAGGACTGGGGCAAGGCCATCGCCATTCATGAACTGGCTCCAAGCCTTGGTTTTTTTTCAGCGCCTCTTGTTTCTGAGGCTCTGCTGATCTGGGTCAGCTGGAGAGGCATACTGGTACTGCTCGGATCGGTAGCTGTTTTTATCGCCTTTGCCTTTGCACGGCTCGGGAGGGGCGGAGATTTTGGAGGAGAATCTCTTAAGCCGGCTACTTTGAAAATCTTTTTTCGAGAACCTTCGTGCTGGATCATGATTGCCTTCTTCAGCCTGGGAATTAGCGGTCAGTTGGGAATCTATGCCATGCTGCCGCTCTTTCTGGTTTCAGAGAGAGGCATGACCCAGAGCATGGCGAACTACCTGGTGGCGCTTTCCCGGATGTTGGCCATCGGCGTAACGTTTGTAGCCGGAATAGCAACCGACAAACTCGGTCCCAAGGCTGCCCTTGGAGGAGTTTTCATCGTCACCGGCCTGCTCACGCTGGCCCTTGGGATCATGCCTGGATCATGGGTGGTTCTGATCGTATTCTTGCAACCCTTGATAGCGGTGTGCTTCTTCCCGCCGGGATTTGCAGCGCTTTCCAGGGTTGGCCCGCCCAGCATTCGGAACGTCCTGGTATCTTTCACCATGCCTATCGCATTTCTCGTGGGAGGCGGAGCCATTCCAACGGGTATTGGTTTGCTTGGAGACAGGGGCTACTTTGGATTAGGGATCTCGTTGGCGGGTATGCTTATTATGGGCGGCTTTCTTCTTTTACCGTATCTCAAATTTGAGGATGGAAAAGAAGAATAGTTCAAATAGTCCATAATACGTACCAAAAAAAGACTTCCACATGCTCTGATCCGTGTCCTTTTCAGCTATAGCCAGGAGGGGCTTGCTCGCACCCCAAAGCCTACCGTTTCATCAGTTTGTCTACCTGTTCCGGGATAAACACATCGGATAAGGGAATGGTGAAGGCTACTTCAGGACGATACCGAAGGTAGGAAGGTATGGGATATCGAATGCCTTTCTGGTGGGTCTTCTCCAGGCCGTCCACCAGGTCAGTCAGGAAGGAGCCTGGGAGGGCCATGATCATCTCGTGATCCTGACAGGCTGCCCACACCCGATCCCCGTTTCCCGGCAGAACAATCTTGGGCATTTTATCTAAAAAGGCGCCTATGACTCCCTCTGTGCAGGATCCTGCTCTGCCTGCAAAACTACCCCCTATCGGCGTTCCCTTTTTATAGGTGGCTGCATGAGCCAGCCTCATCAATTGGGCCGGGTTCACGTACATGAGGATGATATCCGGTTCGAGCTTGGTCCACTCCAACGGAGAGTAAACAACCACAACTTCCTGACCCATCTCGAGAAGAGGATAAGATGCTAGCACCTCAGCAGCGGCCTTTTCATCGCTTGCATAATTCATCTGGGTCAAGAAATGGATGGGACCCCGGTTATCGGATAACCTGTTCCAGCCATAGGTGTGAGCCGCGATGGCACATCCCACATCCTCCTTTCCAAAGGCCACGGTCCAGCCATAGCGCCGTGCCATGGCAGAACCCTGACATGGCGCCATGGGCATCCTCATGTCCTTCAACGGCCTTTTGGCGTTGCCGGGGATGAGGGCCTCGTTGTTAAGGATTGCTACGGCCACGGGAAAGGTGGAGGGTTTAAGATAGGTTTTCAACTTCTTTGCAAGCTCGGTATACTTCTTCATAGAAACCTCCTTTTGGTGAAGGGATGTCATGAATGGCGGGCAAAGCTAATACCAAATTGCATTAAAACGGATACTATTGATAGATGTCATTGCGAACGAATGTGAAGCAATCCCTGGCCCAGACCTGGCATGCAAGGGCTGAGTTCTGTGGATTATACACCCGAAGTATTACAGTTGCTCTACAACGTTCCAGCCAAGTCGCGCCAGGGCAGGCTCAATATGATAGATTGCCACGTCGCTTCGCTCCTCGCAATGACATGATTGCAATTTGGTATAAAAGCCCGGCAAACCTTGGAGGACGTATCGGTGGTACTTTTAGCCTTGATGGAACTCCGCACTAGACCGCCTCTATGGTAGAGGGTGGCTTTTTGGCGACATTATAGGTGACGCTGACAGCCCCGGGAACCTTTAGAGTGATTTGATCCGCCATCTGCTCCAATAGTTCATAGGGGAGCCGGGTAGGGGAGGCTATCTTGGCATCAGTGCTTTCCCAGCAACGGATCTCTATCTGAAGGCCGTAATCCCGTTTTCCATCTCTCATGCCGGTTACCCTGTCCTCGTGCAGGATCGCCAGGTATTGAAACGCGCCGCTTCGGGATAACTCCTGCTCCACGATCATCGTAGCGGCCCGAATGATCTCGATCCGTTCAGGAGTCACCTCGCCGATTACCCGTGCAGCCAGCGCCGGGCCTGGGAAGGGAGGCCGAACGTAGAGCTCCTCCGGTAATCCCAGTGCCTTACCGATTACCCTGATAGCGGATTTTCGAAGCTGAAGGAGCGGCTCTATGACCTTGTAGCCATATTGTTGCTCCGGATCAATGCCGAGCTGCGCCAGGATATTGTGCTGTCTCTTGATGCCGGCGACGGTCTCCTCGATGTCGGTGTAGTTTGTCCCCTGAAGGAGATGCTTCGAGCCGGTTTGCCTTACCAGGCCGCCAAAGACATCCTTGTAGAACGATTGTGTAATTGCCTGGCGTTTTTCCTCTGGATCGGTAAGTCCTCTCAATGCGTCAAAGAAGATTTTTTTGGCATCAATGAGCTCGACATGCACCCCCATATCCTGAAAAACCGAAACGATATATTCGGGCTCTCCCTGTCTCATGAGACCGGTATCAATGAAATAGGTCTTTAATCGTTCACCCAATGCCCGATGAGCGATCTTGGTCACAACCGAGGAATCCACTCCGCCGGAGAGCGCATTAATGGCGAATCCGTTGCCAACTGCTGAAGATATGTGCTCCACCTGTTCGGCTATGAATCTCTCTGGTTCCAGTTGATCGATGGTAATCTCTTTCATTTCCATAACCCCTCCTCTTCTTTTTTGCATGAGGTAAAAACCGACACCGATTGCTCGTGATGCTAAAGAGGCATATTCTATTCTCCTTGTTTGAATGTTCATTTCTTAATCCAAAAGATAAGCATAAGTAAAGGATTTTTAAAGCCCCTTTCATCACTCACCTTCGCCAGGATGGCTTGTTCGGAAGTAGGGGGAGAATAGCAACAGGCGACCGAACCGAAGCTCGTAGAGCGAAGGTAGGTTGGCTTCGGTGCCGTTCAGCTAGTCGTTATCGAAGACGCTTCGTGCAAAAGCGCGGGGAGCTTCACTTTCTCGAAAGATTCAAAATCCCTTGACGGAGAAGCAAGATCCAGGTAGAGTAACATGTCAAAAAAAGGGATTTTCTGTATAATTAGTTCAATCCTTCAAGGGAGAATTCTCATGGTGAAGAAGCCAATCTATGAAGAGCTGAAGGCAATCCTTGATGCCTCAATCGATAGGATCAGGCTTGTTGACAGGGATATGAGGATAATCTGGGCAAATCAAACCACCACGAAAGAATTGAAGATAAGTCCTGAAGAACTGGTCGGACAGCATTGTTATGAGATGTTTGTTGGCACAGAGACCCCTTGCCCGAGATGCCCAAGCAAGAGGGCGCTTAAATCAGGAAAGGTAGAATATGCCTTGATACATCAAGTGAAGTCACGGGGAATACGAGGTGAGACTCATTGGGAGAATTATGCGATTCCTATGAAGAACAACTCCGGTGCAATGGAGAATATCATTCAGGTCACCAGGAACATAACCAAGCGGGTAAAGGCAGAAAAGGCCCTTGAGGAGAGCAAGAAGGAGTTGGAGATCAAGAAAAATAGCCTTGAGGAGGTGAATACTGCCTTGCGGGTCCTGGTGGAGAGGAGAGATGAGGACAAGAAAGAACTCGAGGAGAGGGTGTTGATGAACGTAAAGGAACTCGTGGTTCCCTTGCTCGAGAAGGTGCACGAGGGCCGGTTAGATTCCAAACAAACCACCTATCTCGATGTCCTTGAGTCCAATCTTAGCGATATTATCTCGCCATTTTCTCGCACGCTTTCCTCCAAACATCTGGGTCTGACCCCAACGGAGCTCCGAATTGCGAATATGATAAAAGATGGCAGGAAAACTAAGGAGATGGCACGGCTGATGAATTTATCCCCTCGTACTGTCGAGTCTCATAGGGAGAGCATACGAAAGAAGATGGGCATCAAAAATAAAAGGGCAAACCTACGATCCCACCTGTTGTCCGTATAAGAGCGCCCCGAAAGGGACCCCAGCGAAACACTATCTCGTTTGAAGCGGCCTACTGACTCGTCTTTGTAAGAATATGATGGGTAAAAAGACACCTCCATGCCCATACGGGTTTCATGAAGTGTCACTATATGGCCTTAAGCAATGGCCAGTCGTCATTTTCAAAGAGCTAAAAAGTTAAGAGAAAAGAGATGAGCAAGACAGTGAGAAAACCGCGGCCTGCCTCCACGGTTATCCTCGTTCGTCAAAAAGGCGGTGAGGTTCAGGTCTACCTGCTCAAGAGGAGCCAAGAGAGCAGCTTCTTCCCAGCTACGTACGTCTTTCCCGGAGGAGGGCTGGAGCCGGAGGATAGGGATATGAGCCGATGGATACCGCACGTGGATATGGACAGAGAGGAGATCTTCCGGCGCCTTGGAGGAGCTATGAGCGGTCAGGATACCGTTGCCTATGGGGTGAGTGCGGTTCGGGAGACCTTTGAAGAGGCAGGGGTGCTGCTCTGCCGGCCCAGTGATCACAGCGGGGAAGTGTTTGAAGAGATCCGCACCCGGCGCATCGAGCAAGGCCTTCCCAAGGGGTGGCTCGAGGATTTAGTGGTATCCGGAGGCTGTCAATTGGAATTCTCTCGACTCGGTAGATGGGCCCACTGGATAACCCCTGAGGCCATGCCCAGGAGATATGAAGCGCGGTTCCTTGTGGCCTTCATGCCCCAGGGTCAAGAATGTATGCCGGATCTCATAGAGACAACCGATGGGATCTGGGCGAGGCCTGAGAAGGCCCTCTCAGAAAATCTCAAAGGAGAGATCCCGCTTAGTCCTCCAACCCTGGTTACCCTGCATCAACTCATGGATTATGAGGATCTGGATGCCCTCCGAAGGGAAGTAGAAACCCGTTCATGGGGGGATGCCCTCTTGCCCCGCATGATCAAATTGAGCCGTGGGGCTATAATACTCGAGCCGTGGGATCCGCTGTACATGGAGCACGGAGAGGTCGATGAAGGGAACCTGGAGGAGGCGGTGCTTCCACCGGGAGAGCCCTTTTCCAGGATCTGGTACTATGAGGGCATATGGAGGCCCGTGAGGAGCTGAGTTATCCATGACCGAATTTCATTCCCCATCCCGCAGAGAATATCTCCTGAAACAGAGGGAGGTATACGGCCGCCATATCTTCGGCGTGTTTCCAGCGCAGTATCCCCGCGAGCTTCTCTGGACCATGAACATCCTGCCCGTTGAGATCTGGGATCCGCCACTCGATTTAAGCTACGCAAGTGCCCACCTTCAGTCCTATATCTGCTCCATTGTGAGGCTTGGGCTCGAGTTCATTGTTAAGGGAAAGGGAGACATCCTGGATGGATTTCTCTTTCCCCATACCTGCGATTCTATCCAAAACCTATCATCCATCGTCAACAATTACCTGAAACCTGGAAAACCGTGCTACTTCTTCTATCATCCGAAGTGGCCGTACCGGGAGTCCTCTCATCGCTTTTACATCGAACAGCTCAGGGACCTTGCAGCACAGTTGGGGGATCAGTTTGGAGCCCTTGATTATTCTCGATTCAAACGGTACGTCGAGAAGGGCGAGAAGGTGACCTCTGTTATGAGGGATCTCTACTCCTTGCGGGCGAGCGGAGGGCTTAGCGCCTCGAATGGGGAGTTCTATCGGACCATACGGCAGGCTGAGTTCCTCCACCCCGATGACCTTATTCCCCTGCTTGAGAAGTTTCTGGAGGGGTCCCAGGGAACTCCAAGAAGCGAAACCTCGGTGATCCTGAGCGGTGTTCTACCCAATCCCTCTGAGATTCTTGCCCTCCTGGATGAGCTCAAGATCCGGGTTGGCGATGATGACCTGCTTGCCTGCGGCAGACGGTATCTCGTGCCCCCAAACCAGACTCAAGATCCCTTTGAGTCATTGGCGGAGCGATATTTCTACATGCCCCCGTGTACCACGAGAAATTCGCCGATCAAGGAACGGCTGGAGCATCTCATCAACAAGGTCGAGGGCAGCAACGCCCAGGGGGTGATCTTTTGGATAGTCAAGTTCTGCGAGCCGGAACTCTTCGATATGCCCCATCTCATCGAGGGATTGAAAAAAAAGGGCTTACCGACCCTGGTTATTGACGTAGAGCCTAATCAGGAATTAACGGGGCAACTCACCACGCGCATAGAGGCCTTTGGGGAGATGATACGGTAGGGAAGGGTGATGTCGTTATCTAAAAAGATCAGATATCATTTCATGAAGGATGTGGGAGCGCCGGGAATCATGAGGTTCTCGGGCATGGGAAAAAAGAGGCGTCTGAGGAAAGAAAGCGCCTCTCTCGGTCCACCGCTCACGTCCAATAGATCTCTCAAAGAGCTCATGGCAACGCACTACCTGTTATCGCGGTATGCCCAAGGCGCCATGCCCGTTGCATGGGTAACCAGCGGAGCACCGGTGGAGATCCTGAGACCCTTTGATTTCTATACCTTTTATCCCGAGAACCACGGGGCCCTGTGCGGAGCTCAGAAGATGGGGCCCGAGCTCTGCGCTGAGGCAGAGGAGCACGGATATCATCAAGATCTCTGTTCCTACGCCCGGATAGATCTGGGGCACTACTTCTCAGGAAAAACACCGGTGGGAAGATTGCCGAAACCCGATTTGCTCTTTGCCGCAAACAATATCTGCCAGACGGTGGTGTACTGGTATAAGGCCTTGGCCGAATACTGGAAGATCCCGCTCATCCTCTTTGATACACCCTACAATTTCGGGGAGATCAGCGAGGTGGATATCAGCTACATGGTCCGTCAATTAGAGGAGATGATACCTCTGCTCGAGCAGATCTCAAAGATACGCTTTCGCTATAAAAGATTTCGGAAGATCGTGGGGATTGCCAGGGAGGCATCGCTGACCTGGGGTGAGGTCTTATCCACTATGAAGGCCCGGCCAAGTCCTATGACCATCTTCGACGCCTTTATCCATCTGGCGCCCATCGTGTCCCTGAGAGGCTTACCGGCGGCACTGGAACACTATCAAGGGCTGCTTGCTGAGCTCAAGGATCGGGTAGCCCAGGGCGTAGGCGCCATCAAGAATGAACGGTGGCGGCTGATGTGGGATAACATCGCCATATGGTATAAGATGCGTGATTTCTCAAACCTATTCGCAGAGCGCGGCATGAATTTCGTAACCGCAACCTATACCAATGCATGGACCGAGACAATCGGCTATCTGGACGAAACCAAACCCTTCGAGTCCATGGCAAAGGCCTACAGCCTGGTCATCCTCAACAACAACCTCGATCATCGGCTGCAACTCATGGAGCGCCTGATACAGGAGTTTCAGGTGGATGGCCTGGTGATTCACTCTGCGAGGAGCTGCAAGCCTTATTCTGTGGGACAGTATGATCTCAGACGGCTGATAACTGAAAGGTTGCAGATACCAACGGTCGTCATCGAAGCGGATATCACGGACTCGAGGGCCTACTCAGAAGAACAGGCAATGGTAAGGCTTGAGGCCTTCTTCGAGACCTTAGAGGGGTAAGGGGATGAACTACTTCGGCGGTATCGATGTGGGTGCTATCAGCACAGAGGCGGTGATTATTGATGAAGGAGACGAGATCTCGGGCTACAGTATCGTAGAAACCGGCGCGAACAGTACTGATGCGGCAGACGAGGCCTTTGGCAAGGCATTGCTGGCTGCGGGCATACATCGCGACGCTGTCAGCTTTATTGGGGCAACCGGATATGGAAGGGTATCCGTGCCCCTGGCCAACAAAACGGTTACCGAGATCTCATGTCACGCCCTTGGGGCCAAGTACCTTTTTCCGGACATCGGCACGGTCATCGATATAGGCGGGCAGGACTCAAAGGTAATCTGTGTCGGTGATTCCGGAAAGGTGCTCGACTTTACCATGAACGATAAGTGCGCGGCAGGTACAGGACGATTCCTGGAGGTGATGGCCTCAAAGCTTCGTGTTTCCCTTGAGGAGATGGGCGGGTTATCCTTACACGCGAAAGCGGAGGCTCACATAAGCAGTGTGTGTACGGTTTTTGCGGAAAGCGAGGTGGTTTCCTTGGTGGCAAAAAATCATCCAAAGGAGGAAATTATCAAAGGGCTCAGCCGGGCTATCACCAACCGAGTATCGGGGATGGTGAAGGCGGTCGGCGTATACGGGGAAGTGACTATGTCCGGCGGTGTGGCCAAGAACAGGGGTGTGGTGACCCTCATGGAGGAACAGCTGGGCAAACCCATCCGCGTATATACAGAGCCTCAGATCGTCGGTGCCCTCGGGGCTGCGCTTTTCGCCCGGAGACAATCTCGTGCGGTGAAATAGGGATATGGGAGATACTAGCTGCCTATATAAGCTAAGATCTTAAAATTTGCGTCAAGTTTTTGTTATTGATGTAGGATGATATTCGAACAGGCCAAAGGTGCAAGGCACAGGGTAACCATTCCATGAAGGCAACCTTTGCCCTGAGCCCTATGCCTTGTGCCTTAAGCCACATGGCTTAACCGATGTGAATCATGTCTAATCAAGGCGGTACTTGTTGGTTTGAGGCGAAGCTTCGCTAGATTTCCAATGTAAGGCCCTCCCTGGCCCAGAAGATATCCATCTTCTTATACGTGGAGAGAAACTTGGATCTGTTTTCCATCCAGAATTCATCCAGGAACTTATCCGAATGTTGTGGGTCATGGTGGAAGATCGCGAGCTGCTTAACCTGGGCTTCATAGGCGACATCCAGGAGTAGCGGAATCGAGGAATGTCCCCATCCCACCTTGCTCGAGTATTCCTCCTCGGTGAACTGGCCATCGGCGATCAACAGATCGGCGTTATGTACGAATTCGAGGTATTCCCGAGCCAAGGCCTTGGCGTCATCCTCACGCGATTCCCCTTGAAAGATACGATTGAGTTCCACGTCCGTGGCATAGACTATCTTTTTTCCGCCTATTTGTAAGCCATATCGCACGGACCCTCCGGGATGGCAAATCTGTTCCTGCCACTCAATGGTGAACTCACCGAGGTGTATGATCTCTTCGGATATCTCCCTGATGCGAATATCTGCTGAGAATACCGCCATGCTCACGGGAAAGTACTCTTTGTCCATTTGACCTTTGAGCACGGAGGCGAGGAACTTTTCCTTATAGGGACTCCCATAGATGGTGAGTATGGTTTCCTTGTTATAGGCGGGCTGAAAGAAGGGGAGTCCTTGGATATGATCCCAGTGGGTATGGCTCAAAAACAGGTGGAGGGAGAGCTGGCTTTCAGGATAGCCGGCCTTATCTCGAGTATCCAGGCCGAAATTCCTGATCCCAGTACCGGCATCCAGAATAATGTGGGTGTTCTTATGGAGGATGGTTACACAAGGGGTATTGCCGCCGTATCTTTCGGTAGCTCGGCCAGGAGTGGATATAGATCCTCAGGTTCCCCAGAAGGTGACCAGAGGTTTGGCTTGATCAACGTGTGGCATGGTGATTTCGAGACTTCTATTCGTTGAACAGGATTCTCACCCCCCCAATATAGATGAGGTCATTTTTTTTCAGGGCACACTTTACGACCCGTATGCCGTTCACATAGGTACCATTGGTGCTGCCTAGATCCTCGATATAGTACTCGTCATTGCGGAAAAAGATCCGGGCATGTTTTCGGGAGACGTTCTTGGATGGGAGCCGGAGCTTGCAAGCGGGACTCCGGCCGATAATGATTTCCCCCTCCCCTAGCTCGATCACTTCATTGTCTTCACTACGGCCGATGATTTCCAAAAAGGCCTGCTGTTTGATTGGAATTTCACCGAATAGCTTTGTCCTGGATAACTGCGCTGTATTGCCCAGTTCAGGCTCTTCATCGGAGGGGAACCGACCGTAGGTCTTATTAGAATAAATCGTTTTGTCATCGTTTTTGGTCATGGGGTTATTGGTTTGGCAAGGCGCCCTCCTTTTTTGTTTCCTTTTTCCGCTTCTCCAAGTGCATTGTGGTGCAAGATAAAAAAGTATACATATAGTGTAATGTACAGTCAATACGCATCTACAATTCAGACACTTGCATAGTAATCAGTATCTGCAAGACCTCTTCACCGCAGAGCCGCCAAGATCGCAAAGATAGTTTTTTGCCTTCCGCTGAGACCCGCCTGCCTCGCCTGAAGCGCAGCTGATGGCGGGCAGGGGGCGGAAGGCAAAAAGGAATCTTGCCACGATAAGAGCAGATGACGAGATTTGTATATAGCTTACAGCTTGATGTTGTTCTTGCCCGGAGGGCTGAGGTTCTTTTCACGTGCCGTCCTCTCAACGGCACGTGAAAAAAAGACTTCTCTCAGCGTCCTCAGCGCCTCGGCGGTGAAATAGATATGTTGTTAATCAGTTGGAGATTTAGTGTCTGAACCGCAGAAGCTCGTGTATTGCGGCTTGACTCGCACTAACGCCTATTTTATACTTCGCTAAGCCCGTGAGCACGATGAGGCATGAGTCCTAAATGCGCGCCAATATACCCTTTACACAGGGCTTGAACGATTCATGAGTAAAGGATTTAAGGATATTTCCGTCGTGGAAAATAAATAGCACAATCCCTCAGAATTGCGGCACATGAGAAAGGAGCAGGGTATGCATCGAATCAAACGCCTTTTGGTAGCGGTTTCCTTTGCCAATCAAGATGGGGCCTCAATCCGTTACGCTGCGATGATAAGCAGTCTGGCTCAATCGGAGAAAGTCGTGTTCCTCCATGTAGCGAGCAGCGTGGACCTCCCGGAGGATATCCTGGAGGAGTATCCGGATCTCTTTCAACCGGTTGATGAATACGCGAGAGGTGAGATGGAGGAATTGGTTCATAAATACTTTGATGGCCATCCCGATACCGAGATCAGCTACCAGGTCGTTGAGGGTTCGCCGCTGATCGAGTTCCTGCGTAAGGCCAAGGAAGAGGATATCGATCTCATCGTGATGAGGAAGCGAAAAGAGCCAACGGCAAGCGGGACTCTGTTCGAAAAGCTAGCACGCAAGGCGCCATGTTCCGTGCTGTTCGTGCCCGAGGGGAGCAAGGCATGGTTCACGAATATCCTCGTCCCGGTGGATTTTTCTGATAACTCGTTCGATGCACTGGAGGCGGCCGTGACCATCGGCCTGGCCGCTACCGGGATCAAGGAGATATACTGCCTGCATGTCTATAGCGTACCCATAGGTTATTACAAGACAGGGAAGAGCTATGAGCAGTTTGCAGAGATCATGAAGGGCCACGCGGAAAAACACTATGAGGAATTTATCAAAAAGCTTGACCTGAAGGGCCTTACTGCAGTCCCCCTATTCAAGCTGGAAAAGAAGGAGTCCAGGGGGATCGAGGAGGTGATAAAAGAGCGTGGAATCTCCCTGGTTGTTATCGGCGCCAGGGGGAGAAAGGCAGGCGCAGGTGTATTGCTCGGGAGCGTTACGGAACACCTCATTGAAGCCACTACCATTCCCCTTATGGCGGTGAAGAAGAAAGGTACCGGCATGAGCTTTCTCGATGCGCTTCTGAAGTTGTAGGGGGTCTTTATGAAAGGGACCATGCTCTTGGCAGGTGACGTTGGCGGTACCAAAACGAACCTCGGCGTTTTCTCTGAAGACCGCGGGCCTCGAATACCCATCATTGAGTCCACGTTCCCCAATGCTCGATTCTCGAACCTGGAGGAAATGGTGATGGAGTTCCTTTCACAGGTTTCAATCAAGATCGAGCGTGCCAGTTTCGGCGTTGCAGGTCCCGTGCTCGGGGGCCGCGCAAGGATCACGAACCTGCCGTGGGTTATCGAGGAGGCCCGGTTACGAGAGACGATCCGTGCAGATTCGGTTAAGATCATGAACGATCTCGAGGCCATTGCCTATGGGGTAACCCTCCTCGAGCAAGGGGATTTACATACCCTCAATGAGGGAGTTCCGGTTAACCGGGGTGCCATGGCCGTGATCGCGCCGGGCACGGGGCTCGGTGAGGCCTTTCTCATATGGGATGGCGGACGGTACCGGGCATGCCCTTCGGAGGGTGGGCATGCCGACTTTGGGCCCAACAGCGACTTAGAGATTGAGCTGCTGCGCTACCTTCATAAGAAGTACGGGCACGTGAGCCTGGAGCGCATATGCTCAGGCCAGGGGCTGCCCAATGTGTATGCTTTTCTCAGGGAAAGCGGGTACGCGAAGGAGAAGGATTGGGTTGCCGAGAAACTGAACTCTGCGGATGATCCAACCCCTGTGATCGTCAACACGGCGCTCGAGGATAAGCGGAGATGCGAGCTGTGCAACAAAACGCTTGCGATCTTTATCTCCACCCTCGGGGCCGAGGCGGGAAATCTCGCGCTGAAGGTGATGGCAACCGGAGGGGTGTATCTCGGTGGGGGTATTCCCCCGCGAATTATATCGCTGCTCGATACAGGGGCCTTTATGGAGAGCTTCACGAACAAGGGGAGGTTCTCAGGGCTGATATCCAAGATCCCCGTGCATGTGATCTGTAACCCCAAGACCGCGCTCATGGGTGCGGCGTTCCACGGGCTTGCGATAGCGCGAATGTGATAACGGATTAGAAAGGAGTAGCCGAGATGGATGCACAGAGCTCAATCGATCAACGATGTATCAACGCCATCCGTTTTCTGGCCATCGATGCAATACAGAAG
>Ga0307421_1001509_pt1 | contig 13999 bp, 14 predicted proteins | sample SalMarWE160270MG_FD_202163 | JGI IMG/M metagenome (GOLD analysis project Ga0307421, IMG submission 202163) | Salt marsh sediment microbial communities from the Plum Island Ecosystem LTER, Massachusetts, United States - WE1602-70 | ecosystem: Environmental > Aquatic > Marine > Intertidal zone >...
GTTCCTGGAAAAGCTTAAGCTCAAGCCGTTGAAGGTCAACGCGGGCCTGATCCCCATCGGCCCCCGGGCGCAGACCGTGGCCGACGGGGTGATGGTGGTGGGGGACGCCGCGGCCCAGGCCAAGCCCACCTCCGGCGGGGGGCTCTATACGGGCATCTGCGCGGCAAAGATCGCCGGTGAGGTGGCCGCCGAGCACGTACTTTCTTTTCAAGATACGGAAGGCCTGATCGCCTATGAGCGGAGGTGGCGGAGCAAGCTGGACCGGGAGCTCTCCCTGGGGATGTCATTGAGGCGCCTGTTCAGGGGCCTCAACAACCGCGAGATCAACTTTCTCTTCGACTGCCTGGATAACCAGGCCCTGTTGGAGGTGGTGGCCGCCTACGGGGACATCGACTACCCCAGCCGTATCCTCAAGGCCCTGCTCCAGCACCCCCGGGATTGGTGGCGGGTGTTCAGGGGGCTGGGGGCAAAGCTCAGTGCCTTGGAGCTTTTGTAAGGGGGTGTCCCGCGCCGCGCTTAGGGTCTCCAAAGGCCCTTTTGTACGTCGATGAATTGTTTGAAGATGTTCACGGGCTGCACACATGCGGGGGCGAAGATTCCCCTTCTCCTTCCAAGATCAAGGTTTGACAACAATTGATTTTCCTGATTTAATTAATAAGAAAGTATGAATTTTAAAATCGGAGGAAGCATGAAGGTATCTGAACGAGGCCAGGTAACTATCCCCAAAAAATTGAGGGATCGTTACGGACTCCACCCAGAGGTGGAGATCGACGTTGTAGCTGATGAGGACGGCATCCGGGTCAGAAAACGCACTGCTGCCGCCCACCCGATTCGAGAGGTCTTCGGCATCCTCAACCGCCCAGCTGAGGTCGACACCTATATCGAGGAGATCAGGGGCAGGTGATCACTGCCGTCGATACCAACGTCTTGCTCGATGTCTTTCTGCCTGATCCTCAGTGGGGCGAACAGTCCCTGCGCGCTCTCGAGGCGGCGTATGATCAAGGAGCCCTGGTTATGTGCACTATTGTGTACGCCGAGCTCGTCCCCCAATTTGAAGACAGAACCCTTTTGGATGCCGCATTGCACAAGATCAAGTGTACCATCGAGCCCCCTGACCGCGAGTGCGCATTCCTCGCCGGCGAGCGGTGGGGTCTCTACCGTAAACAAGGCGGCAAGCGGGAGCGCATCATCACCGATTTTCTCATCGGGGCCCATGCCCTCCGGCGGGCAGACCGCTTTCTCACCAGAGACCGGGGTTTTTACCGCCAATACTTTCAGGAGCTTGCACTCTTTGAAGCACCGTGAGCAGGCGCGGTACAATGGGTTTACTTTTGGGGCGGGATTGCCTATGATGGGGGGGAATGTGATCCGTAATGAGGGCCAGGCCTAGAGGGGGTATGTCCCGCACTGTTGTTCAGCAACATTCCGACATTCAGTTTTGAAACAAAAAAGAGCGGGACGCTTTAAATAAATCAGAGAAGACGGAATGTGTCGGAGTGCGATCCCCTGCCAATCGGATATTTTTATTATTGAGGGGATGTCGCTTCGTGACACATCCCATCTATAGAGATATCTAACATGGTAGGGGATCGCAGAGTGACAGGCATGAAACAAGAGGGTTGCGGGAGGTTGAAGGGAAGCAATGTAAGGGTCTCCACAAGCCCTTTTTTAGTTGCTGCAAACGAAGCAGGAGAGGCGAATAATTGATACATGAAGATGTGACTCCTCAGACCTCCCGAGGCAGCCTTTCTGGGGAGAAAATAGCGCTTGATTTACCTAAAATATTGAGTAATATTACTCAGGGCATTGAGTAATTTGTGGGCAACCGCGCAGCGAGTTGGCCATACCTTCGGAGGCATCGTGTACAAACGGGCCATCTTCCATACCTTGTTGCAACGCATTGAAGAACCCCGGCGGTTTATCCAGGTCCTGGCCGGGCCGCGGCAGGTCGGCAAGACCACGATCGCCCGTCAAGTACTGGAAACCCTCTCTCTCCCCGCTCACTTCGTCACCGCTGATGAACCGACGCTGCGGGACCGGACCTGGTTGGTCCAGCAATGGGAGATCGCCCGTCTCAAAATTAATGCAAAGAATAAGAAGAAGGGTGCCGTTCTCATCCTTGATGAAACGCAAAAGGTTTCCGGATGGTCGGAAATCATCAAACGCCTGTGGGATGAGGATGCCCGTTCGGGGCTGCCCCTGAAGGTAGTGCTTCTGGGGTCCTCGCCGCTGCTCGTCCAACGAGGCTTAACCGAAAGCCTGGCCGGTCGCTTTGAACTCATCCCCGTCACGCACTGGTCGTATGCCGAGATGCGGGATGCCTTTGGTTGGGATGTAGAGCACTATATTGTATACGGCGGCTATCCGGGTGCGGCCGGCCTGGTCGAAGATCATGAGCGGTGGGCCAGATATATCAGTGACTCACTCATCGAGACGACGATCTCCCGGGATATCCTGTTACTGACCCGTGTCGACAAGCCCGCCCTGCTTCGACGCCTGTTTCAACTCTGCTGCGACTATTCGGGGCAGGTGCTCTCGTATCAAAAAATGCTTGGGCAGCTGCACGACGCCGGGAATACGACCACCCTGGCGCACTACCTCGACCTGCTCAATGGGGCGGGTTTAATTGCAGGATTGGCAAAATTTTCCGGCAAGCAGGTGAAACAACGGGCATCGAGCCCCAAGATCCAGGTCTTAAACACGGCCTTGATGTCCGCATCCGCCCATCTTTCCTTTGAAGGCGCACAACAGGATCGTGACTATTGGGGCAGACTCGTTGAAACAGCGGTCGGGGCCCATCTGGTCAACAGCACCAGGGGAAAGAACATAGAGGTATTGTACTGGCTGGAAAGAAACCGGGAGGTGGATTTTGTCATGAGCGCCGGAAAGACGGTTGTCGCTATGGAGGTGAAAAGCGGCAGGAGAAGGGAGCGTCTGGTAGGGATGGAGGCCTTTGCAAAGGCCTTTCGGGTGAAACGGCAGCTCCTGGTGGGAGAAGAAGGAATCCCCGTGGAGGAATTCTTGTCAACGCCGATTGAACACTGGCTGAAGTGATCGAGAAGGAAGAAAAGGGGGAAGAAAAGGGGTCAAATCTTTATTCTTGACGTTTCCTATAGGGAGAGAAAAGAGGGGACGTCTTTAAATAATTCGAACGCTTAACTCTGTGAGGCTCACATTATGAACCAGACGGAAATCAGATCAGATATCAAAAAAGCCAAAACCCTTTCCGATGATGAAGCAATCGACGTGCTGTGGGGTGCGCTCACGAACATTGCAACCTTACGGGACGAGAGAAAAGAGCAGCACAGCGTTTTAACGCTTCTCGATTCTATCCAGGAGGAAGACATCAGGCCGATACTAGGCCTCGGTGCAGTCGAGACGCTCATCTATTTGGATCCTCCCTTGGAAACGATCCTTGCCGGTCCAGAGAAAGGGCCTGGACCGGGCAGCATCGAGAAGGCAATCGGTATGGTCAGGTCTTCTCGGGGGTCGGATCCCAGGAAGGCATTAAAGAGTTTGGGTGAGGTGCTCGCAACCATCAGGGATACAAAAGCACAGGGCTTTCAGACTCCTTCCGGTCCCAGGGACAGCGAAATACTCTCATCTACACGGTCTCTATTATTGGCACTCTGCAACAGTGCACTCAAAATCATTAAGTAGGGAGAGGGGGAGAATCCTCACTCTCTTTTGCACGGGATGGGGGACCAATGGGCACGAATACAATCATCAGCGGCATGTTCTCGCAGATGGCCGACGCCCTCGATGTCCTGGGGGAGAATCCCTTTAAGATCGCGGCATACCGAAAGGCCTCAAAGGTCCTTGCTGATTACCCCACGGATGTCAAAGAGGCCTATCAAGCAGGCGGCATCCCGGCTTTGACCGCGATCCCGGGGATCGGCGCAGCGCTGTCCAAGTACCGTGCACGGCATCCCCTCTTTTATATTCATTATTAAATAAAGTGGGGGAAAGATTGCCGAGTTCATCGACACAGGGCGTATGCACAAATATGATGAAGTCATCTCTCAGAGGCCCCAAAGGGAATAAGAGGTTGGGTTTTAGTTTGTAAGGAGGTGGAGGGTGGCGCCGCTGAAGGGCATCTCCACTTTCATATTTTTGAGGAGGGGGCGCCGGTGCACGGCATCTCCACTTTCATATTTTTGAGGAGGGGGACATGGTACGGGTAGAGCGGCGTTCCGGCAAGGAGCGCAGGTCGGGCAAGGACCGCAGGAAGGCTTCAGGCCACAGCTATAAAGGGTCCGGCCGTCCGGACAGCCGGGAGCGGCGCTCCGGAAAGGACCGGAGGAAATCCCCCCCGCCCAAGACAGAGGAGTAACAATAGGCGTTTGGTCTACACGCTTGACACGTATCTTTGATGGGGAAGTTGAGGGGGCGAATCTTTGGTCCCGGCATGTATGTGTGCGCAGGTGGCGGTGAAGGGGTTGGGGTATTCGGGAGCGGAGGGGGCGTGACGCCCCCTTTTTTCACCGTCCGGGGGGACAATTAACCCTGGTAATGTATGAGATGGGATGATACTATCCTTACATATTTTGTGAGAAAAGGGGACGTCGTGATGAAACTCTTATTGGTTTCACCTTCTCAGAAGGTTGGCAGAAAGAGACTCAGGGCTATTACCATCCCTCAATTAAGCCTTCACATTTTGGCTTCACTGACACCGAATGATGTTGATATTACCGTGGTCGATGAAGACGTCAGGGAGATAGATCTTTCTTCGGATTTCGACTTGGTGGGGATTTCTTGTATGACGGCCACGGCCAATAGAAGCTATCACTTATCCGACCTGTTGAGGCAAAGAGGTGCCAAGGTCGTTCTCGGCGGCATTCATCCCACCGTCTTACCCCAAGAAGCCATCCAGCACGCCGATGCCGTTGTCATCGGAGAGGCGGAAGGCTGTTGGGCGGATGTCGTCAGCGATTTTAAAAAGGGCAAGCTCCAGAAATTCTACCATGTACCGGAACCAGATCTTGCAACGGTTCCTTTCCCCCGGCGGGATTTTCACCTTGACAAGGCGCTCTTTAACTGTGTAGGGCTGGTGACGACCAGGGGGTGTCCGTACGCCTGTGAATTTTGTTCAGTGACGGATTTCTATGGCAGGAAAATCAGGCATAGACCGCTTTCCCTGGTTGTCGAGGATATCAAACGATCAGGTTCAAAGACGTTTTTGCTCTTAGACGATAACGTCACCGGACACCCGGAATATTCCAAAGAATTATTTGAAGCCATGATACCCCTGGGCATCCAATGGGTGGGACAAAGTTCCATGTCCCTGGCGAAAGACAAGGAGATGCTGAAATTATGTCGCCTCTCGGGCTGTGAGGCCTTATTCTTCGGGCTTGAGTCTGTGTCGCCTGCCAGCCTGAAGGGAATGAAAAAAACGTTTAAATCCATAGAAGAGACTGAGGAGGCGATTAAGATTATCCAGGATCATGGTATCGCCTTTCACCCCTCCATTATTTTGGGGTTTGATACGGATACGGAAGCCATTTTTGATGATACCCTGGAATTTTTGGCGAGGAATAAACTTCCCACAATGGCCTTAAATGTTCTGACGCCCTATCCCGGAACACGACTATACCGGCGTTTCACGGAGCAGGGGCGACTCATATCTCACGATTGGAGCCATTACGACCACCATACCGTCGTGTTTCAGCCCAAGAACATGACCCCCCAGGAGCTTGCCGAGGGACACCGGTATGTCCAAAGCGAGTTTTATTCTTTCTCTTCGATCCTGCGGCATATTCCGTTACTTTTCAGGGTTTCTCCTATCAACCTCGGGCGGATCATGCTTTTTCTATTAGTTAATACCGCCGGTAAAAGCGTGGTGAAATATATCGATACCGCACTTGATTGGGCTGATAACAACGAACGATGGAATTCCGAGCAGATTCGGCCCGATGATACCGTCTTCAAAGAAAGCACCGTCTTCTCTTCAGACCAAGTCCATCCCCCGTTTCAGTCTTAGGGTTTATATTAGCTCTTGATTTATATTTGTTAAAGTATAACCATATTGGGTAGAAATTTTGTAACTAAATATGAATGGTATTGAAGGAGGGCACTATGAAAAAAATTGCTGCTGGTATGCTTGGGTTGTGCCTGGTAGTAGTGGTCTTGTCTTCTGGGTGCACCGAAAAGAAAATCGGTTCAGAAGCAACACTGGAGATGGGCGTTGCCGGCATAGCGGCGTTGGCGGATAGTCACGTTAAAAACAGTGTCACTATGCTGGAAGTGTTGGCCGCAACCAAAGAGGTTCAGTCCGGGGATTGGGAAGCAATGCTGCCCCTCCTCACAAAAGCTGATGAGGTCATGCTCCCCGGCCCCAAGTGGTTTGGCGTGCCGGATGGGTCGTATTACGTTGTGGGTATGGGGAAAACGGATAAAAACATCTCAGACCGGGCCTATTTCTCCGTGGTCATGTCCGGAAGTAACACCCATAGCGAACTGGTCGTCAGCAGGTCAACCGGCAAGAAAGTACTTGTGGTCGCAGTTCCCGTTATCAGAGAAGGGGAAGTCATTGGGATACTCGGGATTTCGGTTTCCCTGGAAGATTTGAGCAGCATTATTCGTGAACAATTGAAGCTGTCCGGCGGTATGGTGTTTTATGCAGTCACCGCCGAGAACAAAGTGGCGCTGCATACCGACAAGGAAATGATATTCGGGGATGAGCCGGAACCCTTGGAGAATTCAGTAGAGTTGATCGCTCCGTTCACGGGATGGCGCATTGCACTGGGTACTAAGAACTAGACCCATATTATTATAAAGAGGGGGAGTAAAAGAGGGGTCAAATCTTTATCCGTGACTTTTCCCAGACCCAATGGTGGAAGAATAGGGTGCGCAAGGGGAACGCTGTTGACGGCGTTCCCCTTGTTGTCCTGAGGGGCTCGTGCAGACGGTTTCTATGCCCGGCTGGCGTGCAGGTGTTCTGACCGGCCCTTGGTCTTGAAGGCCGTATGGCTGTGTTTCGCCTTGTGCGCCTTGTTTTGGCCCTTAAGAAAAGGGGTTGCGTGACGGGTTATGCGCGTATTGGCGCAGTACTGTATCTCCCGCAGCCTTGTAAGCTCCTCTGAAAGGACAAGGGTAAAGGCGCGGCCGCTTTGCCCCATCCGCGCCGTCCTCCCGATCCGGTGGATGTAGTGCTGGTCATCCTGGGGCAGGTCGTAATTGATAACCGCCTCTATGCCGTGCACGTCCAGGCCCCGGGCGGCCACGTCGGTCGCCACGAGTATCTTCGACAGCCCGGTGCGGAACCGCTTCATGGCCGAGTCGCGGCGGGACTGCGTCATGTCGCCATGCAGACTGCCGGCGCTATAGCCCCTGGTTTGCAGGTCCTTGGCCGTTTTGTCTACCCTGCGCTTGGTGTTGCAAAAAACCAGTGCAGAGACCGGCGTGTACGTGTCGATAAGCCGGCACAGCGCACCGAGCTTCATCCACGGTTTCACCTCGACGAATGCCTGTTCCACCTGAGGGACCGTCCGCTGCTCGCCGGCCACATTGACCAGGTGCGGATCTCTCTGGAACTTCTTCGCGAGGTCCATGATCGAGCGGGGTATGGTCGCCGAAAAGAGGAGGGTCTGCCGGTCTTCCGGTGTGGCCCACAGGATCGTTTTCATGTCGTCCACGAATCCCATATCGAGCATCCTATCCGCCTCATCGAGCACCACCATGGTGAGCGCATCGAATATCAGCGTGCCCCGATTCATATGGTCCATAATGCGTCCCGGCGTCCCGACGACGATGCGCGCCCCTCTCTTGAGGCTGTCGAGCTGCCGCTTGATGGGCTGTCCCCCGTAAACCGGGACTATGTGCACATCGCTGCGGTATCTCGCAAGCCTCTTCAATTCCTCGGCAACCTGCACGGCGAGCTCCCTCGTGGGGCAGAGGACGAGGGCCTCCAGCTTCCTGCCCCGCGGCGCGAGCAGCTCAAGCATGGGAATGCCGAAGGCAAGGGTTTTCCCGGTGCCTGTCTGTGCCTGTCCGATGATGTCCTTGCCCTCAAGGATAAGGGGGATCGTCCCGGATTGGATCGGCGTCAGGTCCTCGAATCCCATGGCCGCCACTGCCTGTTGCACCTCTTTCGATAATGTCAAATCGTCAAATCTTTTGTGTTGCATAGTGCTCATAGTGCTCCTTTTGTCGTATTGAGATAGTATTTGGCCGTTCCGTCCTCATCGGCAATCGGCCATTTCCATGTGGTTGAAGATGATGGGATGAGCAGAAAAGCAGAGAGGTTGTATTTGGCTCTTCTAGAGTAGCATAGAATAATTTAAATTACTAGGTTAAAAGTGCCTTTTTTGCTCCCGACCCTGACCCTCTTTACCCCATCTCCCCCAGGATCTCCACGGCCGCGGTGCGGGCGCGGCGCACCCCCTTGATGAGGCGCGGGGAGAAGAAGCGCGGGCGCCATCGCCCGGTGGCAAGCTCATCGGCCACTACCAGGATTCCCCCGATGGGTATTTTTTTGGCCGTGCCGAAGGCGAAGAGGGCGGCGAGCTCCATCTCCACCCCCAGGACCCCCTCTTTTTGATATCGCTCAACTTTGCCCTTGGTCTCCCGGTAGATGGCGTCGGTGGTCCATATGGTCCCCTCATGGCAGGGGACCTTGCGGCGCTGCAGACAATCCACGATGAGTTTCTGGATATCCGGGTGGGGTTGGGCAGGTATATCAGAAGGCAGGTAGTGGAAGGATGTCCCCTCTTCCCTGACGGCCTGGGTGGGGCAGACGATGTCCCCGGCCCGCACCTCCGGTTGCAGGGAGCCGCAGTAGCCGATAAAGAGGGCCCGCTGCATGCCGAAGGAGGCCAGCTCTTCGGCCAGGGCCACGCACCCCGGCGCGCCGAAAGGGGCGCGGGCAATGGTCACCTTTTTTGCACCGTGGTATCCGCGATATACCTCCCTAAATCCCTGCCACGCCTTCACGGGCTCTCCGTGCAGCCGCTTGACAAAGGCCCGCAGGTCAGGGGGGATGACGCAGATGAGGGCGCAGGCCTCCGCTCGCCGGGCCTTGACGCCGAGGGAGGGGCGGGTGAGACGCTTCACCAGCGCCCGGGGGGTGACCAGGGGCTCACCCTGGGGGTCGAAAAAGTCCATGGTGATGAGATTATTCGTTTTCGGGGGAGTAAAGTTCGGATTCGGGAATTTCCTCACCTTTGTATGAAATCAGCTCTTCTCTCAAGGCCGCCGCCTCTTTCGTCTTGCTCCTGAGCTGCATCCGGAGCCTGATCGTGGTCAGTCCTACTCCCAGGATTCCTATGATGCAGCCGACTAAGATTCCCACGAAGACGGCGAGCAAAAAGATGGTGGAGAAGGGAACAGTATAGGAATCCACCAATCCGAAATAATTGATGGTTACCTCCCCCATATTCTGCAGGTAAAAGGTGACGGCGAAAAAGATGATCAGGCCAATGAGGAGGACGGTAAAGGTGACTTTGATGAATTTCATGGGCTAAAACTCCTTGAAGACCTGGGAGAGCCGGTGATAGGTCTCCGCCAGGTGCTCGGGGATGACGCGCGTGTCAGCCAGGACCGGCATGAAATTGGTATCCCCCTCCCAGCGGGGGACGATGTGAAAATGGAGGTGATCCTCCACCCCCGCCCCTGCCACCTTTCCCACATTGGCCCCGATATTGAAGCCGTGGGGAGAGAGGACCTTCTTTACGAGGACGACACAACGCTGGATGGCGGCCATGAGGTCGCTCATCTCTTCCTGGGTGAGGTCTTCCAAGAAACCCACGTGTCGTGTGGGGGCCACCAAGAGATGGCCGTTGTTATAGGGATACTTATTCAACATGACGATGGTGTTTTTGCCCCGGTTGAGGACGAGATTCTCACGATCATCTCCGTTGTGCTTCCGGTTGCAGAAGATGCAGCCGTCCTCTTTATCGTTCACTATATACGTTATTCTCCATGGAGCCCACATGTTTTGCATCTGCATCTCCGGGGGTATGGTCTATGTTACCCCGGAGGAAAAGAAAAAGTCAAATCCTTTATAAGGACCTTTATAAGGACCTTCACGTATCAAGGGTTATCCCTTGAATTTCAAGGTGCTGCACCAGGCCGCGCTTGGCCGGCGCCTTTACGAGGTCCCGAATCTCAGTCTTGGCGCTGAAATAGATGACCTGCCATCCCATCTCGGCGATCCGCCGGAGCATCGCCATCTGTCTCCCCAGCCGCTCCGGGTCCGCCTTGACAAAGGGATCGTCCATGATGAAGAATCCCTTTTTCCCCTCCAAGACCTTCTCGCCGAGGGCCAGGCGGATGGCGAGATACAATTGGTCGTAAGCGCCCCCTGAGAGCTTCTCCGCCTCCAGCACCGTTGCGTCCCTGCGCCGTACCTCGATTCGCCCCTGTGCCTGGTTGAAGAGGACCGCATCGTAGAGGCCGTCCGTGATCTCGCTGAAATAGCCCGACACCGGGTTATCCGGGCCGAAGAGCTCGGCGACCTTTTTTTGCTCCTGGGCCTCTATGTGCTCAAAGATGTCCATAACCTTGAGGACGGTGTCCCGGGTGTCTTCGGTTCCCTGGACGAATGCGCGCAGCGTGTCCCGGACGGCCTCCAGGTCCACCGAGGTGGTACAGTGGAGGTACTCCGTCTCCGGCTGCAATATCTTATTGGCCTCCCGCTCGATCTCGTCGAGGCGCGTGCGGAAGGCGGCCATACGGTCGTGGAGGGAGGCGAGGGCGGCCCGGGCAGCATCCTTGTCCGCCTTCAATTGGGTGACGGCGGCCTCGGTGTAGGCGATCCCCGGCGGCTGTGCGTTCGTCTCCAGGGTCTTCAGCTCTCGGCGCCAGAAGGGGATCTCCTCCTCCACGGTGTTACCCCCCGCCCCCAGGCGGTTGCGCAAGATGCCCCGCTCTCTATCCACCGTCTTTTCATGCTGACGCCTGGACTTGAGCCCCTCTTGATAGGCCTGCCAGGATTCAGCCCCTGATCGTTTTCTGATATCGTCTATCCGCCCCTGTGCATTCTGGATTTTGGTTTCCTCACCGGGGATGGCCCTGGTGCGCACTTCGGCAATGCTGTTTGCCAAGATTTCCTTTTTTCTGGTGATATCCTGGATCTCATTGGCCCTCGTGCGGTGTTCTTCATCCAAGTGTTGGAGGAGGGCATAGGTCTCCTCCACGGATTCGGCGTTTACTTCAAATGCGGCCAGGGCAAGCTTGATCCTCTCCAAGGTCCCTGCCAGCCATGCCCGATCCCGTATCCGTTGGACCTGGGGGAACCAGAGGGCGACGGCCGTAATAAAGAAGAGCGGTGCCGCGATATAAAAGGGGAGCGACGGCCTGAGGATGAGCCCGATCAGGGCAATCCCCAGCAAGAGGGAGGCGATGACGCCCATCGGCAGGTAGGCCGCGGCCCGCTGCTCCCTCTCGGCCCCTTCCCCCCGCTTCATCTCGTAGAGGTTCAGTTCGGCCTTCACCTCGTCCAGGCTCTTTTTCCGGTCCTCCAGGATGCGGAAGTCCCGCTGCTTTTCCCCTAAGAGCTTGTCGGTTTCCTTGAGCTCTTTCTCGCTCCCCTTCAGCTTGGCGGCCAACTGTCCTTTGGCCGCACCGGCCTGCTGGATATCCCTCTCGCAGTCCCTCCACAGCTGGGCATTGGCCTCGGTGTACGCCGTGACCTTTTTCCCCTCCTCCAAGGCCGCCTGGAGTCTCGTCAGGGCCTCGGTGGCCTTGGTGTGCATTTCTTGTTTGCGGACCTCTTCCAGGCGCTCCAGCTCATGCCCGATCCCCTCGATCTTCTCCCCCAGCCTCACCTGGGCCACCTCCAGCTCGTCGAAGCGCGCTTCGCCCATCTCGCGGGCCAGGGCCTCGATATCCTCCACCAGGGCCTGTGCCCCCTCTATCCTGGTCTTGAGTATCTCATCCTTGATATCGCGGAGCATGCCGCCCGGCGTGATCCGCCCTATCTCCCGCAAGGCCTCTTTCGTCTTGAGGATCTCCTCGGTGCGTAGGCCCATGAGGCGGTTGGTGACCGTGGTATAGAACTCGCTTTCGCCGGCGATGGAGAGATCGCTGTCCCTGATGATAAAGATATTGCGATACTCCGAGGGGGTTACCGCCGTGATTTTGGTCAGATCCTCTTTGTGGGGGAGCTTGATCTCCCGCCCGTCATCCCCTTCGATGACGCAATAGCCTTCAGGCTTCTCCTCCACCCGATCGATGATGCGGCCGAAATCCCTTACCTGGCGCCCCAGGAGGAGCTTGACCAGGGCGTCGATGGTGAGGGTCTTGCCGTCTTCGTTCTTTCCCAGCAAGAGCGTCAGGGGATGGGAGAGGGAGTACGTTACCTCCCGCAGGGGGCCATATCGTTTTATGAAGAATTCCTTTATCCTCATCGCCGTGCGTCCATTATGGCCCTGAGCGCGATCTGCCGCATGTGCTCCTTTTTTTCTCCGGCATAGTCGGCCTGCTCCAGTTTCGCTAAAAAGCCCTTGAAGAGATCGTCTTCCAGTATGGTGCGTATGTCCTGGAATTCATACCGTTCCTGGACACATTGCTTTCCCACGATCTTTTTGGCCTGTCTTACCAGCTCCTCTTCGTTCATACCCAGGGCCTCGCCGTTGATAAATCCGGTAACGGTGAGGAGGATGCGGGCGTTCTCATGAACGGAGCGCACTTTTTCTCGTATTGTCTCCAGGGGATTTTTGTCGGCAAAGGGGTCGCAGACGACGACCAGGTCTTCAAAATGAGGGGTATCGAGGGGGTATTCCTGGGGGGGCTTGCCCAGCTCGAAGAGGTTGATGCGCCGCCGGCCGGTCTCCTTTTTGGTTATGGAAATGGGGGAGCCGGGGTAGACGAAGTATCCCCCCCCTTCCAATTGCCGGACATCGAAGCGCTTGTGGAAGTGACCGGCAAGGACGTAATCGACCTGGAGGTCGTTAAAATAGGAAAGCCTCACCGGCATGTACCGTTCGTCGCCCTCGTCGCCGAAATCGGTGCGGGAAAAGAAGGCGTCGAGGAGCTCCCCGTGGTAGAGCATGATGTGCTTCTTTTCCGGGGTCATACGATCGGCTACGGAACGGAGCTGGTGCAGGATTGTTATCCTGTCCGCCGACTCAAAGGGGATGCCCCATATCATGACATCCTTATGTTCATACGGTTTGTTCAGGTCGGTGATGATGACGGCGTCCTCGCCGAAATACATGCCGCCGGTATACGACGCCCTGTCGTGGTTGCCGGGGATGATACAGATGCGAAAGCCGGTATCGGAGAAGAGCCCCCGGATGTGGGGCCTCAGGGTCTCGGCGTCGACTCCGTGGTCAAAGAGGTCGCCGCTGACGACGAACAGCTCGATCCCTTCTTCTTTTCCGATGGTGATGAGTCGCTGGAGTGCCCCCCACCGCTCATCGCCGTACTCGGTGAGGTGGATATCGGCGGTATGGATGATCTTCATCGTCCCTCTCTCCCCCTTCACCATAGCTGATATGGTGAAGGATGGCTACCCTCATATGCATATATAACAAGACAGGCAGGCCATGGCCTGCCTGTCACGGATAACGGGGGTTTTACCGCGGTCTATGACTCCAGCTCCACATTCCAATAGAGGTAGTCAAACCACGATTCGGGGGCCCGTTTGATGTTGATGGTGATGCGCAGGATGGGGAACCACTCCGGCTTGGCGGGCCGGCGCAAGAGCGTCATCCCCGCCTCGCGGGGGGTCTTTCCTCCCTTCCTACGGTTGCACTCCATGCAGCAGGTGACGATGTTGTTCCACTCAGTCTTCCCCCCCATGGAGCGGGGGATCACGTGGTCATAGGTCAGCTCCTCGCTGGAGAGTTTCTTCCCGCAATACTGACACTGGTTTTTGTCCCGGGCATAGATGTTCTGGCGGGAGAATTTTACCCCCCCCTTCTTCTTGCGCACGTACCTGATGAGCCGGATGATGGAGGGAAGTCTGATGGTAAAGGAGATACTGTGCACCTCCCGGTCGTATTCCTCGATGACTTCCACCTTGCCCAACGTAACCAGGGTGATGGCCTTTTTCCAC
>Ga0307421_1001510_pt1 | contig 13995 bp, 7 predicted proteins | sample SalMarWE160270MG_FD_202163 | JGI IMG/M metagenome (GOLD analysis project Ga0307421, IMG submission 202163) | Salt marsh sediment microbial communities from the Plum Island Ecosystem LTER, Massachusetts, United States - WE1602-70 | ecosystem: Environmental > Aquatic > Marine > Intertidal zone >...
ATGCTTGAGGAAGCCAAGGTTTACCTTGATGAAGGATACATTTTCGGCGTTGAGGGTGAAGGTTTTGAGCGAGTTAATCTTGCCTGCCCACGATCTGTTTTGGTTGAAGCCTTAGAGCGGATTAGGAAAGTTATTGAGCAAATGGGGCTTGGTTAGAATATTGATGGGAACGAGCAAACTCGAAAGCGTAGGTGGGTCACTCCGAGTTCTCGAAGATGATGGAAAACTACCATCGATGATAATCGCCTGCCGCTTGGGTTGGACAGAGGGATTAATACCTACAGAGGACCATACCACTCAGGAGGCAGCATCTTCATGCAGGTAGCGCTAATTCGTTTCCTCAGTGTCCTTACAGCAACAATCGGTATATTGTTCTTGACTTTTGTTTTCGGCGCGGCGATCGTGTCCATAAAGGAGCATGAACGCCGCGCCGCGGGCAAAATCGCTCTACTGGGTGTGCTGCTTTCTCTGCCGTACCTGCTAGCCGGGTTTATACTTCTTCCCCACTATGAAATCGTAGCCATATTTCTGCTCATCATCGCAGTCCTTGCGACAGCGATATATTTAATTCCCGTGGGACCAAGACTCATCACCGAGGACGATAACCCCAAACTCCGTGTCGATGAACGCGATATCATGTTCGCGCGGGCGCGCCTGCTGCCCGGATCGGAGCGCTTTGAGGAATACTACCGGCACAAGCCGGACATAAAGGCGCTCGACGATAAATTCAGGACCCGACCGGGTTTGCTGAACAAAGGATCAACCTTCTTTGATCCTTACATGTTCTCAGCCGCAGAAGCTAGCTTTGAAGCTGTTGGAGCATTTCAGACAATCGTCGATCAAGAGCCTGCTCTGGAACGCGTACCCACAGATCCAGAAAGAATAACTGGATTTATTAAGAAATGGGGCAGGAAGCTTGGGGCAATGTCGGTGGGAGTAACGGAACTCAGGGATTACCATCTCTACAGTCACCTCGGGCGTAATGAGCCCTATGGTCAACCGGTGGATTTGAAACACAAATTCGCCATCGCGCTGACAGTTGAGATGGACAAGCACATGCTCGATCATGCTCCGCACGGTCCGACGGTGATGGAATCAGCACAGCAATATTTGGTTTCGGGTGCGATTGCTGTCCAGATAGCTGCGTTTATCCGCAATCTCGGTTACCCTGCCCGCGCCCACATTGACGGCAATTATCGTGTTGTCTGCCCCCTGGTTGCCCGCGACGCTGGGCTGGGCGAGATTGGCAGGATGGGATTATTAATAACGCCCGGGCTCGGCCCTCGCGTTCGCTTGTCTGTTGTGACGACAGATCTGCCTCTCTCTGTCGACCAAAGGACCAGGGACTATTCCGTTCTTGATTTCTGTGTTCGGTGTAAAAAGTGCGCTGTTGTTTGCCCAAGCAATGCGATTTCGCTTGACGATAGGATCGAGATTGACGGCGTTAAGCGCTGGCAGATTAATGCAGAGGCATGTTTCACTTACTGGAATACAATCGGAACAGATTGCGGGCGTTGCGTGCGGGTATGCCCATATTCGCATCCCGATAACTTGCTGCATAATGTCGTTCGTTTCGGCGTAGGTAATTCATCGGTATTCAGGGCGCTAGCCGTCACGCTAGATGATTATCTTTATGGTAGAACACCTCCTGCATTGGATATACCTGCGTGGATGGATGCTAATGCAGGTGAGATGTGACAGCTTGCTATCGCCGCACGCTAACGTGATAATTTCTGATTAATATGTAGTGCTTATCAACCCTGATGGGGCTGTTTGAAATTGAATGGAGGGCTTATGCTTCCGCTTCGAGATCTCAATCCCACTCGTCGAACACCCATCTTAACCTACATCTTAATCGCGCTTAATATTCTAACTTTTATATGGCAGCAGATGTTCTCATTGCCCGATCAGCAGAGCATTTTCTTGAATCTTTCCGTGGTCCCGACGAACATTATTGCCAATCCCTTCTCTCTGGAAACGCTGCTGGACATCCTCCGCAGCATGTTCTTTCACGGTAACTGGTTCCACTTATTAAGCAACCTGCTTTACCTGTGGTTATTTGGGGACAATGTGGAAGATCGATGTGGCGTGTTCTATTACCTGTTTCTTTACTTCGCCAGCGGGTCTGTGGCCGTCTTTGCTCAGGTCATGGTTGACCCCACATCCCAGATCCCGCTTATCGGCGCGAGTGGAGCGATCGCTGGCGTGCTGGGCTCTTATTTGATCCTCTTCCCGGGTGTTCGGGTCCAAGGGATTGTCCCCTTGGGATTGTTTACTCGACTTGCAGTGTGGCCTGCCTGGATCGTCTTGGGACTTTGGTTTGGTCTTCAATTCGTCAATGGCTTCCTTTCGCTCGGTTCCCAATCGGGCGGTGGGGTAGCTTTTTTCGCTCACATCGGGGGCTTTGTGATGGGGGTGGTACTCACCTGGTTCCTTACACTTTTTACCCATCAGCCTCCACCCGAGGATAGGCGGGAGATGCTTTATCGGCGGGCGAGTCGTGATCGATGGTGATGACCATCGAAAACCCGGTTGGATAACTCAATGTTCAAGCGTTTACGGGGTTCTGCGGTTATGGAGACGATCCTCGTCTAACCAGCGTGAGACGTAAGCGCAGGCTGAAACGAGCAGGAAGATAACACCAGGCATTTTCACACAAGATAGATTCCCAGATGTTATATTGTTTATTCAGTTATTCGGGTACAAAGCCGCCTAGCGAAATCATGCCCTGCTTGATGGAAGGATAAGAATGACAAAAGAGATGCGGCGTTTTCTGCTCATAGCCCTGTTTATGTTGATTTTAATCTCAGCGTTGATCCTATTGCTGGTTCCTAAGTTGGACGCGTTTCTTTCCAGATCAAGAGGTGATGGGCCTCGGATTGGGCTTGGCGATGACATGTATAAGGCCGAGGTGTTTGAAACCCTCGAGGAGGGAACGGTTGCACTCGGGGGGCGGACCCAGTCTTATCAAGTCTTGCGAGTGGAAGTGTTGGAGGGACCACACAAAGGTCTGATTACGGAAATCGACTACGGAAAACGGCAGATACGACCAGAAGGTCTGACTTTGGAAGCCGGCGATCAGTTATTAGTTAACATCACCCAGGTTCCAGATGGCTCAGTAAACGCTTATTTCATTGATTTCGTTCGAACAAAACCACTTCTCTGGCTGTTGCTCGCCTTTGCGCTTTTCAGTATCTTGGTGGGTGGTAGGCAAGGGGCAAGGGGGCTCTTGGGATTGTTTCTTAGCCTCGTGGTGATCTTGGTTTATATCATCCCCGGAATTCTCGATGGTAAGGACCCAACCGTTGTCACGTTAATAGGTGGATTTCTGCTCCTGGGGATTACGCTCTATCTGATTTACGGTTGGGTGCTAAAAACCCATGCGGCTGTCCTGGCATTACTATTTACGCTGGTGTTCACGGGTTTGATGATCAACTTTTTTGTTGACCTGACTCACCTTACAGGTTTCGGAGATGAAGACATTCTATTCGTCATCCAGCAAGTGGATATCAGCATAAACCTGCGTGGCTTGGTTTTGGCCGGCATGTTGATCGGTGCAATGGGAGCGTTGGACGATTTGGTGATCACACAGGTTTCTGTGGTTTTTGAGTTGCACGCAGCTGATCCTGGGCTTGGATTACGCAGTCTATATCAGCGTGCAATGATCGTTGGGCAGGATCACGTTTCGGCGATGATCAATACGCTTTTCATGGCCTATGCTGGCGCAGCGCTGCCGACTCTTCTTCTATTCTCGCTGTCAGGACAGGCGTTTGTAGAATTGATCAATTTAGAGTTCGTCGCCGAAGAAGTGGTCCGAATCATGGCAGGATCATTGGGATTGATCGCCGCGGCGCCGATCTCAACCGGGATTGCAAGCCTTTTGGTTTTGTATCGCGGACGCATCCTTGGATTGGGTCAATACCTTCAGCGTTACAGGGAGGATGAGCAGTTAGGTGATCTCGATGCCAAGTAGGGCTGGCGTATTCAGGGGGTAAAAAGGACTGGCTTCTGTGAGCAAGCGGGTCTATAAGGATACAATGAGCGGAGAATGGTGCTCATCCTTTGAGTTTATCTGCGCTAACCATCGATTGAGAAAAAAACCCGCACTCCTGTGCGTTTTTTTGTGTAGATTTAAGAGAGATCCCATTATGGGACGAAGCGGATATTCCAATATGAAAAATCATCGAAGGTTGCGCTCAAGTTATAAGTTTGAGAAGCGCGGACATACAGGGCGAAATAACCAAAGGAGCGGCTGTATTGAGAATCGGCGACAATACCTACCGGCTGGTCGTTGATGAACAAGTAGAAGAGGTCGCGATACCCCATAATTCCAAGGTGGTTTGTGGCACCCGCTCCTGTAAGGATCGTCTCGGAGGGAGTCCAATCATTCAGCGCCCTTGGGCTTTTAGATTCGCGGTGTAGGCGGACTCGCCAGTGACCATCGCAGGATACCTCGAAGCCGTAACCGCTGGAGCCAGTTTCCTCATCGATGCGGATGACAATGCCTACAGAATCTTTTTCTATGCAGTCACCATTGGTAGCGGTGACTTCAGCATAGACGTTTCCTGATTGCCTACTGAGTATTGACCAGTAGGTATATTTTTCTTCTGGGACGTAGTCCACACCGATCAGCTCTCCGTTTTCTACCTGATATGCGCCGCTACCCTTGACATCAAAGCGATTCCAACCATTCGGGACATCGAAGGAATCCGTGTAATCCGGATTGTTGAGATCGAGCTTAGCGCGCGCATCCTCTTCGGGCGGTGGCACTGTTATGGGCTGGGCTGGAGGGGGATTGTCCGGCGCAGGCTGGGGATTCTCTGTCAATTGAAGAGAAGTAAGGGTCGCTGGTTTCGGATCGGTCTCTGGAACAGGGCTGCCGAACCAATCCCCTGTAAGACCGAAGATGGAAACAAGAATAGTGAGGATCAAGCCAAGTCCGATGTACAACGTGCGCCGCGGGATTTTAGGGCTCTTCCGAATAGGCGTCGTCTTGGATTCTGCAGCTACCGCGCTCTCAAGATCGGCTGCAAAAGCTTGTGCTTGAGCGTAGCGCCTTTCAGGCTGCTTAGCCAGTGCCCGCTTCATGACTTTTCTTATCGCGGCACCGGCGGCAGGCAGAGAGGGGGGGGGCGTGTGCACTTGTTGGTACATGATTGAAGCGGGAGTGTCCTCGGCCGACGTAAATGGCAGCTCCCCGGCAAGCAGCTCATAGGTAAGAATGCCCAGGGCATATAGATCCGAGCGTACACTGACCTCGTTCCCCTCCACTTGTTCTGGGCTCATATACGCTGGGGTGCCCATAATGGTGCCGGGCTCAGTATGCTCGGAGGAGATGCTGATCCGCGCCAGCCCGAAATCTGTTAGCACTGGCTCGACATCAGGTAGATGCGGATTCCCCAACTCAATAGGAGTAGATCCATTGCAGAGCATTACATTGGCGGGTTTGATATCTCTATGGATAACGCCTTCACCATGTGCGTAATCGAGGGCGTCAGCAAGCTTATTTATCAGGCGGACCACAGACTCCCTCGGCAGCCTCTGTGAACTGGCCCTCAAACTATGCAGATACAGCTCTAATGAGACGCCTTCGAGTAATTCCATCACGATATAAGGCTGGCCATTGACGATATCGAAATCGAAGACTTGAACGATATTGGGATGACGCAGGGCAGCCACAGCCTGAGCCTCGGTGTGGAACCTTGCTATGTGACGAGGGTCTTCGGATAGGTGTGCGTAGAGGATCTTGACTACCATGGCACGCTTCAAGGTGCCATGGTGACCGAGATAAACATCGGCCATACCTCCACGGCCGATCCTTTTCTCAATTAAAACCTTCGATAGCGTCTGACCGACCCATTCGGTCAACGTGAACCTCCCAAAGTTAAGTGCTGTTCGCTACAATCATAGCGTAATAACGACCTTCTGTATTTTACGATTGCCTTTCAGTTGTTTTATAGAGAGTCACCCATCTTGAGATCGGGATGGATTTAGGAAGGATTTTGGATTCATCGACTATGTATTGATTCAAGTGCGCGGTGCAACCTGAAGGAAGGGAATGTGAAGAGGGAAAAAATATGCGAAAATCATCCCATTGTCCGGCAATCCGGGCATTCGATATTCTGTCATTCACAGCGTTTACAAGGTGAACTAGATTCTATGCAAAGAAGAATCGTCCTTGGTTTGGCCCTGGTGATAGCACTTGGAGGTTGCACTCAAGATCCAGTTGATCGTAATCCCCCACCTGACAGAGAGAGCCTGATCCCCACCAGCTAGGTGAAGATATCACCAGAGACAGATGCTTATCTTCCGAAATCGGAGACACAAGAATACGAGGACCCTATCCCGCTGCCCTATCCGGTAAATACAGCAGGGGCCGAAGATTCTGCGTTTATCATGCCGGATGGAAATACGCTGTATTTCTTTTTCACGCCTGATGTGAATAAACCTATTGAGGAGCAGATTGCGGATGAAGTCACCGGTATTTACGTTTCGTATAAAGTAAATGAGGCTTGGGGCGAACCGACAAGAGTGTTTCTTCAAGACCCGGGCAAGCTGGCTCTGGATGGATGTGAGTTCGTCCAGGGTGATGTCATGTGGTTCTGTTCGGCGCGGGAAGGGTACTCAGGTCCGCATTGGTTTACGGCAGAATTTGAAAATGGAGCATGGGGTAATTGGACGATCGCTGATTTCAAACCCGACTATGAAGTAGGCGAACTGCACATAACCGCCGACGGTGCCGAAGTGTATTTCCATTCATCCCGGACTGGTGGCAAGGGTGAATACGATATTTGGGTGTCCAGAAACGTCGATGGAGAATGGCAGGAGCCGGAGAATGTAGAGGCTGTCAATACAATTTATCCTGAGGGTTGGCCTTTCGTAACCCATGATGGGTCAGAGCTGTGGTTCTCGACGTTAATGGGCGCGCCTGAAATCTATCGATCGAAATGGACCGACGGTGAATGGGGCGCACCGGAGAGGATGTTCTCAGGCTTTGCCGGTGAGTCATCGATGGACCGTGATGGAAATGTCTATTTCACCCATCACTTTTACAGGGATGATGCAATGCTCGAAGCCGATATCTACGTGGCCGTCAGGAGATAAAGGCGACTTCACGCAGGATGGAAATCAGTTAGCAGAACTGAAAAATGTGATAGGGCTGTCCTGAAAGATGCAACAAGGCAACTTCTTTTTGTATCGGTTTCTTTTGCTTTCGGCGGTGATGTTCTTGGATCAAGGTTTGGCGAATACAATTACAAAGTAGCCGCCGTAATCACTCTCGTTACTGTAGATATAGCCCACACCGAATTCGGTGTAATTGGGGCTGAGGATATTGGCAGTGTGCGGCGCGCTGTTCATCCACCAGTTAAACGCGGTCTGTGGGTTTTGCGAGACCATATAATTCTCCCCGATCCACGAGAAGGTGTAGCCCTGCGCCGTTACCCGGTCCCGCACAGTTGACCCATCCGAACCGATGTGACCCAGGAAGTGGTTGCAGGCCATATCAGCCGCCTGGACCCGGGCAGCTGCTCGCAATTGGGTCTGCACCGCGTAAGCATGCAACCCGCGCGACTGGCGCTCATTGTTAATCAGCTGGACGACAGCGTTCTCATTGCTGAGGTTCAGTGTTGTATCGCAGGAGGTGAAGATGGGAGTATGTGTTCGGGTGGGCTCGATCGTGTTCGTCGGGATGGATGGGTCAAGCGTCGCAGAGGGCGTCGCTGTCGGGCCTGGTGTGTATGTCTGGGTTGGACGAGGCGTTCGCGAAGGTGTGAAAGTTCGAGAGGGGGTCCGGGTTGGATAGGGCGTCCATGTCGGATAGGGTGTGCGGGTGCCGGTGGTGGTTGGCGTGGGGGTGAGAGTCGGCGTGGATGTGGGGGTCCCCGTTTGCGTTGCGGTGGCCGTAGGTGAAGGTGTCTCGGTCTGTGTGGGTGTGGTCGTCGGCGTGAATGTTATGGCCTGAGGTTGGAAGACTTGACCTGCGTTATGGCCAGTGGTGGTGTTATCCGGTAGGATATCATCGGGAGGGATCGCTACAATGGGCGCTGTTGCTGTGGGAAGGGCAGTGGCGGATGGCGCAGGTAAAAAACCTTCCTCAACCAACATTGCAATTACAGCGTCACCCATCAAGGGTAGTTGGTCGCCATACATGGCTTGTGCTGAAAGCAGCAAAATGAATAGCGATACGCCGCAGGTGAGCGGTAGAAGCGCCAATCCCCGAATCAGGGCTTTTCGAAATTTGTATCTGCGTCGAGACGGCCGCACAGGCCGCAGCGGCTGCGTGATTTCTTCCATGCTGACCCTATTGTGGTCTTTGACGTTCCGTGTTTGCCATAGCGAGGGGGTACTAATTGAGATGACGCACATGTTGGACGAGCTGCCGATTCCTCCCTCCGGTGATGGCGCAGGTGGTTACTCGTGTTCATCTCTAATCTCCTGCGAGCTCTATCATTGGGGCTGTTCAAAAAGCTTTGGGTAGCCCTCTTCATTAATAAATCGTAGGGACTGACCTGTGTGACAGCTCGTTCAACCGGAGGAGCTTGAGTAATCATCCAAATTATTACGTGTAGTGAATTGGGTCCAGCAGACATAAGTTCTACAACTGAGGTATCCGCGGCACATTACCTATACACAGCGTTTGGAGGATAACCTTGGTGTGTTTTCATTGTGTGCATTGAGGGTCTCTCAACTTCTAGTACAGCAGGTCTATTGAGCCGATGAATACCAATCTCTAACGTATAGCATGCAAGACACTCGGAGTTTTTGAAGGGATTGTTAAATGGATGTTCAAGGCGCATTGCAGAACCTTAAGGATGCTTTGAAGACTGCTGTCGATGAAAAGAAATCAGCGGGTATTCAAGCTTTCGAAGCGGGGGAGTATGACGCTGCTCAACAAGCTGCCAACCAGGCAAAGGCAATAGAACCGATCTTTGAGGCTGCTGATCAGATTGCCAAACAATGGGAGGCAATAAATGCCCCCCATGAGGTTATAGAAACAAAGAAAACGAAAGCGAAGGATCTTGAATCAGCAGAAGTTGACTTTGTGATCCCCATCCTCCAGGTATTAGAGGACGAGGGGGGGAAAGGTCCGACAAATAAAATACTTGATCAAGTCAAGTTGATCCTTAAGGATCAGCTTAAAGCGGATGATTATGAACTTCTAAACGACAGTAATACCATTCGTTGGCGAGAATCTGCCCAATCGTCGATTAAGGTAATGATAAATAGAGGTCTTCTTCATTCAAAGGCTCCAAAAGACACTCTGCGGATTACCCCTCAAGGTCGTCTGTATTTCTTCGAACAGCAGAAATAATATCCATCGCTCATAAGACCTCCTGCAGTTATAAAAAACCCTCCCGCAGGTTCAAAACCCGCGGGAGGTTGTGTTGCTGTAAGTGGATACCAGGGTGGTTACTCCACGATAACCCAATCGCTGGCGCTGCGCCCGAACACCTCCGGTGAGTACATCTCCTCCGCTTTCGCCGGCGGCACTACGAAGGTGCCCGGTGTGGTCGCGCGAGCGATATAGGTGTATTCGTATACACCATCCCACAGGAGCGGGGTGAAAGCCTCGGCGCGTTCGTCGCGCATGTTCTGGTGCTCATACCATGTGCCCCACCACCACCATCCGTAGTGGTACTCCGAACTGTCGGGGTCTTGGGGTGTGCTTCCGGACACGGCCAGTGCCGGGTTTACGATCTCCAACCCTGCAGGCAGCGGGTCGATCAATGCCACGTGGTAGCGCCGATTATCGGCGACCATCGCTAACCGCACTCGCACGCGCGCACCGGCTTTGATATGCCAGACGCCGTTCTCGTCCCGGGTTACGTCTTCGGGATCGTCAATCGCTTCGTACTCGCGCTGGACGACAAAGCCCATGTCAACAGGATCAAGCGACAAATCGGTGGGGGCGTAGCGCAGCCCCAGCCGGTAGTAGAGCCGCCCATCACCGTCTTTGCTCAAGATCAGGTCCTGTGTTTCCCCTCCACCGAGTGTCTCATCCACCAGGTACACCATCGGGATTTCGGTCTCGTGCCGTTCAGTAGTACGCCCGACGAATTCGTGTCCACCGGCATAGGTATCACCGAGCCAGATGCGGGCGACGAAGTCCGGGGTCTGCGCTTCGAAGGTGTTGAAGTAGCGATCAAGGGACAGCAGGACGAAGACGTTCTCCTGCGTGTTGCCCCAGTGTCCCCTGGTGCGGTGCGCCAACAGCCCTGTGACCAGTTTGGGGATCAGGTCGCTCTGTGGATTGTCGAGTATCAGGGTGTCGAGAAGGATGCCATCTGTTCGCCGGTTCGAGCTGAGCAGCAGGTAAGTCTGGTCGTGATATTGGGTGGTGAAATTGGCTGCACCGGCGGTCTCCACCACGCGATTGTTGATGTACAGGCGGATGGCTTCGAGTTCTGAGCTAGAGCTGGGGTCATCGATAAGCGTCTGCCAGATCCAGCCCACAGCATCGAGCGACAGTTCCTCAAGCCCGGCTTCGTGAAGCAAGTTGCGGGCTTTTTGGGTATCGCGGTCGCCCATCAAGGTGCGCACGTAGAGCACATAGGAGCTCAGCGTCTGGCGGGTGCGCAGGCTGTACCAGTAGGGGTAGTGACTTTCGATATCGCGTAGATAGTTGAGAACGCGCTCCTGGATATCCTGAGGCACTTCAAAACCCTTTAGTTTGGCTCGCTGCAGAGCGTGTGCTACATGGATCGTATTGAAGGGAATCGAGTCTTGGCCTCGCCGCCAGTAGGGGAATCCGCCATCCCAATTCTGCAGCCCTTGTAATCGCTCGATATCCCGCTGCACTGCAAACTCCATTTCATCTACGGAGGGGAGTCCATCGGCCTTGAACGCGGTGAGCACATCACGCAGGGCAGCGACGCCCAGGATGCGCGAGGCCAACTGCTCGGAGCACTCGAAGGGGTATGAAACCAGGTAGAGCACGGCATCGGTGAGAGCTTGCAGCGCGGTGGAGGAGGTGTTGATCTCCAAACCGCCGTACTGCGGGAAGACATCAGTGGGCGACGAGACCGGTTGGGCGATCGCCCCCGCGTCGATTACACCGTAGGTGGCGAATGCTTCGGTTGTGGCGGGTGTGTAAACTGGAAGCTCAACCGTGGCCGCGTCGGCATAATCGCCCGACACAGCCGCGACCTGGAAGCGAGTTGTACCGGCTCTATCCGTCGCTGCCGGGAAACGCACTTCGATCCTGTCGTGCGCCGGCACGGTCACCTGCAGACCATGGTCGCCGGTGAGTTCAAGGTTGGTGGCTTCCAGGACCACTTCGACAGTCATTGGCTCATCGGTCTGGTTTTGCAGCACGACCGGAAGCTCGAAACGGTCGCCGAAATTGAGAAAGCGCGGTGCGGATGGGCGCACCATCAGCGGCAACCGGGCGGTCATATTGGATTCAGCCGAGCCGAAATGGTTCCCGCCTTCATCCACAGCTACTACCATCACACGGTAGCGTGTCAGATTGTCGGGTACGACCACCTTTACACGGGCTTTTCCGTTCGCGTCAGTGCGCACCTGCGGGGCGAAGGTGGCCAGTGGGTTGAAGTCCATGCGTATGCGGATGGGTTCCGGTCCGGCGTCCGAACCGGCAACGGATTTGTTAAGATCCCCTTCTGCAAAGGCGAGCGCGGGAGCCTCCATGGCTTCTTCAGCCATGCCTCTTCCAACCGCGTCCGTAGCCTGAAGCCCAAATTCGTCCCCGCCTCCGCCAATTCCTTCGGCAAGCGCCATCGGGTCGACAAGGATGATGCTGGCGCGGCCGTATCGGCTGCTGAGGTCAGAAGGACGGTGTTGATAGAAGATGGAAATGGGATCGCGGAGCTGGTAGTTGGTCAGCGCTAGAATAGCTTCGTCCACGACAACAACCGCAAGTTCAGCGCCGGAAACCGGTTGTCCGTCAGCATCCGTCAGGACGAGGTTAACCATGGTATCCCCGCCGGGCTCCAGCTCCGTCTCATCAGGCGTTATTTGGAGCGTGAGCGTACGCTGGAGCGGGGGGATGTTCAGGTTGAGATAACCGCTGGCATAGGCGGGCCGCGGGGGTGCATCGGGGACAATCTCTCCCGAGTCGTCCGTGCGCGGAGCAGAACCGACGACGTCCACCTGTATGTTGAGGTTAGGGATGTGTTGCGCCTCGATAGGCACCTGAAGTGTGATGGTGCCATCATCGATCACGAAACGCTCTGTGTAAAGTATGCCGCTGCGGGTGACGGTCAGCAGACCTTCTGCGGGGGTGAAGGGAGTCTGTACGAGGATCTGAGCCACATCCCCCGGCTGGTAGGTTTCCTTATCTGGAATCAGTGTGACTGTCTCTTGTTCGACCTCGCGGGCTGGGGGCTGCTGTCCACCGCTCACCCAGCGGGTGAACTGGCTCTGGTTATGGCGACCCATCGCATCCGTGACTTCAGCTGTGATCTGGTAGCGACCACCAATCGGGGTCTCGAAGCTGCAGCTAACCGGCTCCGGTTTTGAACCTACGGTGCATTCCTGCACATCTACTTCTACCTGCTGCCAGCTGCCATTTTGGTATTTCCATTCCAGCCGGGCTGCCTTCACGCTGATTGGCCGATCGGTTACGACGTTGCCATCGAGATCGGTGACGATCAGCTCGATCTCCAACGGCATGCCGCGCTCGACGAAATAGCGCTCACTGCGCAGACCTACATAGAGGCTTGCAGGATGTACCAGCAGGCTGGTGGTTCCCGCCCAAGCTTGGCGGTTGACATCGAACACTGTAGCTTCCGCCAAAACGCTGAACGGTCGCAGAGAGAACGCTTCATCGAAGTCCATGCGTAGATAATGGTTGCCGGAGGCATCGGTCACTCCGGAGAAAGATGCATATTCAGGTGTAGCGTAATCGGGCTCGTAATACCACCACCAGGGCGTCCAACTGCCGAAGGTGAAATCCGGCCAATTGGGCGGTTGATAGCTGCTGGGCGAGGAGGTTACATTCCATGATACCTCGGCGTTGGGGAGAGGATCACCGGTGTAGTATTTCGCTTCTACCGCGACCACTGCGTGGTCACCGATGAAGTAAGGTCCTGTCGTCTCATTGCGCGCTGATACTTCGAATTCCGGCCGCCGGAATTCCTGGATCTGGAAGTTGTGATAATACTGCCAACCACTGCCCAGTCCGCCTAGGCTGCCTTCGGCGTTCAGCAGGAGTTGAGCATATCCCAGGTTGGCGTTCTCGGGCAGCGTAAATGCGAAGTCAAATCCACCCAGGGCGTTGACATCGGCTCGGCCGTCACCCAGTTCGTTGCCCTGAGGGCCGATGATCTGGAAGCGCACGGCATCCACTTTGCCCCCGACCAATCCTACGTCGCCATCCTGCCCGGCGCCGATACTGCGTAGCCAGCCCTTCAAGTGAATTTCTTCGCCGGGGCGGTACATCTGGCGATCGTCGAAAACATACCAGCGCAAATCATCCTGCAGGCTTCTTCGAACCCAGCCGTCATCGCCCCAGTAGTAGGTTGAGCTGGGAAGAAGAGCTTGATCCCCTCCCTGACTTGCTACAAGGTAGGATACTCCCCCAGCGGGTATATTATATCTGGCGATGCCATCTTGCCCGGTGATGTAGGTTCCGCCGCCTGGTCCAGTTTCGATCATTACGTCGGCTAACGGAGAGCCGTCCTTCAGCGCATTGGACCAGACCACCATTTCACTGTGATCGACGAAAGCATCCACGCCGATCTGGGTTACCTGAACCCAGGCCTGTACAGTTTCCCAATAACGGTCTTCTTCGAAAATGCTGCGCTGTGGTTTGACGATGACGATGAAATGGCCAGACTCCCCGTCCATGTAATCGCTCAGGCCAATGTCCACTTCGGTGAGGACATCCGCAGGCGTCTCCAGCCGTTTAGTCTCGTTAAGAACCAGGTTGCCAGGAGGGTCTTGTGGAGTATCCGTACGCTGGTATTCATACATGTATTCCAGGAATGCTGGCCAATCGGATGGTTCAACGGCATAGATCTTGACATCCAATTT
>Ga0307421_1001513_pt1 | contig 13984 bp, 8 predicted proteins | sample SalMarWE160270MG_FD_202163 | JGI IMG/M metagenome (GOLD analysis project Ga0307421, IMG submission 202163) | Salt marsh sediment microbial communities from the Plum Island Ecosystem LTER, Massachusetts, United States - WE1602-70 | ecosystem: Environmental > Aquatic > Marine > Intertidal zone >...
CGTCACGTCTTTCAACTCCAGTCCAAAACGGATATCCGGTGCATCTCGCCCAAAGCGCTCCATCGCATCGCTATAAGTGAGCCGAGGCCAGGGCTTGTGCATCATTTTTCTCTCGGGAAGCAGCTTCTCCACCATCGAGGTGAACAACACCTCCGAAACCGCCATCACGTCCTCACGATCGACGAAGGACATCTCAAGATCCAACTGAGTGAACTCCGGTTGGCGATCTCCACGCTGATCTTCATCACGGAAACAGCGGGCGATCTGGAAATAGCGCTCAACACCTGCAACCATCAGCAGTTGCTTGAGTTGCTGAGGCGATTGCGGTAAGGCGAAGAACTCCCCCGGGTGGACGCGGGAGGGGACCAGGTAATCCCGCGCACCTTCGGGTGTAGTCTTGAAAAGAATCGGGGTCTCCACTTCCCAGAAATCGCGTTCGCTGAGGAAATCACGAATGTATTTGATCACTTGATGGCGAAGCTTCAGGTTGCCCTTCATGCGCTCACGCCTGAGGTCCAGATATCGATACTTCAGGCGGACCATTTCGTCGACTTCCGTCTCTTCATTGATCGCAAACGGAGGCGTCTTCGCAGGGTTTAAGACAACAATCTTCTGGGTTTCCACCTCAATCTCACCGGAAGGCAGATCTGGATTCACCATCCCCTCCGGTCGACTTCGAACAATCCCCTCGATCTGCAGCACCCATTCATTGCGAATCTCAACCGCTGTTTCATGCGCATCAGGAGATATCTCTGGATTAGCGACGATCTGTGCGATCCCCGAGCGATCGCGCAGGTCAATGAACGTCACCCCACCATGATCTCGACGTCGATTCACCCACCCGGCAAGTGTCACATGTTCACCTATATGATCTGATCTCAGCTCGCCACAATCATGAGTCTTAAGCATCATGCCTCCATACTAAAAAAATACACCGCCCGGTCTCAATGACATCGGGCGGCGGCAGGTTCATTCTACAATCCGTTTACTTCATTAATGAACCCCATGCCCGATGTCGATTCGCATCGGGGTTGTTATTGATGACCAGTAGGCGAGAACCTTGGACCACCATGCAGCGATTATAGCATCCCTGCTGACAACCGGGCAACACAACTTCTGGTCCTTCCATCTATCAGAAAGAGGGGCTGCCTTCTCTCCGCGGTTACCTCCCTCTGATCGTGTCGAGATCATCAGGGGTATCAACATCGAGCATCGCCGCCTGTCCCCAGGGCACAGCTTCAATAGGATAATCCTTGAATAACGTTCGTCCCCCCTGATCGCCACGAATCCGACTCAGCGCTTCGAAAGTCGCTCGGTCGAAAAGAACAGGATTCCCCCATCGTTCACCAGTCCAAGGTGCCACAATCGGCGCTAACGACCTGCGCTGGTTCTCCACCAGAGTGCTAACGAGATCAGCATCAACAAGAGGCATATCCGCCAGAAGGAAAACTGCGCCATCAACATTTAGCGCCAGCATTTTAAGACCTGCGCGCACAGAGCTGCTTTGCCCCTCAGCCCAGTCGGGGTTGTTGGTGATTTGAACCCCAAGCGGGCCTATCGCCTCTCTTACAGCCGGTCCTTCTGCGCCAAGCACGACAACAATCGGGTCAAGCCCGGCCTCTCGCGCCGCCAGGACTGCCCTCCGGATTAGAGCTTCCCCATCCCAAAGCTCCAACAGTTTCGGCCGGCCAAAGCGCTGCGATCCACCGCCCGCTAATATAATTCCGGCAATCCGCCCATGAGCTTCCACAACAGGGTCCGCCTGCTTTACCTGCGCCAAAATGACCGATCCGATGCGGTCGGTCTTCAGGGTTAGCTTGGCGATTTCACGCCCTTGCTCCATCGCCTTTGGCGTCTCAGCCTTATTCAGAATCACCCGCACCTGCGCGCTCGCCGGCACTGCTTTCAGTGCTCCATTCCCGTGCGCCAGGATTGCGGCCGCGTCCACGGGCTGGACAATATGGTCTTTCTGAATCCCCAAAAGTGCACTTACCGCTTCTGGTCGATAAACGAAATCACCTTCCAGCTTTGTTCCAATAGCATCAAGACCTATCACCGGCACGACGATATCGACAACCTGAGGTATGACCGGTTCATGCTCCGCAGGCGCTTTCAATGAGCGACCCTTAGCACCATCCGCTTCAATCAAGACTACGGCGCCCGAAGCAGCCGCCAAGAGCAGCAAATCCGCAAGCAAAGCCTTTGGAGGCGCGGTCCACTTCGGCTCTTCCAACCATCTTTCACCGGTTACGAGCACGGAGCTTTGCTCTTGAAGAAGCGCGGGGAAGAGGCTCACATCCTCCTTAGAGCGAAGGATGATATGTTGAACAGCAAGATCTGTTTGATCCAGCGCTAATTTTGTAGTAGTCGTGATGAGAACAGGCGTCTTAGGAGTTAGTTCTTCGATCAGCCGGCGTATGCTCGAGGATTTTCCACCTGCGCCAACGAAAGCCACAATCTGCCCCGGGGAAATGCGCAGGGCTTTCGTTAAGTCCATCTCACCCACTCAGCAATCTTCGTAACTGGGGCTGTGAGAGCAGCGCTTCGAGCACTCCGCCGCCGACGGCGAGTGATTTATCTGAAATCGAGAAGCAATAGGATGGTTCACCGCGTGGATCCAGGTCGCCAATTTTCGCTGCTGCGTCGATGTGCACGCCGTCGTGCACCAGCCCTCGCAGCGCGCCATCGAAGGGCGCTTCGACCGGCACTCCACCGACATGGGCAATCTCATCTCCCGCCTTGATCATGAAGCCGATCTCTTTGCCACCCTCCAAAAGCCCGCTGACGGGTGCCCGCAGTACCCGATCGACATCGAATCCCGCCACTGTTTCTGGGACTTTCGTATCCGGTTCAGGGCCTCCCTGCCAGATAACACGCCCCATATTGTGGCCCCGGTTGGTCTCAATCACTACATGACAGTTGACCCCGGCTGTGAATCCCGGTCCTAGTCCGATCGTGAATAGTGATGGATCCAGAGTCGTCTCCGGTGGAGTTTTACGCATGCGCCCGTCGACCAGAGCTGTTGCATTAATCTGCGCACACAAGGACGCCGTAGGATCGACAAGCACCGGAACGACATGTCCTGAGCGAAGATGTGGGATTTGCTCGGAATCAGAGACAAAGACACTTCGGACTCCCCCGATTTCGATCTCCCCCGAATAAACAGCTTCGGCAAAAGCGACGCGCCGCCGGACAGCCAGGGGCTGCTGAACCTCGAGTACGACAATGTCGAATCCACAGCGATGCAGGCGCACTGCGACCCCTGTCGCCAGGTCACCTCCACCCCGAATAATGATGAGTGGCCTTTCAATTTCCACGCTTATTGAATCTTTCCAATGCCGCGCAGGACTCGCTCAGGCGTCAGCGGAAACGAATCAAACCAGGTGCCGAGCGCATCATGAACCGCGGCGATTACGGCTGGCGCCAACGGGATAAAGGGCATCTCAGCCATCCCCCGCGCCCCCCAGGGTCCAATTGGGTCAGGATACTCAAGGATTAGCGATTCGACCTTGCCTGGGATATCCAGCACGGTGGGAATGAGATAGGTCGAGAGCTGACCGGTCTGGACGTAACCCCCCTCCTGCTGAAAATCCTCCAGAACTGCATAGCCAACCGCCTGGACGACGGCTCCCTCGATCTGTCCTTTAACCAACTGCGGATTGATCGCCTGTCCTACATCATTGGCAGAGATAACTTCCAGGATGCGGATTGCGCCGGTCTCCGTGTCCACCTCAACCGAGACAGCCTGGGCGACATAACCATACGCGAAATTGGGTTCTGACTTGCCCGTTTTCGGGTCAAGGGGTGTCGTCGCTGGTGGACGGTACTGATAAAGAGCGATAGCCGGTCGCTCCCCATCTTTCCACTTTTCCAACACTTCTTCAGCCGCACCCCGGATCGCGTTTCCTGTCATGAAAGTCAACCGCGAGGCGGATGCGGATCCCGAATCTGCGGTTTGCGCGGTATCAGAGACAATCAGGCGGACCTTCTCGATCGGGACACCGACCGCCTCAGCGGTCATTTGAACCATCGCCGTATGCGCCCCTTGCCCGACTTCCGCCCCAGCGTGATGCAGAACGACTTCCTCAATCTCCGATCCGCCATGTAATTCGATCTCCGCAGAACACTGCTCCGGCGCACCGAACGAGAAACCAACATTCTTGAAACCGCAGGCGAAGCCTACGCCGTGCCGAATGTGCGCTCGCTGTGTGTCATCGGGGATTTTTAACTCAGGTCTGCTCCAACCACGCCCTGCATGTTTCCATCCAGCTCTTTCTGCAGCCTTTTCAACGACTTTATCGATGCTTACACCCTTCGGTAGAGGTGTACCTACTGAGAGAAGAGAACCTTCTCTCAGTAGGTTCCGAACCCTGATCTCCACTGGATCGATCCCCAGTGATTCGGCCAGTTTATTCATCTGCCCTTCGGCAGCAAATGCCCCCTGTGGTCCTCCAAAACCACGGAAGGCGCCGCCAGGAATGTGATTTGTATACACGGAATATGTATCTACCTTCACGTTCGGAATCTCATAGGGGCCCGTGCACATCAGGGTGGCATTTCCGAGAACCTTGGTTGAGGTATACGCGTATGCGCCGCCGTCCTGGATCACATCAACCTCAGCAGCTGTGAGAACACCATCCTTCGTGGCGCCCCATTTCGTCCTCAAGATGAAAGGATGCCGCTTGTGGTGGCCGAGGATCGATTCCTCCCGGGACCAGATGATCTTGACCGGTCTATCGATACCCTGCTGATGCAAACGATAGGCGGCGAGAGCCAGGGCGATCTGGATCGACATATCCTCCCGCCCACCGAATGCCCCTCCTATCGCTGGGTAGATCACACGGATCTGATCCCGCGGCAGCCCCAATGCGTGGGCAACTTGTTCCTGGTCTTCATGCGTCCATTGTCCGGCGGCTTCGATCGTCACCCGTCCTTCTTCATCGATATAACTTATCCCCGCTTCTGGCTGAAGATACGCATGCTCCTGAGAAGGCGTATGGTATTCCCCTTCGATAATCACATCCGCCGCCTCAAAACCAGCCTCAAGATCCCCCTTCCGAATCTGGTAATGACAGAAGACATTGCTGCCAGTGTTGGGGTGGATGAGGGAACTTGATTCACGCATCGCTTCCAGTGGATCTAGAATCACTGGCAAGTCCTCATATTCCACCACGATGCATTTGACCGCCTCCGCGGCGATCGTTTCCTTATCTGCAATAACCAGCGCGACCTGGTCACCTATGAAACGGACCCGGTCGGTATAGGGTTTGGATGATCCCGGACCACACAGTACAGGCTGATCGGGCATGATGAGACCATACTCGTTTACAGGCACATCCTTAGCGGTGAAGACCGCCACGACACCGGGGATGGATTCAGCTGAGGTTGTATCAATCTTGGTGACGCGTGCGTGAGGGCGACCCGCAAAGAGAATCTTCATATATGCCTGATTGGGTCGGTTGATATCCCCCGGGTAAAGAGTTTTCCCAGTGACTTTTCCTACAGCGTCGACGCGCCGGATCGATTTTCCTATAACGGACATTCAGTGCTCCAAGCGACTGTTGATTCGAGAAATACTTAAACCATCCTTGTGGATGACTTGCGCTGCCTTACGATCGCTGTCGCTCCAATTCAAGGTCGAATATGCGCCGCAAAACTGCGGTGCTTATAGCGTAAGTTGGGTCCATACCGAAATAGGACAGCGAGCCACCCCCCAGGTTCTTCCCTCGGGTCATCGGAGTATCGGATGCATAGTGGAGGACGCCAAGGTCAAATGGTAGACCATATAAATTGACGATCTCATTGTTCGGATACCGTTTTGGGCGGAACAGTTCATATACCGCCGATAAATAAGGGCTTGCCTCCATCTCGATGTCGGTGTAGCCCTCTCGGTAGAACACATCCATGTAGCGCGGCGTTTGCAGGAATGTACCCAGCACACTAACGGCTTTCTGATTGTCTAGAACAGTTCCATAAACCAGGTCATCGCGTAGATCGGCAGCGCTGAAGGAATTCTCGAAGAGATAGGTGTTGCGTGAATGCTCGTCATGGATTACTGCCGGAACCATCACGTCGCCAATGACACCATTCAGGGTCGCCGCCTTACCCATGACATAAACGCCGCGCAATTCTCCAAACCGAGTAGCAGCATGCGAGAGGATCAGATAAGCCGCCATCCCCAGTGGATAGTCGATGTTCATAATAATCGCGTCAGAATCCTTAAGCCGATCGAGATCCTCACGCCGGAGGCGAGGGTCGATCCAATCGGGACGTATATGTTTAAGTTCGATAAGTTGGGCCTCTACATCGAAAGCGTGTTCGCTCTGAACGCGTACGATCCCGACTTCTATTTCAGCATGTGCGCGTTCACTATGTGCTTTTTTACCCTGCTCCAACCGTACATATTTCTTAAGTGTGTAGTAGAGGAAATTCTCCCGACTGGAAGGGATCTGTCTGGATTTGATATCCTCCCACTCTTCCAGGAGGTCACGGCACTCCGGCTGCTGCAAATAACGGACAAGCTCCTCTTCGTTGCGCAGTGCATGACCGCTGATCAAGTTAACGATGCTGTGGGCGTTACTGGAAACGAAATAAACCGGTCGCTGCAGGATCGAAGGCATCGCCTTCTCAACATACTCCCACCAGATTTGGGTCGCCTGGCGGTAATCATTTAGCGAGCCTGCCAGGAGGCGGATTTTTAACCGCTTCTCTTTTGAGGCGATTGCGCGGAGCTTAGCCCAGAACGATCCCCCCAACGCATCGTGCAATCCCCTCAGCTCGTCGGTGTTCATCGCCAACCCGGCAGCAAGAACTGCGAGCCCCTCATCCGTCTCGAGTGGGTTCTTAAGAAATGTTTTTACCTGTTCACCTTGTAATAGGCGATGAAGTTTATTCCACTCGATTTGGTAAGCTGTTAAAAGCGGGACCATATCGTCAATATCTGAGCGGCTTGCGATGTAGCAGGCAAGTGTATCTTTCCCATCGAAGAAACTCCTTCGACGGCGAGCCTGCGCCACAGCCGGCTGCCACTTCTCGACATTCCCGAATCCCTTGTTTTCGAAGACCGCCTGGCTTTGACCAAGCACAACCCGCTCTACATCCACGATGCAAGAGGGTAGGCGTAGAGAACTGTATATAAGCGCTGCCGTATCCGGAGTTTCTGATCGTGCATCCAGATGAAGCGATGAACCCATATTCGTATGTACTTCCTCAAGCGAACGCACTCGCACATCCATCGTGGACCGCAATAGCGAGTAATAAGACCGCATATAAAGCTCGATTTCCTCAGAGCCTGTTCGTGGTACGGTTCGATCCATCGATATTCCTCAATATTTCTTGCGTTTCCTTTGCTCTATGCGTTCCCTGCGCTTCTTGCGTTTCTCAGCCTTCCGGTCGACAGGGACATCTGTTTCACCCGGCCGAATGGGAAAGACCATCGCGTAGATAACGCTGAGAACCGCGTAGGACAGCAGGGAGAAGAGAAATGCTATGATGATCTTGATCAGTAACCCGCCTCCCAGAAAGGGGACGAATTTGGGATAAAGGGCAGCACGCGGTATGTACATCCAGCCGTTCTCAGCGTTGGCGCGCAGAAACCAACCAGCGAAATAATAACCACCTGTGGCGAAGATGGCGATCAGGATTAATCCCACCCCTCTCCACTTTGGATCTAGCTGGTTCCGTTTTTCCCGCTCCATATCGAGAGATCTAAAGCGGTAGGAATCTCGCCCCATGACGGCCTCCTCCTCCACGATTCGCTAAGAACCGAGGTTTACTGCAGTCAATATCCTTCCTTAAACATTCAAAACAATATTGGAAGGAATCCACTATGACCCAGAACCCTGCTGCATCAGTTCGGCAGCACGCTCAAAAGCAGTGAGTATCTTATAGTAACCAGTGCAGCGGCACAGGTTTCCTGTAATCGCCTGCTGGATCGAAAAAAGATCAGGCTCAGGCTGTTCTTCGAATAGTTTCGCCCCCGCCATCAAGAATCCCGGTGTGCAGTACCCGCACTGCACTGCACCTTCTTCAATAAAAGCTTGCTGTAGCGGATGGAGCTTGTCATCCTGACCAAGCCCTTCGATGGTAACGATCTCAGCCCCATGCGCTCGCGGTGCGGGCACCAAACAAGCCATCACCGCCACACCGTCGAGATAAACCGTGCAAGCACCGCATTCACCTTCCGCACAGCCCTCCTTCGTGCCAGTTAAACCCCCTTCCTCACGCAAGAGACGCAGAAGTGTTTTATTAAACCCGCTCTTGAAACTATGCGGCTTCCCATTGATAGTCGTCTCGATCGCCACGTCTTGATGATGCTCGACGGAGTCCGAGAGCGGTTGAACTGGAAGAAAACCTGCCTTTCCTCGCAGCATCACCGGATTCTCGGGGAAACCCTTTCGCTCGCTGTCATTATTAATCTGCCGCAGCGCCCGGAGTGTGCAGACTCGCACCATCTCCTGGCGATATGCCGCGCTTCCCCGCAAATCGTCAATCGGGCGCGCTGCAAGCGCAGCGAGTTCAGCAGCCTTCTTGATAACATCCGGCTGGAGTTCCTTTCCTGTCAGGTAGGTCTCTGCCTCCGTCGCGTGGATGATCGTCTGCGCCACTGAGCCAAGCGTGATTACCGAGTGTTCAATCCGCCCACCCTTAATTATCAGCACTACGGCTGCGTTTACGACCGAAATCGCCTGCGCTCTACGTAGTCCAAGTTTAACAAACATACTTCGAGTATTTTCTTCGAGAGCTGGGAAGGCGATGTCGCTCATCAGCTCCCCGTCCTTCATTACTGTTTTTCGGACGCCCGTATAGAAATCCTCGATGGGCACTGTCCGTTCACCTTCCGCAGAGAGCAAAGTGAGCTTTGCTCCCAGCGCTATGAGCGGTGGGATAGCATCGTTGGCCGGCGAGGCGGTGATAATATTCCCGGCGACCGTTCCGCGGTTGCGGATTTGGGGTGCTCCCACCTGCCAGCAGGCTCCCGCCAGCGTAAATGCCCTCTGTTGAATGAGTTCTGACCCGGCACAATGATTGTGGGTTACCAAAGGGCCGAGATGAACCCAACCATCATCATCAAGTGAAATGTTATCCTGGCCCGGGATGCGGGAGATATCGATTAACAGTTCCACGCCCGGACGTTGGCCGCGTTCCAATTCAAGGATCAGATCAGTTGCCCCGGCGACGATTCGAGCTTGCTCACCGTGCACCGCAAGCAGTTCAACGGCTTCCTGCAATGTCATAGGGGTGTGATAACGCGTCCACATATCCCGTCTCTACCTGCCCTTCCCTTTGCGAGGTTTTTTTTGCGAATATGCCATTCTTTCACCAGTTCCGCCGTGGCGCAACATGATGATCTGTGCCAGAACGGACACGGCGATCTCCTCCGGCGTTTCAGCGTTTAATTCTAGCCCTATAGGCGACGTCACGCGGGTGATTTTTTCCTCCGGCACACCTCGCTCGCGCAAAGCCTTCACAGTAGTCTCCCAGCGACGCCGCGATCCTATCACCCCGATGTACGCCGCGGAGGTCTCCAATAACACCGGTAGTCCCTCAACATCCACGTCGACGCCGCGAGTGGTCAAGACCAGGTAGGTACTCTCGTGGATGTCAACATGCTCTGGTATTTCCTTTAGAGAGCAGGAGAAATGCTCGTCGGCATCCGGGTGATGCTCCGGAGTGGCAAAATCCTCCCGATCATCGGCGACAATCACGCGAAACCCAAGCCACTTGGCAAGGTGTACGATGGCTTTCCCTACATGACCTCCACCGGCTACAACAAGGGTTTCATTGGCTTTGATCGGTTCAATAAACACCTCTGCCTCGCCTCCACAAATGCCCACATCACCCTTTTCAGGATCGCGGAAAGCATACACAATCGACCGCGTTTCTCCATCCCTCAGCGACTCTAGCGCTTCAGCAACGACGCGACTCTCCATCTCACCGCCACCGATCGTTCCCTCGATGCAACCATCAGGGAAAATAATCATCTTGCTGCCCGCCCGCCGCGGCACTGCGCCCTGGGTTCGGATCACCGTCGCCAGCACTGCTGCTCCGCCTCGGCTCTCAAGCTCTGCCAGCGTCTGGTAGATACCCACTAACCCTCTAAAAGCGCCAGAATAACAGGAACCAACTGCTTTTTTCGAGAGACCACATCGTGAGCCACGTACGTTTCATCTGGCAGACGCTTATATGGCAGCTCATAAAGAAGCGCTGGAGCTCTACGAATTACAATTCGACTTGAACCATCAACAATGTCGGTCACCATTAGAAGTGCGAAACTCAAACCGCGCCCATCGATGAGATTGTCTAGCGCTTTATTTAGCCCTGATAAATGATCATCCACTTCACGAAGATCGGTCACTTCAGCCTGAGCAATCCCAAATTTTAGTCCTGCGGATTCATAAACTTTCAAGTCGCTCGAAATAACATCATCGGGTTCGCGTGACGCGAGCCCGGCTGCTGCTTTAAGTACCGCCTCACCGAAGCTATCCATAGACTCGTTCTCCAATGGAGAACCGCCGACAAAAGCCCACCGGCCAAGGCGGTCACATGCACGGTGATCGCGATCGGTAGTCGTTGGGGAGTTTAGGCGAAGCGTATCCGAGAACACACCGGCGAGCAGCAAGCCGGCGATCGCAGGCGGTGCGCTCATACCATTGTCCTCGATCCGCTCGGAGACCAGCGTGCTTGTGCTCCCAACAGGGTCCACCCGGAACCGAATGGGCAGCCGCGTCGGCGGATTGTTCACGCGATGGTGATCCAGAACTTCAAGAAGATCGGCTTCGTCCAATGATCGGATCGACTGGCTTACCTCATTGTGATCAACAAGGATGATCTGGAGCCGGGGTGGATTGAGCAAATCGCGCTGCCGGCATATACCGACATAGCGCCCCTCCTGATCAACCACCCAGAAATCATTACGCTCCTCGCGCAGCACTCTGGGGAGTCCCTCCCGTATTCGTGAACTGGAGAGGAATTTCGGCACATCGGTGTCAGCCACTTCCCTGCACAGTTGATCGAAGAGTTCCTGAAGGCGGATATCCTGGAAATCTAGTCTTGGTCCCACCAATTTACTCAGGGATCGAAACAGGCTGAAACCCGAAATAAGACCGAATGGCATCCCATTCGTATCAACAACCGGTGCTACCGTTCCTGTTCGATTGGCGATCGTCCACGCATCGCGCAGTGTTTGATCCGGCGTAACGGTGTCATATCTATGAACGACCACTTCGAAGCGGGGAGACGCATCAGCCAGAAACTCCGGAGGGGACAACTCCAACCGTTTAAGAACCCATGCCGTCTGTGCGTTGAGTGGGCCGGCGCGAGCAGCCAATACCTCGCCGTCGCCTTTAGCATTCCGGAACCAGGCATAGCCCATCGCAGAGGCGATTGCATCAGTATCCGGGTTAACATGTCCAACGACGTAGATCCTGCTCATTCTGTTTCCACTCCACCGCTTATGTTGAAGCCGCTAGTTGTGATTCTTATCATACTATGTACATTCGCTCGCAAGGGATCATTCTTGCGATTTCAAGGCGCTCCATACGCGTTCAGGCGTCACAGGTGCAACCAGCACATCCGCACCACAGGCATCCATTACCGCATTCGCTACCGCTGGCGCCACACCGTCCATCGGGATCTCAGCTACAGCTTTAACCCCAAAGGGATGGGATGGCTCAAACGTCTCGACAAATATCGTCTCTAGATCTGGCATCTCGTGCGCTGCAAAGATATGATAATCTCGGAAGTCCACCTCTCGTGGGCGACCATCTTCATCATAAAGCATTTCCTCGCATACGGCATAGCCAAGCGCCTGTGTCATTCCCCCTTCAACCTGCCCGGAAGCTGTCAGTGGGTTAACGATCACACCAGAATCAACAGCCATTAACAACCGGTCGACGACAACCTGTCCGGTATCGACATCGACAGTGACCTCCGCAAATTGTGCCGCGAACGGTGGAGGAGCGACAGGGGACACAAAGGAATCAACGCTCATGATCTGCTCCTGATCTTCATGGTGCAGCGCGTTAAGCGCTATCTCCTCCAAGGTGATGGATCGCCCATCGGGTGACCATGCACATCGAGCTCGCAGCACAATCTCATCCGCTCTATACGTCTTTTTATCCGTCCCCAGCAAACGGGCTGCGCGCCGGCGAATCTGATCTGATACTGTCTGGGCTGCGCGGACAACAGCTGCACCGGAGATATAGGTCGTACTCGATGCGTATGCACCTTTATCAAATGGGGTGAAATCCGTGTCTGAAGAGTAGACAACGATATCTTCAACGGGAATGCCCAGGACTTCTGCCGCCAGCTGAGCAAGGACAGTGTCCGATCCTGTACCCAGATCGGTCGCACCGACAAGTAAATTAAAAGATCCATCTTCGTTGATCTTAATGCTGGCACCACCCATGTCGAGATAAGGGATCGCTGTACCCTGCATCACTAAAGCGACGCCAATCCCCCGCTGAAGATGGGGTTTTCCCTCGACAGCGTGCCAGTCCGGATTGTTGAATTTTTTGTCCCACTCCACTCCAGCTCTGCCTTGTCGTACGCAATCCTCCAATCCACATGTGTTAATGATCTCAGGTCTGGGCTCTCGTCCCTCCGACCAGGCAGTACTGAAGGGATGCAGCTCACCAGCCCGCAAGGCGTTATTTAACCTGAACTGCAGTGGATCTAGATCTAAATCACGTGCGATGCGTTCCATGTGTCTTTCAACTGGCCAGAAACCTTGCGGAACGCCATAGCCTCGATAGGCACCGGAGGGGGGGGTGTTCGTATAGACGATATCTGCATAGAAACGAATGTTGGGTGATTCGCGGTACGGACCATCCCCCACATATAACGCCATAGCCTTGTGCCCGGTATTCCCGGTGACGGTGAGAGCATGACATCCATAAGCGCCTGTATCGCTTAAAACGCGCATCTCATTGGCTGTGATCGTGCCATCATTTTTAACCCCCGTCCTCATGGTGATGCGCATGGGGTGGCGCGTGCGCGCTCCAAAGAATTCTTCAGCCCGGGTATATTCAAAGCGCACCGGTCTACCGCTTACTATCGTCAGATGAGCGGCCACATCCTCGATTAAAACTTCCTGCTTTCCACCAAAACCACCCCCAATGCGCGGTTTGATAACCCGGATCCGTTTCAACGGAAGGTTAAGCACCGGCGCGATTTGACGGCGTACATGGAAAGGAACCTGAGTGCTGGTTCGGATCACGAGGCGATCGTCCTCATCCCAGTATGTGACTACAACATGCGGCTCGATATGCGCCGGACTCACTTTTGGAACTTCATAGGAAGCTTCAAAAACACGATCGGCCTCGGAAAAACCTTTCTCTACATCGCCGATGTCAATGTGGATCTGAGCGGCGAGGTTTCGGCTGGGATCCGAATCAGCGAAATTAACATAGTCCGCTTCGTCATGGATTTGCACCGCACCTTCAACCTGAGCTTCTCCCGAATCTAGTATCGCCGGCAGCGGTTCATACTCCACCTCGATTAAACGCAAAGCCTGCTCTGCGAGTTCTTCCGTCTCTGCCGCGACGAAGGCCACGCGGTCACCAAAAAAGCGCACCTTCTTGTCTAAAGAGAAAGTGTCGAGCGGACCCGGGATGGGGTCAGATTGACCCGCCGTCGAATATGCAACGCGGGGGATGTCCTCCCACGTCAATACGGCGGCAATGCCCGGCAACGAACGAGCTTTGGATGCATCGATATGCTTGATCCGGGCATGTGCAACCGGGCTGTGCAAGACTTTCGCGACCAACATCCCGCGCATCTCAATATCCGCCGTAAAAGCCGGCTTGCCCGTGACAAGTTTGATCGCGTCAACTTTCGGTTCAGGGGAGCCCACTGTCTGATAGGGTTCGGTTCTCGGGATAATCTGGATGCGAGGCAGAACGCTTGTCTGCGTTGCGATTTCAGGGCCATCGGATCCCAATAAAGATCCAGTGTCTTCGGCGCTATCAGGCGGGAAGAACAA
>Ga0307421_1001514_pt1 | contig 13983 bp, 11 predicted proteins | sample SalMarWE160270MG_FD_202163 | JGI IMG/M metagenome (GOLD analysis project Ga0307421, IMG submission 202163) | Salt marsh sediment microbial communities from the Plum Island Ecosystem LTER, Massachusetts, United States - WE1602-70 | ecosystem: Environmental > Aquatic > Marine > Intertidal zone >...
AAGGCATGATAAAATAATGATTGGGACATCGGTTTTTCCTCCTTTTTTAAACTAAAATCTTATTGAGGAATTTAATACGATGTCCCCTATCTCGTCAACCTAAAGTACGGATTACCGTGATGAACCAGCCCTTAATCCGGTAATTTTGGGGCCAAAACAGCCCCCAAAAGCAGACCCTAAACCCATTTTCAGCTTAACTCCCCCCTTCTTCCCTTCCTGCTAGCCAAAATTCTTCTTGAATCCTGCGCAGGCTTTTACGCATATTCCGCAGATATACTGGCTGACAATTCTATTTTTCCTGAATTCTTTCAGCTTTTCAAAACACGCCATGTGATCAAAATCCTCGCGCTTCTCCTTTATAGCCTGAGCCGGGCAAACCGATATACATTCCCTGCAATCTCCACAGCCAAACTCCACGGGTTCATCCGGTTTAAGAGGCATATCTGTCAGTACCGTGACAAGCCTGAACCTCGCACCAAACTCCTTATTTACAAGGAGGTTGTTCCGTCCTATCCATCCCAGTCCGGCTAAATTCCCTACTTTCTTGTGCGACACATGGCTGTACTGTTTCTCCCAGTCGATGATCTGTGAAGCAGGAATTGGAAGTGCTCTGAATCCCAGCTCCTGGATGAGTGAAGCGACCAGCAAGGCCTTCCTGTCAAGAAAAAAATTAAGCTGCCGGTAGTGGTGGAAATAAAGCAGTGTAGGCTTGTCCTCGATATCCTCTATTATTGTATCCAGAAGCCTTTTCCCAAGAGATATTCCCCTATCAAGCCCGGAAAGCGATTCTCTTTTAATGTTAAATTCGTCTTTTATCCCAGTGATGTCTGCCACACCAAAAAGAGAAAATCCGCGATCCAGGGCAAACCTTTTGATGCCGGCATAGCTTTTCTCTTCCTTTGTCATGGCATTTCATTTTACCTCAAAAAAACCTCAGAGGCTACTTTTTTGCATACATCTTAAGTAAATTTTAAAGGAATTGAATTTTTCATTCTTCTATTATATTATCCCTTTATTCATACAGAAAGGAGAAAAAACCAACCTATCAATCAGCTAATAAATACATACACAAGGAGCTATCATGAGTGAAAAAACTTTGGCCATCATTAAACCTGATGCAATAAAAAAGAAAGCCGCAGGCAAAATCATCCAGAGAATCCAGGAAGAAGGATTTGAGATTTCAGGATTAAAAATGCTTCATTTGAGCAAGGAAGAAGCGAAAGAGTTTTATGCTGTCCACAAAGAGAAACCATTCTACGAAAGTCTGACGGATTTCATGTCCTCGGATAAAATCATTGTAATGATACTGGAGAAAGAAAATGCCATTGCCGGCTGGCGAGAAGTCATGGGTGTCACAGATCCTGCTTTGGCAGCACCCGGAACCATACGTCATCAGTTTGGATTTTCAATTGAGCGCAATGCGGTCCATGGTTCCGACGGCCTGGCTACTGCTGAATGGGAAATTAATTATTTTTATAAAAATAATAGTTAAAAATCCCTAAAAGGAAAAAACTCAATGGTTACTATATTTATAGCATATCTTGCACTGACTCTGTCTCTCGGGCTCTGGCAGGCCCTGAGAACTAAATCCCAATCTGACTTTGTCCTGGGCAGTTCAAAACTTCCGGGCTGGATGTTAGCCCTGTCCGAAAGGGCAACCGGAGAATCGGCCTGGCTGCTCCTCGGGCTCACAGGCTTTATCTATGCCACCGGCATCTCCGGAATCTGGACCTGTTTAGGATGCCTTTTAGGAATAAGCACAGCCTGGATAGTACTGGCACGCAAATTCCGTTCCGAGGCAAAGAAATACAACGCAATGACAATGCCTGAGTACTTCTCGACCAAATATCCCGAAAAAGCAAACACAATCCGCATACTTTCAACCCTGATTATAGTCTTTTTCTTCATATTTTATGTTGGCGCCCAGTTCGCAGGAGCAGGCAAAACGATTTTCAAGACATTCGGTCTGGACCCATTCTGGGGGCAGATCATTGCAGCAGCTGTCATCCTTGCATATGCAACAATAGGCGGATTTATCAGTGTCGTGGCGGTCGATACTTTCCAGTCAATCCTAATGATCACAACACTCGTAGTAGCCCCTATCATCATCCTAGTCCATATTTTTTCCGGACAAGCCAACATACCAAATGCCCTTGCTTCTGCAGGCAGCGGTATAGGATCACTGACCGGAGGACTTGGCGGATTTGGCGCCGGACTGCTTATATTTAATAACCTTGCCTGGTTTTTCGGCTACCTTGGAGGACAACCACAGCTTAACGCCCGCTTTATGGCAATGCGAACTGACCGCGACGTAAAAATCGGGCGTAATATCGCGTTAGCATGGACTTTCCTTGCCTACATCGGGGTCATTATCATAGGACTTGGTTCGATCGTTTTATTCGGCCCCAACGCTGTATCTGACAATGAAATGATCCTCCCTCATATGCTGACCCAGCTCTTCCCATGGTGGCTGGCTGCAATTCTCCTGGCAGGAGCTGTAGCGGCAATGATATCCACTGCCCAAAGCATGCTGCTGGTAGCGGCTTCCTCAATAAGCCAGGATGTATACAGCGGCATCATCAAGAAGGGAAAAGTCTCAGACAGGACTCTGCTAGGCATCTCACGCATCGCTACTCTGCTGATCGGAATACTCGGACTGATACTTGCGCTAACGACTTCTAACTTGATCTATTATATAGTCAGCTACGCATGGGCTGGTATAGGGTGCTCGTTTGCACCTGCAGTCCTTCTGTCCTTTTATTGGAAGCGTTTTGGCTCGGCAGGAGTCGTCACAGCTCTCCTTACCGGTCTCATCACAACAGTTATATGGATTTTTACAGGCCTCGATCACACAATTACTGCACGCGCCGTAACTTTCATTGCCGCCATGTCACTAGCGATAATTGTTACTTTTCTTACAAAAGAAAAGACAAAGATTAAGGTACAAGAAACCTGAATTATTCATAAAAATTGCTGATAGAATTAATATAACATCAACTAGCAGATGGATTTGAGGGGATGGAAGAAGCGACATTGAAAGATTTAGCCTTTCTGATTCGATCTTCGAGGGAACCCGACAAAGTCGGGCCTGATGGATGTGTGAGCACTGTAGAATCCTTGGGGCGGTATTAATGGTGGCTCGGGGACATTGTGACGTTGCTTAAGATAAACATGCGGAGTTCCAGCAGAGCCGAGAAGATCGGGGAGGAAATGGCGTTAAAAATCTTAGTGGAGCGCAAACATGCCCTCAAATCCATCTTATCTAAATAATTTATCGGCATTCTTTACCTTTCATGCGAGCCGATCTTACTGCATCTGCTGCGTTACACCGCATTCGTGGTGAAGGACCACAACTTCATGCACTGTGCCTTGCATCTGCAGCAAGCTTGACTCGTGAATAACCCACTTTAACAAGCAAAATCACTAAAAAATCAAAAAAAAACAAAAAATCTTTCAATTTTTTTATTTCCGTAACGACACTATATATGAGGGAAGGCCATAAACGCACTACAATATAGTGCGGTTTTAATAGGTTAACTTGTTTCTTATTAACAAGTTAGAGAAAAAAGTACTTGACAAGCTGTTTTTAACGGCTTAGTCTAGGTATGCTGCCTTGGATGAATATGACTAGAATAGTATTTGTTAAGAATCTATGTTAGCCCGCCTATTCTATCAATATCACTAAGGCATGCGTAACCTAAAAGGAGGTTACTATGTCAAGAAAGACTTTATTCAAAGCTACAGCGATTGTGGTATGTTTTGCCATCCTCGCGCTCTCCATGCCAGGCACAGCTCAGGCCGGACCCAACTTCAAACGCATAATCCGCACGCCGATTTCGTTTTTAAGTTCTCTGTTCTCTTTCATTCCCGTACTCAGCCCACACCAGGACAGCACACCGCCCGAGCAGGCAGATGACAGCAGCAATATCAACAAGAATGTCAAAGTTACGGGTGAATTAGACTGTACAAGAATTAGCGAAAGAGACTAAATTCAGAAAAAAAGAAATATAAAAGCATAAGCTCAATCAAAACTTAATTCTATTTATATATTTCCTTTAGAGAGATTAATATTATATTATTATTTTATATAAAAGGAATTATTATACTTTTCTCACCTTTAAAGGTGAGGAAATTCACTAGAAATCACCCCTAAAATTCATCCTTAAAGACTATTGAATATGCCTCCTGGATTTGCAAAAATCTATCTATATAATACTAAAAAGAAAAATCTGTAGGACCTGGATTTTAAAGTGAGACAATTTATTATTTGCTTTTTAACCTTAATTACAGTAGCCCTGCTCTTCCCTAAAACTCATAGCTCCGCATTTATTAAAGAAATTGAGTGCCAGTACTTCCAATTTTCTAACCAGGCAGAACAATACCGGTTGGCCGGCGAATTTGAAAAATCCATAGACCTTTTTGAAAAATCCTTTCAGACAGCGGAAATAATCCATGACACTGAAAAAGAATGTTTATCTTTGATTAAGCTTGGACTTTTGTACTGGAACACAGGTAATCTCAATAAGTCAACAGAAAAATATTCATCAGCCATCGCCATTGCGGAAAAGTTTAATTTAAATAAACAGCAGGAAGAAATCAAGAATGCATTAGAAATATTCAATTTGTATTCGGAAGGAAAAAATTTCCGCTCCTCCAGGAAATACCAAGAATCTATCGAAAGCTTTCGAAATGCCATAGAACTTGCCAGAAAAACCGGAAGCAGGGAACACGAGCTTAAATGCCTCCGGCATCTGAGTATAACTTATCTCAGGATAAATAATTTGCAAGAATTCCGTCTGCTGAATGAAAAAGCATTGCAGATTGCGAAAAGCATGAATCATAAGACAGCAGAAGGAAGATGTTTAAATAATTTAGGATCGTATTATAAAAAATTCGGAAACTATTCAAAAGCCATCGGCTATTATGAAAAAGCCTTAGAAACTCAAGACGAAAAAAATCAAGACATGTCAGATTACTTGAATAACATCGGGACGATTTATATATATATTGGCAACTATGATAAAGCGTTGGAATACTTCACTAAAGCATTGAATATAGATAAACAATTCGGAGATGAAAAAGCGGTCTCAATGGCTCTAACTAACATAGGAATTACTTTCAGACTGAAAAGCCTTCTTAATTCAGACAAAGAAGACGCTTACAGGGCCCTCGGTTATTATTTTGACTCCTTGAAGCTGGCAAAAAAAAATAAATATACAGAGATAGAGATAAAGGTTTTAAACAACATCGGATCCGTTAATTCCTTTCTCGGGAACAACCATGAATCTCTGAAATACTTTAATACTGCATACGAAAAGGCAGAACATATTAAGAACATTGAAGCAATGGGCATGGTTCTGAATAACATGGGAATCGTTCATTACAACCAGGGAAATTACGAAGAATCCACCAAATATTACCAACGAGCTATTGAGCTTGCCATTGGAATCGAAGGGGGACAGATTCTCTGGGAGGCTTACCTGGAATTAGCCAATGCGTACAAAGAGCAAAACAAATACAAAGAGGCTCTGGAAAGCTATAAAAACTCCATTAAAATAATCGAAGACATGCGCTCACAGATCAAGCTTGAAGAACTCAAGGCAAGTTTTTTAGGCACAGATAAAAGGATACAATCATACAAGAACCTCATCGATCTTCTTGTTACTCTCTATCAATCAACTCCGGAAAAAGGCTATGACTCGGAAGCTTTCGATTACCTCGAGAGAGCAAAAGCAAGGGCATTCCTGGACAATCTGGAACTTTCAAAGATTGATATTTCCGGGTCAATCAGCTCTGAATTGAAAAACCGTGAAACAGAGCTCATGAAAGACATCTCAAATATATACACTAAACTTTTGGCTGCAGAACTTTCACCTGAAGAAAAAAACGCTTTCAACGAACGCCTGAAAGACAAAGAAAACGAACTCGAAAGTCTAAAAAGAGAGATACGCACTAAGAGTCCTGCTTATGCAGATCTTAAATATCCCGGGATCACTACTCTTGAAGAAGCTCAGAAAAACCTTCTTGATGGAAATACGGCATTTCTGGCCTACTCTATCGGTGAAAAAAAATCCTATGCTTTTGCAATTACCAAGAAAGGACTCAAAATTTTCCCTATACCTTCAAGGGAAGATATCTACAGCCTTGTAAAAGACTACAGAGAAATCATTCAGGATAAAGAAAATCTCAATTTTAAAGCTGGTTATTCACTTTACTGCAGTCTTGTTCTTCCCGGCCTGGATAAGAAAATAAAAAATATCATTTTCATCCCTGACGACTTCCTCCATGCCCTTCCATTTGAAGCACTTGTGACCGACGAAACAAAAAACCGCTGGTTGATCGAGGATTACAAAATTGCCTATGCTCCCTCGGTTTCTTCTTTGTGGGAGATCATTAAACGAAAGAGATCGAATGGCAAAAAGCGGGCAATGGACCTTCTAGCAGTTGGAGACCCGGACTACGGCCCTTCAGAAACTAACAGCAGCGGAAATGACATCTTCCAGAATTTTTATTCATCCAATGCTTTTAATTTCTACAGATTAAAATACAGCGGAATAGAAATCGAAAGAATAAGCTCTCTTTTTAAAAATTCAAAAAGGGCTGTTTATCAAAGAGGCCTGGCCTCTGAGGAAGAAGTGATTAACCACAATCTGGAGAATTACAAAATTATCCACTTTGCTGCTCACAGCATTATCGACGATAAAACGCCGTCGCGTTCTTCTATCGTTCTTAAACTGGATGATGACCCTGAACAAGATGGTTTTCTCCAGATGAGGGAAATCTTTAATCTAAAACTCAACTCTGACCTTGTCACTCTTTCTGCCTGCCAGACCGGCTGGGGACAGCTTATCAGAGGGGAAGGCATCGAAGGCCTGAACAGGGCCTTCTTTTATGCCGGCTCCTCATCTATTCTGATGAGTCTCTGGGCAGTGAATGACCAGGCAACATACCAACTGATGGAAAGATTCTACATACATCTCCGGTCTTCCCAATCAATCATGAAAGCATTAAGGAAAGCAAAGCTTGAGATGATAACCTCAGACACTTTGTCTCACCCCTATTATTGGGCAGGTTTCATCATCTCAGGAAAAGCCGATCAAGTTATCTTCCCTAAGCCCATAAAGATATGGATACTCTACGCAGCTTCATTGCTTCTAGTAGGAAGTTTTATCACCGCTGTTATAAAAAGAAAAAGATCTAATTAATAAATAATTTTTTTCAATCTTTCAAGCCTGATATACTAATCTAAATAATTTTCAACATTTTTTATCATGCATTAGACCTAGGGAAATTATTCTAACATTAAAAGAGCCATTGTCTCTTAATCAGAAGGTTTAAGACTCGTTTCCTTCACGAGTCATTCCTATTGATCCTTATTTTTTAATATTTTTCTTCAAAATTATCTTTATTCATCCTATTCCATAATGAGTTATTTTTGCCACTAAATGGTAAAAATGTGGTAAATCTACAACTATCAAATTTAACAAAGAGTTGAATTTTTAAATATTTAAGGAGCGGTGGACTTCGAATCCAATCAAGGCTATTCGGACAACTTGCTGAAAACAATGTAAATACTTATTTTATAATAATTTAGGCATTGTTTCTGTTTAGGTTCTGTTAGGTGATTTTAGGCCAATTTAGATGTGTTATGGACACTATTTGGACACTAACTCACAGGCCGAAATCGAGAGACTGAAGCCGATGGCCTGGGAGATTCCTAAGAAGAAATTGCCGTATTCGGGGAGGAGATAATTCAACAAACGCAAGACAGCAGTTTCACCAACGCCATCTCTTGCCATCAGGCGTGAATGGATTTGCCAAGTCAAATTCAGGCTCATCTTCGTCATAGCGACGATGGGATCGCTGGATCTTATCACAAATCCATAAGAGCGATAGTATGACGCCGTAGCTTCTCAGAGCTATAGACTGCTCGAATATTAGTGCCTCTTCATTTTTGACGCCTGCCAGCCACGCAGATGCTGGCACTTTTGTCGGACGTGTAGGTACTTCCTCAACATCATGAGAGTCAAGATCTTCAATAATAGGGCTTAATTTCTCCCCTACCTTTATATGAAAGTCAAAACTAGGGGATTTCTTGTACCATTTAATGATGCCATTCTTGGTGATTGTTGCGGCGCATGGTTCTGAAGAAAGTTGCACGTATCGTAATGCTGTTGCCGTAAGAGTCGTCCTAAATTTTCCGGAAAGGTCTCTCACAATTTCAATGTTCGGTGGGCCAGCATCGAAATGTGGCGCAAAGATTTCTGTGGGCATTAAAATGCTGGCTGCAAACTCATTTGCCTCAATCTCCTGTTCTTTGTTCTTATTCCAGACATACATATCTTCTTCGGCACAAAGTACTAATTGAGAAACAGTATGTAGCTCGAAGTGTCCTAGTTCATGAGCTATTGCAAATCTCTTTCGTCCTTCTTCCGGGATTCTGTTGTTGACAGTTATTATACCTATGCTTCCTTTCCTTAGGAGTCTGGCTTCAGAGCCTTCTAAGATCTTCTCTTTCACATACACTCCGCGCACCATTGAAATATCTCTAATCTGGATTTCGGAAGGCTCTCTTATCTGCAGGTTTTTTATAATCTCCTCAGCTTTTACTAAAGGAAACGCAAGGCTTCTTCTGGATGAATTCACTTACTCCTCTTCCTTGTTCAGATCCTCCAATAGATTAAGATTTTCCATATCTTCAGCCAAGCTTTCTAGATCCTTTTCTGAGAGAGATTCTAATTTTCGGAAATAGGCTTCAGCGTAGGATTGTGCGACTTCCCCATAACTACCTTTGAGAATTTCCTTGATTTTGGTCTTCAGATTCTGGGATCCTCCGGCGATTTTCTTTGACTCAAATATCTTCTTGATCTTAGTCCGTTTTTCTCTAGCGTTTTTGAGCCATACAAGTCGCCGTTTTTGAGAGCCTATTTTTGCAATTTCTGCAACCATCATCTCCAGTTGATCGGTATTAACTACCAAGTCTTTTAGTTCGGCTCGAACTTCCTCCTGAGGGAGGTTCTCTGGATCGCTCATAAAGTCACAAAAGCATTCCATGAAGCTCTTACGGTTTTTTCCGTCCATCATGTTAATCTCCTTGGAGGAAAATCCTATTAATTTTTTTAGCTTTACGTAGAAGCTTTCTTTTAAGATTATAAACCTTTGAGACATCCCATCCGGTTTCAGCAGCAATTATCTCTGGCTTATCGATACCTTCCTCAAAGCATAGCAAAAGCATCTCCAGATCTTCGTCCCCCATTACTAAATCATATAGCTTCTTCTTGAGTTTTTCTTCGAGAGCTTTTTCTTCCCGGTTGACCAGATCTTCTTCCGGTGTCGGAGAATACGCATGAACTGGTGAAGAGGGATCGGAGGGTATCTCGCTAAAGTCCGCTGGTGAGTCATCGTCGGGTCTAAACTTTGGTAGATTTCCAGTCTTTTTATGCTCCATTGAAGAATAAAGGTGTTCCATATCGCTGTCTACAATCCACATCAAGTGTTTGAGCAAATCTGGATACTTATCTGGGTCCCAATCCCTAGTTCCGTTCCAGACCTTTTTCATAGCTTCACATGCAATATCTTCAGGAGTCTTTCCTCCCAAAAGCTGATCACTTTTCCCAGGCCTCCATGTGTAGCGACTAGCCCTCCAGAATGCATAATGTGTAAGTCTAAAAATGATATCATTCCAGTCGGCCGCCTCAAGAAGTTTAAGAACCGTATCGTTCTCCATAAAGCACTTCCTTAAATATTATACCGACTCAAAGAAAAATTTGCCACTTTTTGTACTCGTTCAGTACCTTAGTGACACTTTATAAGAAAGATTCCTTGCAGGTTTAGTAGCTTTATGGATACCTTATAGATTATTCTTTATTAAGTCCAATTAACATCTTCCCAGGCAAGGAAATTGATCTCACTGTGCCTTTTATTATGTAGCTTAACGAGATTATTTCCAATTATAGTTTTTATAACTAAGGAGACAATGTGTCACTAAGGTACTCGAACTGCACCCCAAAATTCGAACCACCTGGAGTGCTAGTATTTCCGTGATATAATAGACATCATCAGTTGGATAAAAAGCCCTGAAAGGAGGCAGATGATGTCGGTTAAACAAGGGAAACGGTATACACCGCGTTTCAAGTTTCAGGTGATGATGGAAGTTCTTAAAAGTTCTAAGTCCATAGGCCAGATAGCCCGTGCCTATGGCGTGCATCCGATTACTATTCACAAGTGGAAAAGGGATTTTGCGGAGAAAGGGCCTGAGATATTTGGGCAAAAGACAACAATCCATGAGTATGAAAAGAAGATCCGGGAACTTGAACAGCTGATCGGTCATAAGGAGGTAGAAATAGCCCTTTTAAAAAATTTTTTAACCGGGGCCTCACCGGAGAGGAGAAGATCGAATTAGTTAGCAAGTTCAAGGATGAATATGGGCTGAACAGAGTTTTGAACATTTTGTGTTTATCGAAAGGCACATGGCATTACGCACAGAGCAAACAAAGGTATGAGGAAAGATACAGTCATTTAAGAGGACCATTGATGGAAATAGCAAGACTTCATCCTGAATACGGCTACAGACGGACAACTTCTGAGCTTGTAGATCAGGGTTTTGCAGTCAACCATAAAGTGGTGCAACGGCTGCATCGGCACTGGCATTTATCTGTGCTCAGAAAAGTAAGGCCGCCGAAGCCAAACCCTATTGGTGAGCTTTTAAAAGAAGCCGGTTCGAACATAAACTTGGTTGCGCATCTTAAAGAGATCAATGATCTTGAGGTGCTCTACACGGATTTTACGGAGATTGTTTACCGCAGAGGCCTGGCTAAAGCCCATCTGATGCCGATAATCGATCATAGCAGCAAACTGGTTGCCGGACATGCTTTAGGTAAAAGTGCTGATACGGATCTGGCTTTACAAGCCTGGAGGCGAGCAACAGAGACACTGAAAAGACTAGGCCGGAGAATCGAAGATATAATCATTCACCATGATCAAGATGGAGTCTATAGAAGTTACAGATGGCTTCGTGAAGTTGTAGTGAACTGTAAAGCCCGTATTTCTTATTCTGAGGATGGAGCCAAAGGAAATGTTCATATGGAATCTTTTAATGGCAGGTTTAAAGTTGAAAACCGTTTGATTTTCTGGGAACTGGATGATATTACAGAATTGAAAAAGGTTGTAGATAAGAGGATACGGTATTATAATTTTGTTCGCAGACATTCGACGCTTGGAAACAAGTCGCCGATAAAATATTTAAAAGAGAAGGGCAAATTATCCCTCTGAGATGTTAGCGAAAATTAGCCTCAAAACTGGTTCGAAAAATGGGGGTCATATCCGGATGGTTAGTAAATTCATCCGGTATTATATCAGAAATAAATTCTCCTTTTCTCACTGGATAGAGAATCTTACAGAATAAAAAATCAAAACAAGGAGGAATGATCATTTCCGGCTCACTGAAAAATGGTATTGCATTTCTACTTACCTAGAATATAGCAGAACTACTTGCCGAAACTATTGTAAATGTCCTTGCCTTTTACAACCTATTAGATCAATTAAAAAAATACACTATCTCAACCAATTTTTGCTTATTTAGAGTAGAGCCCAATCCTATCCATACATCAAATTTTTTCTGTTTCTTCTTCAAAGCACAATACGAAAATAAATTTTTGCTAAGCACATCTATATTCAGCTTTTTTGCACACATAAAAGTTATTCCTTTTTTATTGTTTATGTGTCCTGTGCAATGGTGAATTTTTCTATCATGTTGTGCTCTTTTTATTGTATCCTGAATATCTCGACAAAATTCCTTTCGAGAGATTCCATCTAGATCAAGTAATGTTAAAGCAATGTTCAGATAATCTTTTGGTTTTGAATCTTCCACCTCCTTAATTATTCTTTTAAATTTTGAAGGCATATTTTGAGAAGGTTTTGGGGCAGGTGTTTTTCGTTTACCGGTTACATAAAAGTAATAATCGTCTATTTCTGTCGTATAAGTAGATATAGTTACTGAGTCAAGTCCCGATTTCTTGTAGTTTTCGAAATAAAGTCCCTCTTTCAAGTAATGGCCGAACCAATCTATTTCATCGTATGTTTCTACAATTTCTATATCATAGATCCCAAGTCTTCTTAAAAGGTAGTGTATTAGCTGAGATGAAAATTCTATAAGTTCAGCTAGTACAATTAGATCTAAAAGAGACACTGCCCAAGGAAGATCGCCTTTATCGAACATATTTAACTTTGAAATTTCCTGGAGATTTGTTGTATATATAGTTAAGGAATCGAGACTGATTGTTATAAGAAATACTTTTTCTATTTTTACTTTATCTATAAATATCTTGTTTCCCTTTGAATCGTAAAAAATAGGTTTTTTTTCTTGATTTATGTATTTTTTTGCTTGTAAAGCTTGACTGTGAGCATCAACCAACAATTTTTTTAGATCACTTTCCATTCTTTTTGGAGCACCTCTTAGTGCAGGTGGAGTCATTGTTCCTGCTTTGCATTCAATCAACAAAAGCGCTGAATCAAAAACTATTAAACCATCAAGTTCTCTCCTTTTTTCTTTACCTCCTTCTTTAATGATGTATTCTAGTCCCTTATGAATTTCAGCATCTTTAAGCATTACTTTGAACAAATTTAATGATTCACTTTCAAGATATTCAGATCTTATTTTTTGATATTTCTGCCATAATTTATTATCTTTATTCATTGAAAGATTAGAATTTGGTTTCAAAAATGCTTCAAACAATGGCTTAATACTCCAAATTAGAAGATAAGGAACAGGACATAAATATCTACCGTTGTGATGAATTATTGGTTTTAGTTTAAGGATATGCGTTGGATCTGGAATATAAAGATCGGTTGAGACAGAATTAAAATCAACTGAAAAAGTTTTTAGAAAGCTTTCAACAATCTCTACTGATTTATTTGAATAGTCTGAGAGCTCTTTAGGACTAAATGAGAATGTATTGCCTAGAGCAAAATAAATCCACAAAGTGCCCAAACTTTTAATTCTTTGAGCAGCTTCTTTTTTAGATAATTTTACTGTCTCGCTCAAAAATTTTATATCACATTTGCCTCCCTGCCATTTTCCTTTTCTGAATTGATCAATTTCTTTCATTATTTTTCTTTGTTGTTTGAATGATTCTTTTTGTTTATCATAGATTTTATCTTCCATATATTTTGTGATTTCAGTGCATAATTCTATTGCATCATTAATTTTTATATTGATATTAGAATTCATCCATGCCTCCAGTGTTGGATGAGAAAATAAATCTGTTAGAACCTTGGCAAAATGATGAGGATAAGCAGGATTTCTTACAAATTGTTCATGTGTTTTTGTTCTTAATCGAAGTTTGCTCAATATATGTTCATTGTCCAAAATATTAGGATCGATGTCTTCAATTATGTAGAAAAATATTAAATCATTAAAAATTTCTTCGAGTTTTTCCTGTATCTCTGTTGCTTTTCCAAAATCAGGAAAATATTCAGTCCCTTTATTGTAAGAACTCTTCAAACACAATAGGGCTAAATATTCAATGCAAAAAGGATTTCCCTTATGGGAATATTCTTTTACGGTTTCCGGATCAACAAATAAATTACGATAAGAAATTAAAGATAAAATGTCGAAAGTATCAAATTCTTTTACCTTGCATTTTATTTCTTTCGCTTTAATTTCGATATTTTGAGGAAGAGTTTTTTTTAATTTTGGAATGATCTTTTTTATTTTTCGAGTTTGTGTTTTTGTTGGTTTGACGTCTATTAATATATTTCTTCCAAATCTTTCTATTCTTAGCCCTTCACGAATAATACTTTCATCAGGCTTTATTTTATCCATATTTAATTTGCTATAAATTCATTTTTAGAACGTCTGATCAACGTCAAGCATTATTTTGGTCCGCATTGACTCATTAGTTTTGTTACTGTAATCATGTTGTTGCCTCACCAAAATGTTACCGAAAAAAGGAGCGCAACAATGATAAGTAAGAACACAAAAAG